>Ga0183101_1002316_pt1 | contig 13791 bp, 7 predicted proteins | sample Biomet3_FD_127790 | JGI IMG/M metagenome (GOLD analysis project Ga0183101, IMG submission 127790) | Microbial communities from bioreactor (seeded with sewage sludge) at LBNL, California, USA - Biofuel metagenome 3 | ecosystem: Engineered > Bioreactor > Anaerobic > Unclassified ... | reverse complement strand
CCCGGGGGCGGCCCTTGTCTCTGCGACGATGGACGAATGGTAGGGCGCGAAGCACCGGAGGCCGTCGAAGGAGGAGATCGCCTTCGCCGACTCCGTACCCGTGGAAAGATGCCCCTACTGCGGCTGCGCGGGGTTTGTCAGAGACGGGAAAGGCGTAGGCGGGGGCCTCGTCTTCCGTTGCAAGGCGCGCGAAAGGCGTTTCGGGCCCCTCACCGGGACCCTGTTCGACTCGCACAAGATCCCCGTCTCCGAATGGGCGGGATTCGCCATCCATCTCATGGAATACCACAGCGTCCGGACCTCCTCGAGCGACAACAGGAACGCCGAAACGACCGGCGAATACTGGGTCTCGAAGGTGTTCGAGGCCCTCAGGGGGTACCAGGTCGGCCTCGTCCTCTCCGGCGAGGTCTTCTTCGACGAGACCTACGTCTCGGTGGCCAAATCGGAGCGGGTGGCGAAGAAAGGGGTCCAGCTCCGCGGCCTGTCGAGGAACAAGATCTGCATCGCCTGCGGGACGGACAAAGCGAGGTGCTTCGCGGTGGTCGAGGGTGTCGGAAAGCCCTCGAACGTCGGGGTCTGGAGGGCCTATTCGCCCCACATCGCCGAGGGCTCCACCGGGATCCACGACGGCGACAGAAGCCACGCGGAGGTGACCGACGCCCTCCATCTGAAAAACGTCGTCCACGAGGCCGGGGGCACGAAGGGCCTTCCGGACAAAGACAACCCGATGGAGCCCATAAACAAGATCCACAGATTCCTCAAAAGGTTCCTTCGGGCCCACCCGAACATCGAAAGGAGGCAGCTCCAGGACTGGCTCAATCTCTTCTGCTTCATCTGGAACGAGCGGGGAAGCCCCGAAGACAAGGCGAAAAGCCTCATCCTCAGGATGGTTTCCCGCCGCAAAATCATCAGATTCCGGAAAGAAAAACGTAATCATCCGACCGGAGGCCTTATTTGACCACACGTGTGCAATCTCGACTTTAAAAGAAAAAACGGCGATTTTTCCTTTTTCTGACACTTATTTTATAGAGAGACTCAAACTGCACAGAACAAAGGAACCTTTATGGAAAAAAACCGAAAAATCGCTCTTGGAACCACCCTTGTCTTTTTTGCCATCGCGTTGGGGAGCTGCGAAAAAAGCCTTCAGAACCCGAAGACTTCCTATGAGAAAATCCTCTTCGCCTTCTCGAATGCCCTCAAGGCCCTCGAAAAACCGTCTTTGAAGGAGACCTCTTCGGCGAAAGGCATCAAAAAAGCTCGCGCGTACGAGAATATCCTTGCCGACGTCAAGACCCTCGCGGTCGAAACCGACCGCAGTTTGGAGAACTCTTTCGACCTCGATGCGATCAAATACGCGAATTCCCTCGTGAGCGGCATCGGGTCTTCCTTCATCGAGGGCGAAATCTATTCAGGCACAGAAAGCGGGACCCTTTCCTTCAATTTCGAGAGTTTCTCCACGAATGATCCAAAAGACTATGCCTACACATTGACCAGCCGTCTCTCGGCGGAGCTCACCGAGGAAGGAAACGTCAGGGCAATCGTCGGATTCACGATCGCTTTGCCTGAAGGACATACCCTTTATTCCTATGCGAGCATCGATCTTTCTTCCGCCTTCGATGCCGCTTCCAACGATTTTTCCATGGATCTACGACACTATGAAGATTTCTTCGATGTGCCCACAGGAACGGGGTTCTGTTCTTACGAAGAGCAAAAAACCGAAGTCGAAGATGGCCTTGTCTCCACTTACGACGATTTCTACTACCAAGCCGATGAGAGGATAGTCCTCGATGCGGGACACCCCAATTGGGAAACTTATTTCGCCGATGGGGTCAAGTTTCTTCCGGGAACGAAGATATTTGATGGAGAAAAAGTTTATAAAAGCGCGGAAAAACGGGATGAGGACGATCACGTCTCGTGGGTTTATCACAAAAACGCGCTGATGCCTATATTCGTGGATGAACTGGGTTTGAATTCAACAGGCCTAAACGACGAAGGCTACTTCTCAAAAGAAACGACCGCTTCCAGCGCCGCCAAGAAAACGATGGCGGACATGGAAAACACCGCCGGCAAGTCCTTCGCCTACATCCTTTTGGGGAACCTCGAGAACATCGGGGTGAATCTCCAAGCCACGAACGTCGATTCCCTCCCGGAGGAAAAGACCGCGGTTACTTCGCTCAAAATTCTGGATGCCTCCAGCCGCAAAGAAATCGCCTCCGGCTATTTCCGAACCAGCGATTTTTTGATCTCGGACCTTCTTTCCGGGAAAGTCGCCTCTTCTGACGAGACTTTCAAGCAATCCTTCACCCTATGTCTATTAGCCAATTACGCGGATGGGACCAGTCAGGAGATATCCGGCAAGGATCTAGAAGAGCTGACTTATCAGCGATCGGGTAAGGACGCGACTGCCAAGGACACTTTCTTCCCATCGGAGGGCTGGGATCGGTCAAGCACGTTCAAAAGCGTGCTCAGCATCTATTCTTCAGACAACAACGCCTCCGTTGATTTCCAAGGATTCTATATCCCTGAGGATGCGGCGACATAAAAAAGGCTCGGGGAAGTCAACGATGGCTATTCCATTGCCGCTTTGACGCCGATCGGCGGATAATAAAGCCAAAGAAAAAGCGATTTTTCCATCAAGGCAACCATGAATTTCGAACGGTCTTTCAACAAAGCCCTTCTCGAAGGCGACGTCGAAGAGATAAAGCGCCTTTCGTCATGTCTTTACGAAACCTATAGCCGCCTCGCCTATCAAGTGGCTTTCTCCATCCTCGGAAGCGAGGAGGGGGCCAAAGACGCAGTCAGCGAGGCTTTTGTGTCCTTCCTCGGCCATCTCAACGACATTGGAAAAATCAAGAACATCAAATACTATCTCCTCAGCTCGACCCGCTACATCTCCTACCGCCAGAAAAAGAAAGAGGAAGCGACGCTGAGTTACGAAGAAGACAGCGATTTCTTCCCGCAAGAGGAACGCCTGTCCGAGACGCTGGACGCGATTGCTTTGTTGGCTCTCGTGAAAAAAGTGCTGACAAAAGAGGAAATCACCATCGTCCTCTCCCATCTCGAAGAGGGGATGAGTTTCCGTGAGATCGCCTTCTCCCTCCACGAAAGCCCGAACGCGATATCCGGGAAATACGCCAGAGCCATCGACAAAATCAAAAAAGCCAGAAAGGGGACCTTATGAAAAAAACGGAAAAAACGCTGCTAGAAACCTATGAGGCCTCCCTCCCTCCTTGCCCGCTTCCCTATTCGGAAGTGGAAAAGAAGGTAGATTTCCAGCTATATGCGAGTCCCCAAAGGAAGAAACGCAGGATGCTGTGGATCCTCCCCGTCTCCCTTGTCGGGATGTCGGCGGTCGCGTTATCCATCATCCTGCCTCTCGCGCTCCGCCAAACCCCTTCTCTCAGCGAGAAGGACAAGATCGTCCTCGCTCTCGATGGAGTTGAAAAGACCCTCCAGGCCTCCAAAGGCGCCGGGGATACGAAAACCTCTTCGGCCCACCGAAAAGCTTCGTTCTCCGAAAACTCCCTTTCCATTATCAAATCCTATTTGGTTGCGGACGAAAACGAAGAGGATCCTGAGCTTTCCCCTGACGATTACCCCTTCGCCCAACTGTTCTTCGCGCGCAACATCCTCAAAGCGTTGTCCTCTTTCGAAAGTGGGCAATGCTTCGGCGAAGAGAAAACCGGCGCCATCGGCTTCGATTTCACGACCTACGAACCTTCCACCGCCGTTTCCAACCCCTACACTTTGACCACCAAAGTCTCTTTTTCGCTCACGGAAAAGAACGTGGTTGAGGTTGGCGGGGCCTTCCTAAGCGAATACCAAAACGGGGCCATCAGCCAGCTTTTCCCGTTTCAAGCGTCCATCGCCTACGATTTCTCCGGCTCCGATGAGGCCTTCACTTTGACCCTTCTTTCCGGGGACATCCGCGAAGGCTTCCCTTCCGATCACCAGGAATCCACTTACGAGTACGCTTATCTTTCTTCCGCCAACTCCCTTGTCAGGGAATACCGCCATTTCAGTCTCGTCAGCAAAACCCCGCTTCTTCTCGATTCCGCTCACCCCTCCTTCCAAGACTACCTCAAGGAAGGGGTCTCCTATGTCGATGAGGCCGAAGTCTACGATGGGGCGCGCTACGCGAAGAGCCGGCGGACGGGGATAGCCGACGAAAGCGGGCAAAAGGGAATCACGGAGATCAAGCAGGGAATCGGAATCCCCATCGTCGATGACTTCGGCTGCAACCAAAACGATCTGCAGGCCGCGAAATGGAAACAGAAGGCCTACGCAAAAGAAGAAGGCGTCGCCTCCGCGGTCGCCTCGCTCGAGGAACAGCTTGGGGAATCGCTGGCTTTGCAGCTATTGGACGAAAACGGGCGCGACTACAATTTCGAAGAGGAAAAAGACGTCCTCCAAAGCGTCTCTCTCGGAGACCGTCTTTCGCTCGATGATCAAAATAGGCCCAACGCGATTTCGGATTTCGTGCTTTCCTCCGATGTTTCCTTCGAAAGTCTTTTCAAGACCTCTTTTCCCAACGGGGAAAAGGAGAGCCTCCTTTGCTTCACCTCCTTCTGGGAAAGCCTGCCCGGGCTCGCCAGGATCCTCCCTTTGGATGAGTTTGCCATCTACGTCGCCGACGCTTCGGGAGGGAAAGAGGCCGTCAACGTCTCCTCGGCCTTCTCCGAGATTGCGAAAGCCGCCTTCCCCGCCGAGGCATCTCAGCCCCATTCTCTGACTTTCTTCTACGATTATCCGCCGGATTCCTCTTTCAATATCGAGCAACACACTTTCACGGCGAGGCTTGATTTCTAAGGATCGGAAGCCTTTTTCGCCGAAGTCGGGATGGCCAGAGACGAGGGGAGGAAACGCAACCACCCGTTTTGGTCAATGCCCCTTAGCGTTAAAAATGATTAAGAGCCGATGCGAGGGGCCGTCTGCCTCCTTAGGACGATTGGTTTTTATCCTGTCATCGCCAAATTCCGCTGCACTGCCACAACACAAAAGAAACATTCAAAAAAAGAAACCATGGAACAAAACGCCATAGCGGAGGATTAGGCAGCGGTTTTTGCGGGTGGGGAAAGACAGTTCGTTTCCGAAAGCCGACGGAGAGGTATTTTATGACTCAGCGATAGGCTTCAAGAACGCCCAGGGAGGCTTTGACGCCCTTCTCGTTCTCCAAGAGCTTGTTCCAGTTGAGATTCAGATCAATCATTTTCTCAATGGTCTTCGCCAGGCTCTCTTCGCCAGGCTCTCTTTGCCGTGCTTTTGGATAAAGAGGTTGCAGGCTTTGGCTGACTTGTTGCCCATGGCGAAAAAGCCAGATCCGCACGCCTCGAGTTTGGCAAAAAGGCAATCCTGCTCTTTCACCCTCCACACCGTCCAACCTTCGGGGATTTTCTCAATCTCGTCCTTTAGTTCATATCCCGAAAGATAAAGATTGGCGGAAATTGTTTTCCCAGGGTTGGAGCGAATGGGAGAAATCGCTCATCAAGCCATAGTTCCCATCCACGATCCCATGTCTGTTTTTCTTGATGAGAGACTCAATTTCCTGGCTCCGTTTTTTCAAGGATTCATCGAGTTTCGGGATGAAAACCACGATTCGAAAGAAAAAGATTTCTAATGTTCGAAATCAAAGAAATCGGTCACCATTCGAATATACCTGAGGAATACAAGACTCGAGAAAGGCCGAAAACTTGCAAATTCCTGTCATTTTCCGTTCTCGAGTTTGAAACAAAACAACCTAGATTATCCAGATGCCATCGAATGAATATCGAAAAACCGGGAGAATTGACGCAAAGGACTTTTTGCTCCCCGTTCAAAGGATATATAATCCCTCGAATGAACGTTGACGGCCATTTTTTGAAACAAGCTCTGAAAATGACGGCTTAGATAGGGCCTTCATAGAAGTTAGGATAGGCCGTTAATCGAAGTTAGAAACATCCTCCGAATCAACTCTTCAACCACGTGGTTTTTTGCTTAAATAACAGTTCTCGAGTATTCCGTATTTAATTAGGAAATTCCTATTATTTTAAGACTTGTTAAATGGTGGAATCGAGAACTCCACCGCTTCGCACATCCACCGCAGTTCTCGAGTTTGGGAAGATCCTCGAGGAACGTTTTGAAACAAATTGAGACGTATTTATAAATTGACGATTGTTTTTTGGCTCTTTTTCAGCCCGTTTGAAACGCCCTGAAACAAAGCGAAACAAGCGAACCTCCCCCTTAAAATCCCTCGGACCTCAAATCCATACCGGTTCAAGTCCGGTCCCGGGCACCATTAAACGCAAAACCAGCAAGTCCTGATGAATGCTGGCTTTTTTAATGCTTTTTACCCCTTAAAAATGGGACTGATCCCGCCTCAAAAGCGACCCTTGAAAATCGAGATTTTTGGGGTATGAGTTCCCGAGTTTGAACAGGCGATTGGAAAAACAAGACGTCAACGGCACTATTCGGAAAAGGCGAAACAAAACGAAACAAAAAGCAACAAAGGGAAACGCTTTGAAACTAGCGCCCGTGGGACTTTTGTATAAGTTATCCGGAATAGATGATTGGAGGGACATTCTCCGGAAATGGAGGTTCTTCTGATGAAAGAGGAACGAATTCAAGGCGCCGCCTGAGCGGCCGCCGTAGCCATCCTGGACGAGGTGAAAGCCCCGGAGGGGTGGAGGAAGGCCCGATGTGGGTCGACATCGCCGAGAGCTACGTCGAGGCGAACACCTGGGAGGAGCGAAAGAGGTTCGGCAAGGCCCTCGACGCCGCCCTCGCCCGGGTCTCGGCGAGCCAAAAAAGAGAAGCCGCCTAGGCTTCGGGGTTTCGCCTTCATTCTCCGCCCTTCTGGGGCATAATTGAAGGCACAGATGGCAGTGAAGCCCCTTCACTGCCATCTTTTTTCTACCTATTTATAGGTCTTATTTTTCTCAATTACAGCAGAAATCAAGGTATCGTCAGACCCCATTCTCTTCTGAAGACAGTTGAGTTCACCGATGTCTTTTGGCAAGCAGCTTCCGCCATAGCCACGGTTGTCCTTGTAGATGAAGGTGTGACTCGTCCCGATCCGGGGATCGGCCGCCCAGGCCTCGCGGACGATATTGTAATCGATGCCAAGTTTCTGGCAAAGGTCATACATCTCGTTAACGAATGTCACCTTCGTCGCGAGGTAGGCGTTCTCCATGTACTTTGCCATCTCCATCTCATCCGATGGGCCTTGGATGATCCGGACGTTCGAGTTCATCGCTTCCTTATAGGCGTCAATAGCGAGGTCGATGGCTTCGGGTTCCCCGCCGAAAGTGAGCCATGGCCGCTCCGACAGGTCGGCAAAGGGATGGGCGACGGTCTCGCCGTAGTATTCCGGCTGGAAGACGATCTTCTTCCCGTATTTCTTAGCCATCTCCCGGGTGAATCCGACCCGGACGGTCGAGCGGAGGATGACGACCTTGCAGGCGCACCAGCCGATGACCTCCTCAACGGCCGAGACGTCGCAGGAGCCGTCTTTCCCCATCGGGGTCGGGACGCAGACGAAGGCCGCGTCGCAGGCGTTGATCTCCTCGGGGCTCCCCAGCTTTTTGAATTTGTCGTACACCACCGCTTTCGGGAAGAGGGCCTTCATGGCCGTCCCGACGTGCCCTAATCCGACAATACCGATTTTCATGTTTTTATCTCCTTGCGATCTTGGTATGGATTCGCGTGTAAACATTCGAATATTTCTTAATCAAATCGATAGCCTCTTCGGGCGAGCCAACTCCATAGACCTTGTCCTCCGGCACGTTCTCATAGCGGATTCGGGGATCAATCCGCGTGTCGGCGAGTTTCCCGCTCCAGCCCTCGACGCCTTTGTAGGCGAGGAGAAGCCTGAAGGTTTCCCAGGCCACCGCCATTTCCTCAAGGGTTCCGGCTCCGCCGCCAATGGCAATCACGGCGGTCGAGCTCACGACTTTCTCCGCCCGCATGTGGTCGAGGCCGGTGCAGACTTTGACGTCGCAATAGGCGTTGCACCCGGTCTCGTCCTCCCCAGGGAGGATGGCAATGGTGTCGCCTGGCTCGTATCGCGAGGAGGAATGGGCCCCTTTGAAGGCGGCTTCCATCACCCCGCCCATCCCGCCGCTTTGGACGCGATAGCCCGCGTCGACGAGGGCCTTTCCCATCACGAAAGCGGCTTTGTACCTCGAGTCGCTTTCGGGGACGGCAGCGTCTCCGATGATCGAAACGATTGGCTTCATGTATTCCTCCTTAGCCCTTTCAAGCAGGGCTTTCTTCATTTGGATTTTGTGCTCGAGCCGGTATTGCTCCCTCCGGCTCCGGTTCGGCTCGGACGGGTCGAAGAGATAGATCTGCTTAGCGATGAACTCGGGATGCGAGGCTCCTCCGATGAGAGGGAGCATCATCGCGTAGTCGGTCGCGACATCGACGTATTTCCCCTTGATCTTCAGGCGGTCGCCGATGTAGCCGAAAAGATAGCGTCGGAAGCATTTGGGGTGGCACCAGACGTTGTCGCCGTCCCTCTCCCAGCATTTCTTGAAGGATTCGACGCTGTATTTTCGAAGGGGCTTGTCCAGCCGAAGGCAATTCCCGACGCTCAGGTCGGCGCCCTCCGAGAAAGTCTGGCCGACGACAGAAAGGGCGTCGTCGCAAAGTAAGGCGTCATCCCCGTCCACGTTCACAACGATTTGCTTCGGGTTCAGGATGGCGTTATGCAAAGCCCGGTCGAAGTTCGCGAGCGAGGACACGCTTGCGGAATTGAAGACGAAAGTGCTCTTGGTCGCAAAAGAAGGGTCATAGCGAGAAATCATCTCCAGATACTCCCGAGATTCCGTCTCGGAGCCGTCGTCGTAATAGGCCAAGCCGAAATCGGCCTTCTTCTGAGACGAAAGACTCCGGAAGAACCGGCGAAGTTTGACCGGCGGGATGTCTTTGCCCCTCGAGAAAACGACCATCTCTTCCTCCCGCCTCGCCGTCCAATCCTTTTCCGTCCCGGCGGCATCCACCGAGCCCCTTTGGCAAAGGGCCGGGGCATCCGCGCCGGAGACGAGGCTGACGAAATTGGGGTCTTTCTTCTCGTCTTGGGTAAAATGGGCAAAACAAAGACCTTTCGCGTGGAATCGGAGGCTGTCTTTTTCCGATAATGCGCCATCCAAAGCCCGATGCCAAGGAAGCGAGAAAACCCCATCGGCCAGCGGGTTCCTGAGCGGAAGCTTCTTGGCCAAAGCCGCAAGATCAAGGAAGCACGAGCGGACCTCCGTCCGCCTCCCGAACTCCGAATCGACGTCCTCGCCATGGGCGATGCTGAGGCAACCCGTCAAAGCCCCCGAACGGCGGAAAATTTCAAAATCCCTTGCGAAATCCCCCTCCTTTGCCCCAAAGAAGGCGATATCGATGTCCGTTTGGTAGACGTAGCGAGTCTTGACGGCTTCGAAGCCCTTTAGGGTCGTCAAAAGCTGCTGCCCGTTTGCTGAATAGGGATCACTCGATTCACATCCGAAGTATTTTCGGTAAAGATCCAGTCCTTGGCCGTTGTCGCAATAGATAACCCGGTCGACGATTCCTTCCGAAAGCAATTCGTCGAGGGTCTTCCTCAAGGAGGCTTCGTCGTCCTCCGAGTAGCGGCGGTTCCTCACCGGCGCTTTCCCATCCACCACGACGACCCGCTCCTTGAAAGCACAACCGTTCTCAAGCTTCCTGACCATGCTCCGGATGAGCGGCCCCGCAATTTGGTGGTCCATCGCGCAAGCCTTGACGAGCAAAGTGCAGTCCGACAGGTCGCAGAATTCGCTCTTCTTCAAACTGAAGACTAGATGCTCCCCAACCGATTCCAAGGAATCGACGTCGACCCCATCATCCTCAGCCACGCTTTCGATCATGAAACCATTCCGCCGAAAGAGGTTCTCGTAGAAGGCGAAGCTCCGATGCCAGTCCTCCCGCTCGCCATAGGCCGTCTTTTTGAGGAACGGCGCTCTCTCGACATAAGGAAGGGACCGCCCGCTTTGGTGGGTCTCGGTGCGCTCCACGTCGTCGAAGAAGGGATCGCAGACGCTGACGAGGGCGCGCCCGCCATCTTTGAGGAGCCTTCGGATGTTCGTGACGATCTTCTTGCACCAAGCCTCGTCCACCGCGCAGAGGACGAGGTTGCAGAGAACCAGGTCGTACTCGCGGCGCTCAAGATCAATATCCTCCACAATCCGGACGTCTTTTCCCGCCGAAGCCTTTAAAGTGGGCAGATCGATGTCAAAAGCAGCCTTCTCCGGAGAGGGGAGGGCGTTCACGATTTTGCACTTCCCCGCCCCATAGTCCAAAACCGAAGCCGGCTTCAAAGTCTGGGCGAGGCTCAAAACGAGGGGATCGTGGATTCTCTCCTTTCCCCGCTTCTCGATTAAGCGCTCAAAGGCCTCAATCCCGAAGCAAAGGGGCCCGTCCTCGCCGAGATGGCTGAGCGAAACGACCCGTTTGTACTCGGGAATCGTGAGTTCAGGATAACGGAGCATCTCATAGGCCCGATGGACTTCCTGAGCATAAGTTTCATCGGTGAGGGGGACGATGTTCCTCCCGAAATCGATGAATTTGAGATGGCCTTCCATCAGAAGGAAATTGTCGCGTTTGATGTTGCTGAGGGCCAACCCCCGCTTCCTGAGAAAGCGGATAAGATCCGCAAGTTCCTGGGCGTGGCCGCCCCGATAGGGCTCGATTTCCTTCCCGTTCTCGTAGCGGATCGCATCGAAATCCCCCACATTGAGGACCTCAATGGCGAAAAGCTCCTGACAAAGGCCGAACTCCCTGCCCCATTTCCGGAGCAAAGAAAGATCGACTTTCTCGAAGAAGACTTTGATGACGCTCTTCCCATCCTGGAACACGGCGCCCTCGTTGCCGCTGCCGAGGAGCGTGACTTTGTGGCCGAGCGACTCCGCCGCCGCTTTCGCGATTTCCGGGATCTTCTTTTCCGAAAGATGGTGGCTGAAAAGCGAGAAGGCATAATCGTAGGCGGCCTGCGCGAGCGACCGCTCGAGGAACGGCTTGCTCTTTCTCGCGAGGTTGGCCAAAGCCTCCTCATTAAGGAAGCGGGAGTATTTCTCATCGCCTAGAACCCTCAGCAATCCGATGACCCGATAGTAGGAATCGATGATCCGGGTCAGCCGATCCTCGAAATGCGAGCGGAAAGAAAGGTAAAAGGATTCCCGGCTGGTCACTTTCTTTTCGGAGACCGCCTTGGTGAAGGAGGATCCGAGGGTGTCTTTGAGGAGTTTCTCTTCCTCGGCGCGGTAATCAAACGGCTTTGAGGGCCGGTCATGGAAGGTGCCAAAGCTCGCCCCGACGACTTTGTAGCCGCCCCGCTTGAGTTCCTCGACCCAGAAATAGTCGCTCCGCCGAGCGATCACGTCCCCAAACACCGGGGAAATGTTGGGCATATCGAGGGCGGCTCGATTGTAGATGATGGTGTTCCCGCCCCGGCTGTAGGCCTCGAAGTCTTTTTGGCCTCTGGCGAAAAGAACCCGCGAGGTGGCCTTCCCCGAGAAAACGTCCGCGAGAGTCGCTTCGGGCGAGCAGGACAGCGGCTCCTCGAGTGCGAGGTGGCAGTCCGCGAAATCGTAATAGTAATCCCTTTGGTCGTAGCCATCCGTCCGATAGGGATCCTTTTTGCCGAGCTTCGTCGAATACACGTAATCGAGGAGCGATGTGCGGAGGGTCGCCAAGCTCGGGAGCGGGGCGTCCCCCGTGTAGGAGCCGACCACCACGTCCGCCTGATCCAAGTAGCGCTTTGAGACCGCCGCCAAATCGAGCGGAAGGCATTTGAAAGAACCATTTTCTCTTTCCCAGGTGGCGAGCCGCATATCGTCATCGAGGATCCAAACGACGTCCCCGTCCACGGAGTTTTTCTTGAGCAGGTAATGCAGAATCATCCGGCTGACGGCGATGTCCCTCACGGAATCGCCTTTGGTGACGCTCGGACGGATGTAATCCGCGAAAGGCATCTCGGAGACCAAGCCCCTCGCCTCGGGAAGGCTGATGACCCTCCCGCTGAGGGAATGCACTTTCTCAAGGAATTTCTGGGGAACATCCACCCCGTTGTAGAAAACCACGACCGACAGTCGGGCGATTTTCTGTTGGGAAAGATCGTCAAGAAGCCTCGCTGCCATCGGAGCGTCGGAAGTGATGAAACCAACGACGATTCGATGGTTAAACCCGGCTGAATCGGCGTCCGGAACATAAGGCTGTGGGTGCTCTTTTTCGAGCGAGGAACACACCGTCTCCTCCGTGAGATCGGTGTAGCGGAGCGCCCTTTTGAAAAAGGCGGCCTTGATGCTTCCGTCCATGAGGCCGGAATACTTCGAGTAGAAATAGGCAAGGCTCTTCCTCTTGCCGCTTGCATCGTTGGTGAGACGGGGTCGGCTGTCGTGGGCGTCAACATCCAGCAAGGGATGGGGAATGAATTCGATGTTGGGCTTGAGCATCATGACCCGGGTGAAGAAATCACGGTCGGTCGTGCTGTTGAGACTCTCATCGAAGGCGCCCGCCATCAAGATCGTCCTCAGCCTCACGAAAGTGTTGGATCCTTGAACGTGCGGGTTGATGGCCAAAAAGCTCTTCTCGTTGAGATTTTCCGGAGGCAAATCCAGGATGAAATCCTTCCCGTCGGCCAGGTAATGGATGAGTCCGACCACCATATCGGTCTCGGGCTTGGCTACGGAAAGGCAACGGGAAAGATAGTCTGGATGCCATGCGTCATCGTCATCGAGAAAGGCAATGAAGAGATCGGCGATGTCCCACCGAGCTTTTCCGTATTCCGATTTGACGATCCAATCAAGGGCGGTATTCAAATTGCCAGCGTAATTTCGGGCGTAACGATTCCGGATGAGAATTGCCTTATCCCCCACAATTCCCTTCTCGATTTCGAAATTCTCCTCGGTCGAATCCGAGGTGACGATGAAAAGGTCCGGTTTCTGGGTCTGGGCGATCACCGAACGGAAGGCCTTTTCGAAAAGGGCCGTTCTGTCTCTCGTCGTGATGACCGCCGCGACTCTGTCCATCGGCAAAGACCTCCCCTATAAAGAGAAAGGCGATTGGAGGTAACCCATCCAATCGCCGATTAGTCTTCCGGTTATGGATGGACGGCAACCATTTCTGGCGGCTCGTTTGATTCAACTCGCGTTGGATCTCTTCGAGCGCTTACGCCTTCATCTTTTTTCATTATAGATTGAGGGGGTCGATAAACAAGGAATATTTTCAAGAACTTTTGTCGAGAAAAGAAGTTTTCGCGCTTCCAAAGAAACAGATAAACAATCGTCTGATAACAATTCCCTTTTCAAAGAGGAAAAACAGCAAACGCAAGGGATTATAAATCCCTTAGTCTTCTTAGACCCTAAAAAACAAATAAATTGACGAAATCGAGGAAATGATGAAAGGAAGATTTCCACCGCTGCCGTCTTTGTTTTCCGAGATCCTGGCGGAAAGAAGAAAGAGAAAGCCAGTCATTGATCCCCAATGGCCAAAATCCTTCTCGAAAACACTGAAAAATCGTGAAAGTCTAAACTCCGAAATTCCCTAGGAAGCAACTATAAAAAGCCGTTTATTCGAGAATGTTTTTCGAGAAACTTTTCTCGAAAACTTCTCGAAAATCGTCGGTGGAATCTGAAACACTTTGAAACACGTTGAAACATGACAAGCGGATTTTTTCTCGAAAATGCAGTAGTCAACGATAAGTAGACACGATCGCCGGCAAACGGAGACACGTCTTTGCCGTTTTGGAACCATCCGCTTCGGGTAAGTGGGCATCCCTGTACTGTTTCGGGGTCAGATAGCCCAGGCAGC
>Ga0183101_1000585_pt1 | contig 13799 bp, 20 predicted proteins | sample Biomet3_FD_127790 | JGI IMG/M metagenome (GOLD analysis project Ga0183101, IMG submission 127790) | Microbial communities from bioreactor (seeded with sewage sludge) at LBNL, California, USA - Biofuel metagenome 3 | ecosystem: Engineered > Bioreactor > Anaerobic > Unclassified ... | reverse complement strand
CCGGCGAACTCCTCTGGGGCGCACCCAGAAGTGTCATCTCGGTCTCGATCATGCTCCCGGTGCTTGTTGCGTTCGGCGTTGTCTCGCTCCCCTTCTCGCTCCTTGCCGTCCCGCTCGCGTTTGTTGCCGGGCTCCTGTTTGCCGGGATTGCGATGTGCTTTACCGCGGTCACCCCGGGTATCGACACGCTCAATTACCCGTCGTTTCTTTTTATCACGCCCATGATGCTCTTTTCCGGGACATTCTTCCCGCTCTCGGTCATGCCCGAAGCCCTTCAGTACATTGCTCTGGCGGTCTTTCCCCTCACCCACCTGGTACTGCTCATGCGGATGGCAACGCTGGCTACAGTCGGGCCCCTCGTCCTGCCCAGTATCCTCTGGATCCTTGCCGCAACCGTGTTCTTCTGGGCGGTCTCCATCAACCTGATGCGGCGCCGGCTGATTGTATAAACCGGGTTACCGGGCGCCGGCCCGTCCCTTCTTTCTTACCAGTACCGGGTATCCCGCCGCAGCATCAAGAGATCCCTTTGAAGCGGTCGTCTCGCTTATTCCGAACAGTAATTCAACGCCAACAGCCCGAAGCGCTGCATCGAGCTCCCCGACTTCACATTCCAGATCCCCGAGGGAAAAATCCTTCTTTAGTTCGCAGAGGAGGATTCCGATCTCCTGCCGGAGCGATGGCGGGGCAAGATCGGAGAGACTCCCCGTCCCCAGTTCATGGAAACTGATTGCCGTCAGGTACACCTCGATACAGGAGACAAGGTCGCGGTAGAGCTCTTCCCGGTACGCCCGACTGCCCTCAAGATCCGGTGCTGCAATCTCCCGGGTGATGAGGTCGTATTCTTTCTGGAAGTCTTCTGGCAGGGTCACTCCTGCTGCAACTGCTTCCCTCAATGCGGCACGCAGGGGATACTGCTCGAAATACGGGGCGCCGGCCCGATAGCGCCCGAAACTGCTGCGCTCCCCGGCGTGGCTGCGGGTTTCTGAAACGGCTGTACCATAGCGGTGCAGGCGGGACCGGATATCGTTGTATACAGGATCCATGGGAATACTCGGGGAGGGTTCTTATGAGCCGGGTAAAACGGGATTATCTGGCTGAAAAGGAAAATTCCTCCAGATATTGCCGGGCGTCCCATATATACCTTTGACATCCCCGATACGGCGGAAGTGCCGGTGAGCAGATCAAAAGAAATACTATCGATCACGCGAAAACAGGTGAAGATATCGCTATGAAGAACTTCCGCCAGCTGGTTTTTTTCTATCTCATCACTCTTGCCGGCCTTCTCTGGGCGGTATTTCTCCTCATGGATTCGGACTGGCTCTTCCCGGCGCTTGCGATGGCCGGGCTTATCATCGCCACCAATATTATCGTCCTTGTCCTCTGGTTCAAAAGTTAGCCGGGCACCCGGGTTACCCTGAGCACGACCAGTGCTTCGCCTTCCACGGTCTCTTGAGCGACTTCCTTACATGAATAGCCATACCGATCGAACAGGCCGCAGACCTCCGCGATACCGGTGAGCGCAGAGACAAGAAGCAGGATCCGTCCCCCGGGTGCAAGGACTCCTCCGACACCAGCGGCAAACCGTTCTATCACGTCCCGTCCGGTCGCCCCGCCATCGAGCGCGTACTCAAGCCAGTCGTCGATCCGCTCTTCAGGTTGTGTCGGGAGATACGGAGGATTGAAGAGGATCAGATCGAAGCTGCCCCGGAGGCCGGAGAAGAGGTCGCACCGGATTACATCGACACCCTGTTGTCGTGCACAGAACACTGCGTGCGGGTTGATGTCGGTAGCTACGATATCGCAGTCCTGCACGAGCGCCGCCGCGATCCGGCCGGAACCGGTCCCGATCTCAAGCACCCGGTCGCCAGACCGTACTTCCGCTTGTGCCGCACGGAGCAGCAGGAGGGTATCGGCCTCGGGCTGGTACACCTGTGCAGGATCGTAGGACATAGGTACTGATGGTGGGGCAAATGAGGGGAAAAAGGATCGCCCGTAACGACGGCAGGAGAAAGGACAATGGCGCAAAAATGACCCGGTTATAATAAACTCACCGGCAGTGTATAAGGGGAAAATGCAGTATTGTTGCCGCTTTCGTCCCGTACCCAGGAACCGCAGGAAAATTGTTCAGGAATAATGAAGGCAAAACGGGATCTCAAGGGTTCCAGAGAATTGGAAAACCCAAAAAAATCCGGATTATTTCCGACGAAGAGATCGTAAAATATCCAGAAAAATCCAGAAATTATTCGAAATTTGCTATCGTTGCAAAATCTTCCAGGTACAGTTCTTCCGGCCTGCTTTTGAGGATCTCCTCGGGAAGTGCGGCTATCACCCGTTCCGTCCATTCAGGGTCAAGGATTCCTGACGACCCTTTGAGGCAGTTCCTCACGGTCTTTCTCCGGTGGGTAAAGAGAGCAAGGACTACCGCGGCATACCGTTTATTGTCGTTTACCCAGAAGATCGGCGGGCGGGGCACGACCTTTACCACCATCGAATGGACCTGGGGTTTTGGTGAGAAACAGCTGGGCGGGAGGGTAAAGCACTTCTGGACGGTCGCATAGGTCTGGACCATGATAGAGAGCCGTCCGCAGTCCTTTGTACCGGCCTTTGCTGCCATGCGCTCCGCAAACTCCTGCTGGTACATCAGGACTGCAACCGAAAACCCGGTCTCAAGAAGCCGGAAGGTGATCTTCGAGGACGCAGAATAGGGGAGGTTCGAGACCACCATCTCAAAAGGAGGGAGGGGACATTTCGTAGCATCCCCGTGCGTAACGGTCAGCCGCCCGTCGGCGATCTCGGAGGCGAAACGTTCGGCCAGCTCGTCGCAGAGCATCCCGTCCAGTTCCACCGCGTGGACGGTTGCCCCCCGGTCGAGCAGGGCCCGGGTCAGGGCACCGTTCCCCGGCCCGATCTCGAGGACGACCTTTCCTTTGACATCCTCAGTATCCGCGATCCTTCCGATCGCGTTCTTGTCGATGAGGAAATGCTGGTCGTGGCGGGCTTTCATTTCGTGGTGAAGAGGTGGTACTTGACGTCCTTGTCCTGGAGCTCTTCAAGGATCCGGGCCTCGATCATCTTCTCCGGGTGGGGGAGCGACTTGATCCGGGTGGAAATGTCAACAAAGCTCTCGAAGGGCTTCCTGGTCCGGGATTCGAGCACCTCCCACATCAGTTTCTTCCCGATGCCCGGGAGGAGGTGGAGCATGTGGAGCTTGGGCGTGATCGAGATCGCCTTGTTAAAGAACGTAACAAAGTCCGGTTCGCGTTCCTTTACAATCTGCTCGACCATAAAGGGCAGCTCGCCTTTGGCGGTTGGCGTCAGCTCGTCGTAGCTGATCCTGCGTTTCACGCGCTCGATCTTGTCCCGCTCGGAATCGCCGATATAGACCTTGTCGTGGAGGTTGATCACAACGTTAGGTTTCGGGATCAGTTCGAGAAGCTTGAACTGCTCTACTCCGATTGCCTGAACGACCGGCTCACGCTTGAACTGGGGTCGCGGATCGTCCATGTGCCCTTTCATGAGCACGTCCAGTACGATCGCGTTGACCTCTTTTTTCTCGGCCTTCATGATGTGCACCTCAGAAGTGCGCCATGACCAGGTCGATAATATTGTCGATCTCTGCCGGTTCGAGCGTGTACCGCTCTTTTGCAAAGATCGCCCGAACCTCGTCGCGGCTCTTGGGCATGATATTTGCAATGCGGTAGGCGATCTCCGGCTTCATCTTCTCAAGCTTTAAGAGCTTGTCCACGAGTTCCTTGGACTTCTCGGGCGTGGTTTTAGAAAGCTGATTGGCATGATCCATGCTGCGCCGGAATTCGTATGACATCTCCTTTTCCGCAGCTATCCGTTCTGCTTCCACGCCTAAAAGAGCTGCGCGGAGCTCGGGAAGTGTAACCTTCTCTTCGCTAAGTATAGCCTTTACTTTCATGCCAATCACCTAAACAATGGAATTACTTTTGTGCTTTTAGATGTTGCGGTCTGGCAATAACGGTCTTTTCCGCATTGCCGTCGCGAATGGAGAGCATCCATGCACGGCCGCGTTTGCCGATTACCGTGCCGGTAAGGCCGTGGAACCTGCGGTGGGGCATCCCCTTCTGGACGCTCGTGTTCACCACGATGTGAACCTTGTCCCCGACCTCGAACTGCTGGATCACGGAGGTGACCGGCGGCAGCCCGCGCTGTCTTAATTCCTTCTTGAACTTGTACCTTGTCTTCTTTCTGGGTCCGTTGTGGTGTGCCATAGTTATTCTCCCTCCTGTGGTCCTTCTACCTGCACGACATCCAGGCTGGTGACGTGTGCGGGCCGCTTCAGGATCTCGGCAAGACTCGGGATGGTCCTTCCCTGATCGCCTGATATGAGTTCTTTGATGTAGAGGCCGGCTTCGCCGAGGACTTCAAGGATGAACTTTCCGTCCTGTTCCCCCACGCACTCGATACCGAGGACTTTACGCTCCCGGATCTTATCTGCTCTCCGGTGGGCGACCCGTTCGGGCGTGCGCTGATGTATTGTGACGCCCGATAAGGTTTTCAGGGCATTTGCAAGCGTTTCCGCTGAAATCTGCCCCTCAACCTCGACCAGGATCCTGTATTTTTTATGCGCTTTACTTGATTTAAGGGTTTCCACCTCCGCACGGTCGCTCCAGTGCGAAAGCGCAACCGAGACGCGGCCATTGGCAGAAACGTTTATCACCGCTTCGAGGGCGGAAAGCTCTACGGTCCGTTTCTTCGGGGCAACGACTTCGAGGATGAACGGACGGCCGGTGCCGATGCAGCGGGCATCGATGTCCTCCCTGCCCGCCCCGTGCAGCACGGCATTTTCCGCAGAGAACGCTTCTATGACCGGCCTGCCGATCAGTTCCTCCACCGAGTCTGCATACTGCTTGCCGGTATAGTTGCACTTCTCGCAGCCGGCCCCGCGGCAGGCCCGGCAGGGCCAGTGGGTCTGCGGGATGCCCCGCTCGAACTTCTGGTATCTCCCGTAGAAGAAGATCGCATTGACCAGGACTTCCACGTCCCCGGTTGACGGATCCAAGAGGACGGTGACATCGGGTTTCTTGAAATCGACCGTCTTTCCCGTGATTGCAGATACGGCTTTACCCACCTCCCGGTTCACCTCGGACTTGAACGGCTCCGGGTCGGTGAGGGCAAGGTCGCTCCAGACCATCTCCTCGTTCTCGGCAACAAGGGGCGGGACCCGGCAGCCCACGAGGAAGGTAGCGTATTCGTATCCTTCGAGCGCTTTCGCGACCTTCTGTGCCCATTCCGGGACTGCATCGAAGAAGTTGCCGCATATCCAGCAGGTGCCGGCAGGCTTTTCGTAGGGGATGTTTAATTCAAGCGCCCGGGCGATCCGTAGCCCCCGTCCCCGCTCGTCGTTGGTGAGCCCGTGCGAGCGTTTCCCGAAGAACCGCCCGAGGCAGTGATCGCAGCATTCGCCATAGGCAAGGATCTTTTCAACCTGTTCGTTTAGTGCCATCCGTTCTTCCTCCGGTCAATCTCGTTTGAGATGACGGTGATCGTGTGGTCGGCGTGCAGGCAGACCGGCCCGACCGAGTACCTCGGGGCGTCTTTTGTGAGCGCCTCCTCGGCCTCCGTAAAGTTCTGGTGGTCGGAGAGCAGGAACGCTTCCGGCATCTCCTGCACGGTCCGGATATCGGTCCCCTTCTCGTCAAGAACCGCAAACGGGTGTTCGGCAAGAAGCCGGTCAAGGCCGCCGTTTCTGACAAACACCCCCGGTGCCGCCTCGCGGAATTCGCTCCCGCAGGGAATTGCAAGCGCCTTTTTGATGAGCGCCCCGGCACTCCGTTCGTCGGGCGAGAGCGAGCGGATTCCATCTCCCTTAAAGAGCACCGTCTTTGGCCCTTTTTGTCCCCCGAGAAGGACAAGGAAACACTCCGCATCTCTCCGCAGATCGTGGGAGAGGAAGAGCGTGGCGTTCACGCACCGGCAGAGCACGTCCATGCGTCCTGCCCCGGGGAGATCGTTTAAGGAAAAGTCCCCGTCCGTGCGGGCAAGGTGCCCGACAACCGCAAACGAGGCCATCTTACTGCATTCCCGAGAAGCGCTTCATTAAGCGCTGCATATTGAATTTCCCGCCGCTCCCCATGCCTTTGAGGCCCTTGAGGGTCTTGTGCATCATTTTATAGTATTTCAAAAGTTCCCGCACTTCCTCGGGTGCACCGCCGGCGCCCCGGGCGATCCGCTGCATCCGGGAACTGTTGATGATACCCGGGTCGTCGAGTTCCTTGGGGGTCATCGAGTCCATGATGATCCGGTACCGGACCATCTTCGTGCTCGTCACATCGTAGACTCCCTCAGGGAGGTTCATGTTCCCCATCGGGAGCATGTTCATGATCTGCTTTAACGGGCCCATCTTGTTTAAGGCTTCGAGCTGCTTGTACATGTCGCGGAGGGTGAAGTTGCCCTTCATCATCGCTTCCATGTCCACCTCTTCACCCAGCTGGGCTTCCTGGACCTTCTCGTAGAGCGCCTGGAGGTCGCCCATCCCGAGGAGCCGGGAGATGAACCCGTTTGCATCGAAGCGTTCGAGGTTCTCGATCGTCTCGCCTGCGCCAATAAAGACGATCCCGCTCTTTGTCTCGGCAACAGCCGAAAGGGCGCCGCCGCCTTTTGCAGTCCCGTCCATCTTGGTGATGATCACGCCATCGATCCCAATCGCTTCGTGGAACCTTTTCGCCTGCTCGCTTGCCTGCTGGCCGAGCGCAGCATCGATCACGAGCCAGCGGTGGTTTGCTTTAGTGATCTTGTTTAAGTCGATGATCTCCTGGATGAGGTCGGGTTCGAGAGCATGACGCCCCTGGGTATCGACAATGATGACTTCCTGGTCTTTTAGCGCGACAAGGCCCTCGGTAGTGATTTTACGGGCATCGGTGGCCTTCGGGTCGCCGAAGCAGGGTACGTTCACCTTCGCACAGAGGGTTGAGATCTGGTCGTAGGCACCGGGCCGGAAGGTATCGGCACAGATAACCCCGACCTTCATGCCCTTCTTCTGGAAGTAGCGGGCGATCTTTGCCGTGGTAGTGGTCTTGCCGCTCCCCTGGAGGCCGGCCATCAATATGACCTGCGGCTCGAGTTTTAAGTCGGAAGTCGCGTATACGAGCCGGACGAGCTCCTGGTACACGATCCGGAGCACGTGCTCCCGGACATTGGTATTCTTCGGGACTTCCTCGTCAAGCGACCGGGTGCGGATGGCTTTTGAAAGCTCCATCACGAGCTTGACGTTCACATCGGCCGCAAGGAGCGCCCGCTGGAGGTTTTTTACCAGTTCGTCAACCGCTGCACGGTCGACAACGGCCTTGCCGGCGAGCTTTTTTAAGGCGTCCTTGAGCGAGTTGGAAAGCGTGTCCATCATGGTTATTTAGCTCCCGAGAAGTTCCTCGACCACCGCATCGGGGTCAAAGGGCATGATGTCCTCGTATGCCTGGCCGGTCCCCAAGAAGAGCAGGGGTTTTCCTATCGTATGGGCGATCGAGATCGCAGCCCCGCCCCGGGAATCCATGTCGGCCTTGGTGAGCACGATCGCATCGGCGCCAACGGTCTTGTCGAACTCTGCTGCCCGGACAACCGCGTCGTTCCCTGCCACCGCCTCGTCAACGTATACGATGAGGTCGGGCTTCATCACGCGCCGGATCTTGTCGAGCTGGCTCATGAGGTTGGACTTGGTGTGGAACCGTCCTGCGGTATCGGCAAGCACCACATCGGTCTTGTGGGCGATAGCGTACTGCACGGTATCGAAGAGCACCGCAGAGGGGTCGGCCCCGGTCTGGTGCTCGATCACCTTGATACCGAGCCGTTCGGCATGCACGCCGATCTGCTCGATGGCACCGGCCCGGAACGTATCGCCGGCACCGATAACGACCGAGAAGCCCTGCTTTTTGAGATAGGCCCCGATCTTTGCAACGGTCGTGGTCTTTCCCGTGCCGTTGACACCGGTAAAGAGGATTTTCACCGGCCGCTCGTGGCTCTTGATATACGCGGTCAGGTCAAAGCCCTTGCCGAGCACGTTTAACAGTGCGGACTTTAAGGCCCCGACCACGAGGGCATCGACCGACTCCCCGATCTTGCGGTGCTTCCCGACAAGGCTCTTTTTTACATCCGCGATGATAGCATCGGTCACCGGGAGGGCGACATCGCTTTCAAGAAGCGTCATCTCCAGCTCTTCGAGCGCTTCTGATACGTCCTTTTCAGAGACCACGAGCTCGCGGTCGATGATTAAAAACTTGACCTTGTCGGTAAAGGTTGGGCCTGCCTGTGCAGGAGCCGCACCGGCCGGGGCGGGTGCGGGAGCGCCCTCTTTTTGCCCGGCCGCTGCCGGTGCCTGGGCTGTTGCTGCTGCCCCGATGCTGCCGCCAAGCCGGTTCCGTGCGGCGGCCAATCGTTCCTTAAGCCCGGAAAACATGAAAATGAATATCCTTATACGGGGGGTTATTCTTCGTCCTCGTCGTGATCGTGCTTGTGATCGTGGGTATGGACATGGCCGGCCGGGGCACCGGCTGCTGCCTGCGCCTGTGCATAGCCCTGTTCGAGGCGCTTTGCTATCTCGTTCATCTGGTTGCGGAGCTTATCGAGCGCCTCTGCCACCTTCTTCTGGGAAGCTTCAAGCTCGGTGATCCGGTCTTTTAAGTATTCGACCGCCGCCGCATTGGGCTTCTCGACAATCACGTCCGAGCCGATATTGAGGAGAACCTTGTCGGGCTCGACAATCTTTGCCCGGACGCTCGCCCCGCCGCCGACCTGGAGGAGGACCGTGCCATCCCCGCCTTCCACGAGTGCCTGGAGCGACTCGATGGCGGCAAGCGCTTCCATCCGCCCGTTATCCATGAGCTCGAGCTGGTTTGCGAAGACCTCGGCCTGCTGGCCGTATTCCTTTAAGTAATACTGAAGCGTCTCGGCTTCACGCTGATCCATGGGTTGTGCTGCTGCCATGTAGTACCCCGGTAATGTCACAGATCATTGGATCTGGCTCTTGATATGTTTGTCCGTTTGCCTGCATAAATACCCGGCCGCTGGATGAGCGGATCCGGAACTTCGGGGAAGGTGCAAAAAAAGGAGATAGTCCTCACAGCTGGATAATCCGGCCCCCTTCGACCAGCGGGTAGGAGTCCGTGATATTGAGGTATGCCGGGCGCTGCGAAGGTACGGTTCCGTTGATGAATACCCCGATATGGTAGTACTTGTGGGCGTCCGAAGGGACAGGAAGCTCGCTCTCGTAGTCGTGCCAGAGGGAAACGAACGTGTCCCGGGGTACAGAGAGGCGCGAACCGATAACGGCCGGGTCTTCGAGGTACACGTTCTGGTCATCGAGCCCGATAATTACCATGTAGTGACCGGTGCCCCAGGTATCCTCCCAGCTCTTGTTCGCGTCCCGGAACCGCTGCCCGTCGATGATGACCGGGACGCCCTGTTCGAGCGAGGCCCGGACCTCGTCGAGCGTTACGTTCTCGCGCCACTGTGCAGAGAAGCCGAGCTTTTCCGAGGCATTGACCATGTCCCAGGGATACGTCCCGTGGGAAGGGGTGGTGTTGAGCATCTCGATCAGGTTTGCTTCTACCGCAGAGAGCCCGTAATAGCCCAGCACGGCCTTAAACGATCCCGCCCCGCAGGACCAGGTCTGGGACTGCATGACATCGGGGACACCGGTGAGCATGACGGCATCCGCACCGGGGCCCGGGGCACCGGATGACGGGAGCGGCGGGTTGAGGACCACCATGATCCCCGCCGCGAGCAGGACTATAATGACAACGGCAAGAAAAAGGCCGGCATGAGAATGTTCCATGTCCTACTGTTGGATGAAGGGACATATGAGAGTTGCAGGAATGGTTTTTGGATGGAGGACAAAAATCGCAATCCTCATCATATCATGGAAAAAACTCCATTTATGAGCGAACCCGCCACAGGCACAGCCCGATCCGGGTATACCCTGCTGATTTTGTCGATCTCGCTTGCCACGTTCATGGCCGCGCTTGACGGCACGATTGTAAACATCGCCCTCCCGACCATCTCGGAAGCGTTCAATGTCTCGACAACGACCGTGAGCTGGGTGGCTACTGCCTACCTGCTCGTGATGGCCGGCTGCGTGCTCGTCTTCGGGAAAGTCTCGGATATCATCGGGTTCAAACGGGTTTTTTTAGTCGGCTTTGTCATCTTCACCCTCGGCTCGTTTGCCTGCGGGCTCCTGCCCGATCTCTTAAACTCACTCAATATCCTGATCGCATCCCGGATGTTCCAGGCAATCGGCGGGGCGATGATCACCGCAATCGGGCCCGCGATGGTCACGGCATTCATCCCGATGGACCAGAAGGGAAAGGCCATGGGAATCGTGATGACCCTTGCCGCCCTCGGGACGGCGCTGGGCCCCAGCATCGGCGGGGTGCTCGTCCAGTACCTGTCGTGGCACTGGATCTTCTTCATCAACGTACCGATCGGGATCTTCGCGGTCCTTTTGGGGGCAAAAGTAATCCCCATGTCCGGGAGCGGAGGGAGCCTTGCCGGCTTTGACCGGCCCGGCGCCCTGCTCGCATTTACCGGCCTTGCCTCCCTGCTCTTTGTGGTCTCGGAAGGAGAGAGCATGGGCTGGACCTCTCCGATCATTCTCGGGCTCTCGGTGCTTACGATCCTCCTGCTCTCCGCGTTCGTGTTGCAGGAATGCCGGGCGGGCGATCCGCTTCTCGACCTCTCGCTTTTTAAGGACAAAAACTTCCTTGCCATAAACCTCCTGCTCTCGCTCGTCTTTTTCAGCTACGCGGGGATCAACTACCTCCTGCCGTTCTACCTCAAATACATCCGCGGCATCGATACCTCGACTGCGGGGCTCATCCTGACGGCGCTCTCGGTTGCGATGATGATCGCCGGGTTCCTCTCCGGGCTGCTCTTTAACCGGGTGGGCCCGAAAAAGCTCTGTATCGCGGCAGGGCTCCTCCTTGTTGCGGGCTACTTCTGTATTATGCGGCTCCATGTGGATACTGCGCTTGTGTACGTGGTGGCCTGTCTGGTGTTGATCGGTCTCGGCCTCGGGTTCATGGTCACGCCTGCCTCGAACCTCATCATGAACGCGGTGGCAAAAACAAAGCAGGGGATGGTCTCCAGCCTCACGAGCCTCGAACGGTTCGCCCCCCTGACACTCGGAATCGCCGTCTTCAACATGATCTTTTTGTGGGGGGTCACGACGATCGCCGCAAACCACGAGGTAACCCACCTGTCGCCGGTTGATATGCAGAAAACCGTGATCTCGGCGGGCTTTGACCTCGCGTTCCTCGGCTCGTTTGTGCTGGGGATTGGGATCCTTATTCTTGCGCTGGTCATCCGGCAGGAGATTCACCCGGACAACCTCGGGAAGGAGGATGAGATCGGGCCGGGGATGATCTGACCGTGCCTGAACTTCCAGCAGCAGCCCCGCATGAGAAGACCGGGACAATTCCGGTGAGCGGCGAGAACGTCTGGTACCGGATCTGCGGTGCCGACCGTCCGGGGATCCCGCTCCTCGTGCTCCACGGCGGCCCGGGCGCACCGCACGATTACCTGACCCCGCTTGCAGCGCTGGCCGATACCCGGCCGGTGGTCTTCTACGACCAGCTGGGCTGCGGGAACTCGGACAAGGTAGCGGGCACCTCGCTTCTTACCGTAGAGCGCTTCGCACGCGAACTCGGGGAAGTCCGGGCCGCCCTCGGTCTTGAACGAGTGTTCATCCTCGGCCAGTCCTGGGGGAGCATGCTTGCGGTGGACTATCTGCTCACCCAGAAACCCGCCGGGGTACAGGGCCTTGTCCTCTCCGGCCCCTGTCTCTCTGCGTCGCGCTGGGGTGCCGACCAGCGGGCATACGTGGATCAACTTCCCGAACCGTCCCGCAGGGCAATCCTCGACAACGAAGCTTCCGGGACCTACGCGGCACCGGAATACCAGGACGCCCTCATGGAGTACTACCGGCTCCATGTCTGCCGGCTCGATCCCTGGCCCGATCTCCTCATGAGGACATTCGACCGGCTGGCAGCGGACGTGTACGGGTACATGTGGGGCCCGAGCGAGTTTACCATCACCGGGACGCTCGGCGCGTACGACCGGGTGACCCGGTTAAAGGAGATTACCGTTCCCGTCCTTTTCACCTGCGGAGAGTATGACGAGGCCACCCCGACGGCAACGGCCTGGTACCGGGACAACCTGCCCGGCTCGGGGATGATTGTATTCGAAGGCGCTTCCCATGAGCACCACCTGGAGAAGAGGGAAGAGTACATTGCGGTGGTCCGGGCGTTTCTTGACCGGGCGGGGAGACGGGGATAGGTGCCTGTGGGGAAATTCGGGGATGAGGGGTCCGGGCATATTACAAAAATGTTCCTTGCGGGGCTTATCATGAAAGAGGTGGTAAAAACAAAACAGGGGATGGTTTCCAGCCTCACGATCCTCGTACGGTTCGCCCCGCTCACCTTTGGGATTGCCGTTTTCAACATAATCTTTTTGTGGGGAATTGCCACGATTGTGACACACTTGTCACCAATAGATATGTAAAAGCCGGTGATCTCGGCGGGCTTTGACCTTGCATTCCGGAGAAATTAAAAAAGGTGTGACGAACTTTGGTAAGTGTATCGGGGGATCGGGAAAACAAGAGGGATCAGATCAACTGCTTCTTTTTCATATCCCGTATTTCACGGGAGATCTCATGCACATCCTTTTTCAGCCACGTTTTCCGCTCTTTGGTATAATCCCCCTTTCCCTCGTCAAACATCTGAAGGAACCGGATCATGTCCACCGGACCGAGTGCCTTTAAGAGCGCGTCCATACCTTCTGTATGAACTTCATGGAGTGTTCTGGTCTTCATTCTTTTTCACCTCCAGGTACAGATCGACCGGGTTGCATACGCGTATAGTGGTATTGTTGCCCGCTTTCTTGATATTTTTTATCAACAGGTCATCAGTTGTCACAAACACCGCACCGGCCCGCTCAGCACTGGCGACATGCAATGCATCCATGCCATCAATTCCGGCTGCTGTCAGGAGATCTGCCCGCTCTTCCAGACGGTCGTCCCATTCGATGATCTCCCGCGCAAGCGACGTGATTTCACGGACGTGGAGTAACCGGTTTTGATCCGGCATCTGGAAGATTTCATACGCAATCACATCGCTGGAGACCAGTTCCCAGTCAAGCCTGCACCGGTCCAAAAGTGCAATTACCGCTTCCATCTCCATATGAATCCGTGGCTGGGTTTTCGAATCAAAAGGCCTGCACAAACAACAGACATCCATGTAGATCTTCATTTCCCCGCCCCCGGTACTGACCGCAAGTTTTTCTTTTTAGGTCAGGAGAGGATAATGTTTTCCCGTCCCGGGTAAAAACCCTGCTCCAGCAGACATAGCAGAGTGCTTATTGTACGCCGCTAATTAATCCGCCGCGGGAGTTTCCAGCCGATAACAAAAGGAGGTCGGCAGGGGCATGGCAGCACCCCTGCCGTGTTTTTATTTTACCACTCCATGTGGTCGAGCACCCGGTCCCAGATTACCATGAGGCCGGGGATGATGACATATGCCAGGAGCCCTGCGCCGAGGAAGGCGAGGGTAATGGCAACTTCGGTTTCCATACCGGATCTCCTGCTTTTTACGCGAGCTCGGGGACCGTGTCGGCCCAGGTCTCTACCTTGGTCCGGATCGCATCGTCTTCGTACGAGGTGAGGTTTACCTTGTCGCGTGAGAGCGTGATCTGGTAGATCTCGCCGTTCGGGTCGTGGCACTTGAGAGTCGCCGAGTAGGTCTCGGTGTCGGAGTCACGGGCAGGGATGCCGCCGTGGGCCGTGGCAG
>Ga0183101_1000043_pt14 | contig 13804 bp, 10 predicted proteins | sample Biomet3_FD_127790 | JGI IMG/M metagenome (GOLD analysis project Ga0183101, IMG submission 127790) | Microbial communities from bioreactor (seeded with sewage sludge) at LBNL, California, USA - Biofuel metagenome 3 | ecosystem: Engineered > Bioreactor > Anaerobic > Unclassified ... | reverse complement strand
GAGAGCCACTCCCCCCGAAGCCGCAGGGCTTCGCAGAATAGTGAAAAACCGCCCCGCCGATCATTCGGCGGGGCGTGCGGTTTGCAGAATAAGGCATGCGGGCGTTTTGCCGCCGGAGCGGCACAGGGCAGCGCGTGCGAGAAACCGGACTCAGGCCGCGCTGCGGCCCTTGCGCTGCCGCAGGACCTGCTGATAGACCTCCAGTACGCTGCGGGCGAACTGCTCCGAGGAGAAACGGCTGCGGGCCAGCTCCGCCGCGCTGCGGGACATCTGCTCCCGCAAAGAGGCGTCTTTCAAAAAGCAGAGCAGCTTTTCGCGGAAATCCGCCTCATCCTGGAACTGCCAGCCGTTGACGCCGTCCTCAATCACGCCGGCGAGGCACGGGTCCTTCATGCACAGGGCGGGCAGGCCGGAGGCCAGCGCCTCGATATAGGTCAGGCCCTGTGTTTCGCTGGTGGAGGCGCTGACGAACAGATCGCCCAGACGGTAGTAATCCGCCACCTGCGCCGGCGGGACCATGCCGGTGAAGATTGTGCGGCTGCCGATTCCAAGCTCCCGGACCTTTTCCTTCAGAACGTCCCGATAGGGGCCGTCGCCCACGATCAGCAGCGTTACATCTTCCCGGTTCAGATCCGCGGTGCAGCGCAGGATTTCCTCGATATTCTTCTCCTGCGCCAGGCGACCCACATATGCCAGCACGAAATTCCCCGCCGGAATGCCAAGATCTCCTTTCAGCGCCGCGAGGCGGGCGCTGTCCTCCATGCCCGTGAACTGCCGCAGGTCGATGCCCGAGGGGATCACATAGATCGGACGATTCACCTGATAGCGCTCCAGCAGAGCGCGGACCTTGTCGGTGGGGGCGATGACGCAGGCTGTCCGGGCAATGATCCAGCGGGAAAAAGCCGCGATGGCCCGCCGGCCCCACTTGCGGCTGGGAGAGAAATAGTGCGTATAGTCCTCATAGACCGTGTGGTATGTGTGGACAATGGGCGCGCCGGTGGCGGCGGCGATCTTTTTGGCCATGAGAAACGTGGAGAATTCGCACTGGGTATGGATCACGTCCGGCGACCAGTTGATGAGCTGCTGAAGCAGATGGCGGGCAGGCGCGGTGCGGAACCGGGCGTCCGGATAGATTTTACCTGCGCTGATGGCGCCGATATAGGTGACGGCGCCTGAGCAGTAGGAGCGGGGAGAGCGGGAGAGCGTCAGCACGCGGACGTCATGCCCCTGCGCGCTCAGCTCCCGCTGGAGATTCAAAACCGACGTGACCACGCCGTTGATGGCGGGCGCGTACCAGTCCGAAGTAATCAAAATCTTCATTGTCTGGATTCTCTCTTTCCGACAAAGTCAGTCAACTGTATCAAACAAATTAATACAGTTAGTGTAAGCCATTCTGCCAGATCTGTCAAGCAAAAATGTGCGGCAGAAGAAATTATTTGTCTTAACGCATTAGTACAATAACACAGACCGAACGGTTCGTCAAGCATCTTTGAAAAAAGTTCCGGTAAAATTTTCCGCAGGGGCATTTACAGGCGCCGCAGCAGATCCATAAGAGGAACCATGATAAAGTGCGGCACAAATTTCGCGAACAGGCGATGCGCCATGCAGACGGGGCCCGGTGTGGAGACCCAGAGATTCAAACGGCTGTCCTCCAGCGCCCAGGCGGCCACGGTGCCGGCCCGGGAGGCCAGCGGGAAATGGCGGAAGCCGCCCCGGTCGACCTTTTGCGCCTGCGGGATGAATTCGGTGTCCTTGATCCAGTAAGGGCAGACAGCGGTAACGTGGATGCCGGAGAGCAGAAGCTCATAGTGCAGGGCCTTGGTGTAGCTTTGCAGGAACGCCTTGGTGGCGGCGTAGACGTTCAGTCCCGGCATGGGCTGAAAGCCCGCCGTAGAGCAGATTTCCAGCACGCGGCTGCCTTTGCGCAGCCATGGAAGCGCGGCGGTGGTGACGCCTACGGCCGCCCGGCAGTTCAAATCGATCATGGCGTCGTTGTCGGCGGAGGGAACGGCGCGGGTGAGGCCGATCCGGCCCATTCCTGCGGCGCAGATCAAAACGGCGATCTCCGGCTGTTCCCGGGCAAAGGCACCCGACAGAGCGGAAAAACTCTCCGTTCGGGTGAGATCCAGCGGAAAGGGCCGCACAGGCCGGTCGGAGATTGCCTGAAGCTCCCGCAGCCGATCCTCCCGGCGGGCCACCGCCCAGATTTCATCCAGCGACGCATCCCGTCCCAGACGGCGGACAAATTCCCGTCCCAGGCCGCTGGAAGCGCCTGTAACGACCGCAATCCTCATATCAGGCCCCTCCCGCCCTCTGCATTTTCATGCTTATGAAAGTCCCTGCTCGGACCATACCTGTCCGGACAAAGGAAAAACAGCCGCGACAGACAGCAGTAATAATTGTATTATAAGCTTTTTGCAGAAAAAAAACAGCATTTTCCTGCCATTTCAGCACTTTGACTGAAAAATAGCAAAAGCTGGATGAAATTTTACCGGCTTCTCGCAGAGAATCATTTTGAGGGCGTCAAATTTGGGCTGGTTCATGCGGAATGAAGAATGAAACAGCGGCGGGACAAACAGCGGCATATGCGGGGCGAAGGAAAGCCCTTTTGGGGGGAACTGCTGTGAAAATGGGAGCAGGAAAGCGGATGCGGGGCGGCTGATGGACGGCCCCATCCCATGAACGTGCCGGCGGGAGAAAAATGCGTATAAAAGGTCTGCCGGGAGAAGAAGCGGAAAACGGAAAGCGTAAAAGAGAGCTTAAAAAGGCTCAAAAAGCAGTTGAACAAGAAAAAACTTCCTTCCTATTTCAATTAAACAACAATAAAACTTGACTTTTTGAAAATATGTAATATACTATCTATTATATTAGAGAATAACTTATATTTTTTCTAAAATAAACAGGTAAGATATTATATTTTTGCTTGGAGGGATACAAATGGCGAATGTGCTTCATTTTAAAGGGACACAAACGACTTTTTTTCTGGTGGCGCTGATGAGCGAGTTTATGAACCGCCTGCAGACGGTCGGCAACGCGGTGCTGGGCGAGGTGAGCTGGAAGCAGTGCATTCTTCTGACCTGCATCCGAATGTTCGATCGGCCGCCCACGATTGGGGAGATTTCCAGGGCCCTGGGAAATTCTCATCAAAATGTCAAACAAATGCTGGTGAAGCTCCAGAATTCAGGATACGTGGAGCTCGCGTCCGACAGTCGGGATCGCCGCAGGCTTCGGGTGAACCTCACGGAGAAGGGGCAGGATTTCATCCGTTACAGCGGCGGGCCGGACGGAATGCTGCTCAGCGAGCTTTTCCAGGGCGTGGATCGCGACAAGGTGGCGGACGTGATCCGCATGATCTATACGCTGAATCAGAATCTTCGGAGTATTGAGGCAAAAAGCGGCGGAAAGATCGAGCGGAGGGAAGCACAAAACGGACTGCTTCCGTGAAAAATTGTATATAAAAGCGGCAGTTTGGTTATAAAAACGTCCCCGGATTCGGGGGCGTTTTTATATGCGCATCTTTTTGAACGCATACTGCTAAAATATATCCAAAACCATCTGAAAGAACAAAATTTTTACGTACTGAGAAAAAAGAAGGCGCACAAAAAAACGAATGCCAGCAATTTAGACAAAAACGAGATCAAAAAACTGTATATATTTATTCTGCACATTTGAAATGAAAATAAAAAAATATATCCTTTTTTGTAACGGTCCCATGCTATACTTCCGCTGTAAACTTGAAGAGGAAGGTGGATCGAAGATGCTGAAGATACAGCAGCTTTGACGACAGCCTGTTCGTCTCCTCCTCCTGGGGACCCACGCGCCAGCCCCGGATGTCGCCCGATCTGGTGGCGCCGGGCGTGGGTGTGCGGGGCGTCTATCCCGCCGGAAACGGCACCATGTCCGGCACCAGCGTGTCCGCGGCGGTGACGTCCGGCGCGGCGGCGCTGCTGCTGGAGTGGGGCGTCGTCCAGGGCAATATGAAGGGCATGAACGGGGACATGGTGCGCATTCTGCTCAGCAGCGGATGCAAGCGGGAGGAGGGAATGCAGTATCCCAACGTGAAATGGGGGTACGGGCGGCTGGACCTGTTCGGGACCTTCTCCATCATCAAGGAGACCAACATTAACTACAATCTGACCTGAAAGGGAGGCATTTTCATGGCGGACGGCGGCACAGGACTTTTACAGGTGAGCGCGTTTCTGGAGAGCTTTGGAAAACCCGCGGAGGGAGCCAGGGTGCGGGTCATCGACCCGCGCAGCGGCGGAGTGGTGGAGGAGGCGGAGACCGACCCCTCGGGCGTTGCCCCGGCGGTGGAACTGCCGGCGCCGCCGCTGGCCTATTCCATGTCCGACGACCAGCCCCAGCCCTTCAGCCAGTATAATGTGGAGGTGGCGCTGCCGGACTTCTCCACGGTGAGCTATCAGGGCGTGCAGATCTTTCCCGGGAGCACGGCGCTGCAAAACGCCGTGCTGACGCCCACGGGCGGAACGGTGGAGATTCCCTACCCCACGCTGTGGGGAAACTATCCGCCCAAGATTCCGGAGGCGGAGGTGAAAAAAATCCCCCGTCCCACCAATTTCGTGGTGCTGCCGCGCCCGGTGGTGCCGGATGTGATCGTAGTCCACGCCGGGCGTCCGGATGACCCCAGCGTGCCGAACTACACCGTGGGGTTCCGGGAATACATCAAAAACGTGGCCAGCAGCGAGATCTACTCCACCTGGCCGGAGGAGAGCATCCGGGCCAACGTGCTGGCCATCCTCTCCTTCACGCTCAACCGGGTCTATACCGAGTGGTACCGGGGCAAGGGTTACGATTTCACCATCACCAGCTCCACGGCGTTCGATCAGGCGTTCAATTACGGACGCAATCTCTTTCAGTCCATCTCCGACGTGGTGGACGATCTTTTCACCACCTATATCTCCCGCACGGATATTCTCCAGCCGCTTTTTACGCAGTACGCGGACGGGAAGCAGGTCGTCCGGGACGGCTGGCTGAGTCAGTGGGGCTCCAAGGCGCTGGGAGATCAGGGGCTGACTGCGCTCCAGATCCTCAAGAGCTATTACGGCAGCGAGATCGTGCTGAAAACGGCCCAGAAAGTGGAGGGAATCCCCCTGTCTTTCCCCGGCAGCACCTTAAAGATCGGGGCTTCCGGCGACAGCGTGCGCATGATCCAGCGGCAGCTCAACGCCATCTCCCGGAATTATCCGCTCATTCCCAAGGTGGCGGAGGACGGTCTTTACGGCGAGAACACCGCCGCGGCGGTGCGGCAGTTCCAGCAGATTTTCAGCCTGCCGGTCACGGGCGAGGTGAATTTTCCCACCTGGTACCAGATTTCCGACATCTATGTAGCGGTGGAGAAGCTGTCGTAGACCGACGGAAAGCGGAACGGCATCCGTTCCGCCGCGCTTTCACATGGTCAGCGCCTGCTTGCCGCAGGCCTGACAGCGATGGAACGGGTGATCCAGGTTATAGGCGATCCGCGGCAGGTAGCCCGCGTCCTCCAGCAGCGTAAAGAAAGAAAAGAAAATGGCCATGGGCGGCAGCATGACGGAGACGACCCAGGCCAGCACCCGGTAGACCCCCTGCACCAGCATGCTGTTCAGCCACTCCGGCGCGCCGGCGGCCTGAAGAACGGCGTCCAGCTGCCCCTGAAGCCGGAACAGTCCCGCCGACAAAAGCCGGGAGGGACCGTTTGCCCCCGAGATCGTCAGCCAGAACACCAGCGCCAAAAGCCCCAGCATGACAGGGTACCCGGCGCGCCGGCTGGTGAGAACCCGGTCGATCCGGCGGTCCGCCGCGCCGTAGGACGCCGCTCCCTCCTGAAAAACGACGCCCCGGCAGAGCGCTTCGGCCTGCGAGACGAGGGCCGTGACCGTCAGATCCTTCAGCTTCTCCGGAGTGACGCCGCTTTGGGAGAGGAACGCCCCGGCCGCCTCCCGCGCCGCTATAAGCGCGGGGGAGCGAAAGAAGTCCGCCCCCAGAAACGACTCGATCTCCGACGTCAAGGAGGGGTCCGGGTCCAGCAGCCGGAGGCTGAGCCAGCGGCTGCTCAGGGTTTTGCACCCGGCGGCCCGCACCGCCGGCTCCAGCAGGGCGGCGGCCCGCTCCACCGTCTCGGGATATTGAACACGCAGCGGCGGCCGGTCCGGCGCGCCGTCCTCCATGGCGTCCAGCGCGGCCAAAAGCGCGTCCAGGCTGCCGCGCTGCCCCGCCGTGGCGCCCACCACCGGCACGCCCAGCCGCCGGGAGAGAGCCGGCAGGTCAATGCGGATCTTCCGGCGGCGCGCCTCGTCCATCAGGTTTACGCACACCACCACGCGGGAGGTGATCTCCATGGTTTGCAGAACCAGGTTGAGGTTGCGCTCAAGACAGGTGGCGTCGCAGATCACCACTACCGCGTCGGGGCCGCCGAAACAGAGAAAATTGCGGGCCACCTCCTCCTCGGCGGAATGGGCCAGAAGAGAATAGGTGCCCGGTATGTCTACCAGTTCATAGACGTGCCGGGACGAAAGACAGACGCCCCGGGCGCTGGCGACGGTCTTGCCGGGCCAGTTTCCCGTATGTTGATTCATGCCGGTCAGACTGTTGAACACCGTGCTTTTTCCCACGTTGGGGTTGCCCGCCAGGGCCACCACCCGCGTGTCGGGGCCGCGGCGCGCCTCCGGGCCGGACGACAGCGCCCGGACGCCCACCGCGCTGTTGGTCAGTCCCATGGGCGGCCTCCTCTCCCGGGGCAGATCAAAATGTCCCGGCAGTCCTCCGAGCGCAGCGCGATCACCGCGCCCCGGATCAGATAGGCGGCGGGATCGCCGCAGGGGCTGCGGCCCAGACACTCCACGCAGGTGTTTTCGATCAGCCCGATGTCCAGCAGGCGGCGGCGCATACTGCCGCGGGCGCGAAGCTCCCGGACGCGGGCGCACTCCCCCGGCTTAAGCTGGCTCAGGTTCATTTGGCTCATAGAAAACGCTCCCTTGACAATGTACTTTCAGGGCCGGGCCGCACATTTGCGCTCCCTGATGCGCCGCGGCTCTCCGGACGGCCGCACGGAGCCGCCGGAGCGGCGTGCGGACGGACGCGGGGGAGGCGGAGCGCAGTCCTGAAACCGGGAGCGGAAAGTCCTCTCCCGAACCATCGTATTCCGGGGGATGCGGAATGGTGCGGGGCGCGGAAAGGGAGGCTCCGGCGCTCCAAAACAGAAAAAACCGTTCCCGCGGCCGCATAAAACGGACGGGGGAACGGTTTTTGTCAAAACGGCTTCACAGGAGGAAGCAGGCCAGCATCTGATAGAGCTCCTGCGGAGCAAAGGGGCGGAAGAGACAGCAGTCAATGCCCCGGGCCAGCGCCCGGTCCGCCTCGGACCGGTCCGCGCCGTCCGCCACCGCCAGAATGGGCGTCAGCCACGCGTCCGGCCGCCGCAGGGCCCGGATCGCCTCCGGCACGCCGCTGCGCAGGTCCGTCAGGACGGCGGCATAATAGCCGGGACGCGTCCGGTCGAAGAGCCGCACGGCGTCCTCGTCGCTGCCGGCGCGCTCCACCCGCACCTCCCGCTGTTCCAGCAGGGAAATGAGGTCCTGGCCGGAGCCGGATTCCGCCAGCAGAACGTGCAGGCCGGAGAAAGCGCCGATGCCGGGGTGGGGCGTCTGCTGCCCGCCGGAGCGCACCCGGCGAGCCGGAAGGTCCAGCAGGAAGAGGGTGCCGCCGTTTTCGGCGCTGCGGGCCAGCAGAGAGCCGCCCAGCATCAGGGCGATGTTGCGGCACAGGGCCAGGTTCAGCGCCAGATTCTCCTGTCCCGGCGCGATGGCCAGCGGCTGCCCGGAGTAGAAATAGGTCAGCGCCTCCCGGGGCAGCACGCAGGCGTGGGCCTGGATGGTGAAGCGCAGGCGGAGAGCGTCGCCGCCCTGCTCCTGCTCCTCCAACGAAAGACCGATCAGGCCTCCCTTGGGAGAAAACCGGACCGTTGTGGTGAGAAGCCGCATCAAAAGCTGCTGCGTGCGGGGCACGTCCAGTGCCAGCACCGGAGAAGCGGCGCCGGCGCGGGGCGCGATGACGTTGAGCACGCTGGATTTCGCATCCAGCAGAGGCGTGAGCAGCTCCTCCAGCGGGGAGGTCAGTTCTTCGGGAGAGACGCCCTCCTCCGGCGGGGGCGCGGCCTGAGATACGCCGTGCAGAGGGGCTGCGGGGGCGGTGTCGTCCGCGGGGACGGACGCGCCGGGGACATATTCGCCGCCGGACTGGGCCGGCAGCAGCGAGAGCGCGGAGAGCGTGGAGAAGCCCGGCAGGCCCGACCAATAGGCCGGAACAGTTTCCGCGGTGGTCCACACGCCGCTTTGAGCGGCCTCAGGGGTCTGCCCTCCGGGCACCGCCTGCTGCTCCTGCGCCGGCTGGCCCGCCGCGGCCCAGATTCCGCCCTGCACCGCCGCGAGGAGCTCCGCCTGCCCGGAGGTATTTGCCGCGGCAAGAGGTACGGAAGAGCCTGAAACGCCGAAGGGAAAGGCGGCCTGCGCCGCTCCGGACTGCCCCGGCGCCTCCGCCGGGGTTTCTCCGGCGAGGGAGAGCGCGTCCGAGAGCAGAAGCGCTGTCTCCTCCGGCGAACGGCCGATGGCGGACGCCAGACCTTGCAGTGTGCGGGCGTCCAGCGCGGAGACAAGGGAGGCGGCCGCCTGCGGCGTCAGAACGGCGCCGGCACGGCGCAGGGCGGCGGAGAGAACGGCCCCGGTCTCGGCGCTTCCGCCGGGCTCATAGACGTCCGTGATCTCAGGGGGCGTCCAGGAGGAGGCGGACGGGTTGGAACCGGACGGAGAGGAGCCGTCCTGCGGCGCGGAGGGGTTCTGCATTCCGGCGCCGGAGGCGCCCTGCGCGGGAGCGGGCTGCGGCTCCAGCGGCCCCACGGTGAAGTCCGGGAGGGAGGCGCCCTGCGGCAGCTGGCGGAGAAGCTGATAGATGGCCGACGCGGAGAGCCCGGAATAAGAGCCGATGGGATCGACCCGGAGATCTGACATAGGGGGAACACCCTCCTTCCGACATCTGCAATGCCGTAAAATTCTTTTACACGTCTACGATATAGATTTCGTCTCTTTTCAGAAAAAGTGAAGCCCGCGGCGAAATATTTTACATAGGAGAACGAAAACGGAAAATTCATGTAAAAAAAGCGGAAAATGAGTAAATATTTTCCCCAATAAACCGAAGAAGATGATATAATATAAAAATGTTGCAAAATGGGCAACGCTGCGCCGAATCCGGCCAGAGGGAGGATGCAGGAAGATGAACGCAAGATGGACAAGGCTTGCTTTTGCCGCTGCGGCTGCGGCGGCGATGGCACTTTGCATGACCACGGGCGGAGGAGTGCTGAATCCGGACGATCCGGTGACGATCTCCGTCTGGAACTATTATAACGGAAACAGCAAGACGACGTTCGACAGCCTTGTGAACAGGTTCAACTCCACGCGGGGAAAGGATCTGGGCGTCACGGTGGATGTATACAGCACCGGCGACGTCGATGCGCTCAACGACGCGGTCTCCAAGGCGGCGGGCGAGGCGAACCAGCCGGATCTCGTCTCCATTTACACCGATCAGGTCTATGAGCTGGAGCAGCGGGATCTGCTGGTGAATCTGGACGACTTTTTTACAAAGGCGGAGCTGGAGGAATATGTGCCCGGCTTCATTGCGGAGGGGCGGGTCGGCAAGGACGGCGCGCTGCTGAATTTCCCCGTGTCGAAATCCACGGAGGTCTTTGAGTACAATATGACCGACTGGGCCCAGTTTGAGGCGGCCACCGGCGTTTCCATCGAGCAGGCCGGCACGATGGAGGGACTGGCGGCGGCTGCCGCCAAATACTACGAGTGGACGGATTCCAGGACGCCCGGCATCCGGGAGGACGGGAAGGCCCTTTTCGGGCGGGATTCCCTTTCCAACTATATGCTGCTGGGCGCGTACCGCCTGGGGCATCCGGTCTTTTCTCAGGTGAACGGAAAGCTGAAGGTGGATGTGGACCGCGGCACCATGCGGACGCTCTGGAACGACTATTACATCCCGTTTATCAACGGATATTTCTGCGCCGACTCCAAATACCGCTCCGACGACGCCAAGGTGGGAAAGATTCTCGCCATGGTGGGCTCATCTGCCGGCGCGGCTTATTTCCCGACGGCGGTGACGGATGAAAACGACCAGAGCTATTCGATCCAGTGCGGCATTCTGCCGCCGCCGGGCTTTGAAAATCAGGTCAACGAGGCCGTGGTGCAGCAGGGCGCGGGATACAGCGTGCTGAAGTCGGACAAACAGCGGGAGTCTGCCGCCGTGGAGTTTCTCAAGTGGCTGACGGACACGCAGCAGAATCTGCGCTTTGCCCTCAACACCAGCTATATGCCGGTGAAGATGGAGGCGCTGAACGAGGATCTGCTGAGCGAGAAAGCGCAGGACCTGAGTTCGGACGGACGGAATATCCAGTCCAGCCTTCTGCTCAGCGCGAATTTATTCTTGAACAAGGAGACCTTTTACTCCACAATCTTCGACGGGAGTTCGGACGCCCGCACCGCGCTGGGCAGCGCAATCGAGAACGCGGCCAAGAATGATCGCGCGGCAGTGGAGCGGAAGATCGCATCCGGCATGAGCCGGGAGGAGGCAGTGGCCGACTTTTCAACAGACAGCCATTTTGACAGCTGGTACGCCGACCTGGTGAGCACGATCCGGGGGATCGTACCGGCGGAATAAACGACCGGCAGAGACCGGAAAGGATATTGCAGCATGAAGAGTACCTCAATTCTCAAAAAAATATCGGTTCCGTTTCTGGTGGTCGTCATGCTTCAGTCGATCATTATCCTGGCCGTGTTTCAGGCGGAGCGGGTATTCCCGCAGATGGATGAAACGGCGTGTACCTCCTTTGCCGAAAACGTGGGCTACCGGGGCTCCACCCTGCGGACGAACATGGATGTCTGGTCCAATCTGCAAGCCGTTTCCAACCAGATGGATCTCAATTACCGGCAGTTTCTGTCTGACAGGGGAATAGATGAGGCGGGCTTTGCCTCTTCGGCGGAACAGCAGAAGCAATTTCTATCCAACAGTGCCGACGAGCTGGTCCGCACGCTGCGGAAAAATCAGGTAAACGGTGTTTTTCTGATCCTGACCGACACGGCGGCGCGGGAGCTGCCCGACACGGACCGGTCCTGCACCCGGCAGGGACTGTGCATCCGCGACCTGGATCAGACCTCCAGCTATATCGGGACGGAGGATCTGCTGGTGGAGCGGGGGCCGGCGTCGGTGGTTTCCAGACTGGGCTACGCGCTGGATTCCTGGTGGCGGGCCTCGTATCAGTTCACCGGCAGCCAGGAGGGGGAGTACTATTACGCCCCCATCGAGGCGGCGCTGAAAAATCCGCGGCTGGACGAGTCCAAGCTGGGGTTTTGGTGTCCGCTGCATCAGATCTCCGGTCTGGACGAGAGCGTGATCTCCTATTCCATCCCGCTGCTGAGCCACGGGACTGTTTACGGCGTGCTGGGCGTGGAAGTGACGCGCAGTTACCTTGCCTCTTTCCTGCCGGACGGCGAGCTGGGCGACAACGGCGCCTACTGGCTGGCAGTACAGGGAGAGGAGGGGACCTACACGCTGATGGGGTCCCAGCAGGATTCCGCTGCCCGGCTGCTGGGCAGCGGCAGGGACCTGACGCTGGGGGACGAGCTGTATGACGGCTGCTTCAACGCCTCCACGGAGGAAAGCGGGAAACTGGCCGTGGATGTGGAGCCTTTGAGCATGTACCAGAGCCGCAAGCTGCAGCTGGACTACTCCAACGACTCTCTGGTGCTGATCGGAGCGACGCCCAAAAGCGACCTTTTCGCCATGAGCCGCCAGATGCACACCTGGGTCCTGCTGGCGGCGCTGCTCTCCCTTCTGGCGGGCATCGCCGGTTCCATGGGGATCGCCCATGTGGTGGTCAAGCCCATCGACCGGCTTTCCCGGCGCATCAAGGACGCGGACGCGGGCCACAGTGTGGAGCTGGAGAACATCGGAATCGCTGAAGTTGACCAGCTGATCTCCTCCATCAACCAGCTCAACAGCAGCGTGGCGGAAAACCAGAACAAGCTCTCCGCCATCCTGCGCATGATCAACTATCCGCTGGGCGTTTTCGAGGTGGACAGCGCCCGCAATTCCGTCTATATCAGCGACGGCTTCTTCAGCGTGCTCAAGGGCGTGTTTACTCCTGCGGAGGAGCGGAATATGCGCAATCCGATCGTGTTCCAAAATGCCATGGAACGGCTCTACGGGTGCGAAAAGGACGCGGAGAGCGAGTCCTCCGTGGTGTACGGCATCGCCGCGCTGGTGGACAGCGAGCGCTGGGTGCGTGTCCGCACGGCGGAGAACGGCACGGTGCAGATCGGCGTGGTGCTGGACGCCACCGCCGAGATCCTGCGCAAGCGGAAGATCGAACTGGAGCGCGACTACGACGTGCTCACGGGCCTTTATAACCGCAGCGCATTCCAGGCAAGGCTCCGCAATCTTTTCGACGCGCCGGACCGGCTGGGGATCGCGGCCATGGTCATGATCGACATTGACCATCTCAAAACGATCAACGACAAGTACGGCCACGACTTCGGCGACCGCTACATCTGCTGTGCGGCGGATTTCCTCCGCTCCCGCGAGAGCGAGCGGACGCTGGTGGCTCACATCAGCGGCGATGAATTTGCCGTATTCCTTTACGGCGCCACAAGCCGGGATGAGATTCGGGAGCTTGTGAAAATCATCATGAGCGGCGCGGAGAAAACGGAACTCTCCCTGCCAGACGGCGGAAGCAAAAAGCTGCAGATGTCCGCCGGCATGGCGTGGTATCCGGATGATTCCAGGGAGATCCGAATGCTGCTGCGCTATGCGGATTACGCCATGTATCAGGTGAAGCAGAGCGGCCGGGGCACGGTGCGGGAGTTTGATTTCTCCGGGTACTATCACGACAATCTGGTGGAATACCGCCAGGAGTTGGCGGGCCTTTTGCGGGAGGAGCGGCTGGACTATGCGCTCCAGCCCATCATCGATCTGCACACCGGCGCCGCGGCGGGCTATGAGGCGGAGATGCGCCCCCGCAGCGCGATTCTCCGCACTCCGGCGGAGGTCATCACGCTGGCCCGGGCCCAGGGCGCGCTTTACCAGCTGGAGCAGGTGAGTTGGAAACAGGCTCTGAAAAAGCTGTCGGAGAGCTTCTGCGAGGATGACGGCTACCGGCTGTTTCTGCACTCGGTGCCGGATCAGCTGCTGAGCCCCGAGGACTACCGCGCCGTGTTCACGGGGTTTGAATCCGTCCTGCGCCGCGCGGTTCTGGAGATTACGCCGGAGGAGTACGCCGGAGAGGGCCGGAGCGTGGAAAAACTTCGGACGTTTATGGAGTATGGAACGCAGCTGGCCATCGTGTGCTCTGATGCGGAGATGGAACTGAAAATAGACGGGCAGGTGCGCCCGGCTCTGCTTTTGATCGGCATTGACCTGGTGCGCGGCGTGGATCAGGATGAGAAGCGGCAGGCCGCCCTGAAATTGCTGGTGGACCTGGCGCGGGAAAATGGACTCCAAACCGCCGCGCAGGGCATCGACACCTGGGAGGAGCTGCAATATCTGCGGACTGCCGGCGTCAATCTGGGGCAGGGCTATTTGATCCGCGAGCCGCAGGATCAGCCCGGCGGACCGTCGGAGCGCTTTTTAGGCCGCCTGCGCAGGCTGGAAAACTGAACCGCTGAAGCCGATGGAGCGGAGATCAGGTCCTTTGCGGAGATAGACGAACCCCCCGCGGGGTTATCCCGCGGGGGGGTCGGTTTTTAAAGGGTGGGAAAGG
>Ga0183101_1000039_pt23 | contig 13812 bp, 14 predicted proteins | sample Biomet3_FD_127790 | JGI IMG/M metagenome (GOLD analysis project Ga0183101, IMG submission 127790) | Microbial communities from bioreactor (seeded with sewage sludge) at LBNL, California, USA - Biofuel metagenome 3 | ecosystem: Engineered > Bioreactor > Anaerobic > Unclassified ... | reverse complement strand
TGCTTTTTGAAAAAAGAGGGAAAAAGGGCGGACTGCGTGCAAAGAGCCGGGGAACGGGCGCCTTCGCACGCAGGGCTGAGACCCGCCGCGGGGCGGGCGTCAACAAACGGACGCTGAATTTCTTGCGGAGGTGGGAGCGTGGACAGGTATCCCGTCTTTCTGGACGGCGCGCCGGCGGGGGAGCTGAGCGTGACGCCCGACCGGCTGTATGTCTGCTGCGAGGTAATCTGCCGGCTGCCGCAGGCGGGCGTGTACCGCGCGGTGGCGGTGGGCGGAGCCGGAGAGGTCCTGCTGGGCGTTCCGGAGCCGGAGCGGGAGCGGTTTGTGCTCCGCCGCCGCCTCTCAGCCAAATGCCTCGCGGCCGCCGGACCGCTGGAGCGCTGCGAACTGAGGCGGGGCGCCGGGGCGGGGGCGGCTCCCGACGCCTCCCGCTGGCGCAGGGAGGACCGGCCGGAGGAGCTTTTTCGCGGCGCCTTTCTCCGGGAGCGGCTCCGGGACGCCGGGGAGTGTCTTGCGTATACGGAGGGCGGCGCGCGTCTGCTGGCGATTCCCTACGACCGCCGCAGGCCGTTCCCGCTGCCGGCGCTGTTCTGCTTCGCCAGAATCCGGCGCATCGGCGGCCGGTGCTACGCCGTCTACGCCTTCGACGCGGAGGAGAAGCCTGTGTTCCGGTGAAAATTTGTGCGAATTTTTAAAAATGATGTCTACCATCTTGCGGGGCTCTATGCTATACTGAAACCACTTGCAGGCAGACGGCGGAAACTGTCCGCCGCAGGGAATGCCGGCAGTGCCGGGCAGTATACGACGGAGGTTTTGACCATGAAATGTCCCTTTTGCGGTTACAGCGAGAGCAAGGTCATTGATTCCCGCCCTGCGGACGAGGGCAGCAGCATCCGCCGCCGCCGGGAGTGCCTCTCCTGTGCGAAGAGATTCACGACCTATGAGACGGTGGAGAGCCTTCCCATGGTCGTCGTCAAGAAAGACGGCAGCCGGCAGAGCTTTGACCGCCGCAAGGTCCTGGGCGGCATGATCCGCGCCTGCGAAAAGCGGCCCGTTCCCGTGGCCGATCTGGAGCGCATCTCCCAGGAGATCGAGCAGGATCTCCAGAACTCCATGGAGCGGGAGATCAGCACCGAACTCATCGGCGAAAAGGTGATGGAGCGGCTCAAGAAGGTCGACGAGGTCGCCTATGTCCGTTTTGCCTCCGTCTACCGGCAGTTCAAGGATATCGACACCTTTATGACGGAGCTGAACAAGCTCTTGGCCGACAAATAAGGCCCCTCACAGAATATTCCGCGCGTTGACCTGCTCCATCTCGGCGATGAGAAGAAGCTGGCTGCGCAGGTCGGCCAGCTCGGCCCGGAACTCAGAGAGCTCCTGCGTCTGGGCGAAGGCCGCCGCGCGGCGGTACATGGCCTCGGCTCCGTCCACCTCCTCGTGCCGCACGACGATGTGCAGATAGGACTGGCTTTTGCTCCAGTCGCGGTAGCCCGCCTCCAGTCCGGCACCGGCCAGCTCCCAGTCCCCGGCGTCCGCCAGAGCGTCCACCTGCTCCAGCTCGTCCGACCAGCGGCAGGTCAGCGTCTCCATGGTCCGGCAATTGACAGCGGCCGCGGTCAGGATGACCGCCAGAAGCAAAATGGGCGGCAGAAACGCCTTCATGGGGAGTCCTCCTTTGCGATGCAGGCGACGGTGTCGGTCCCGGTCAGGGTCATCAAAAAGACCTCGCCGGGAGAGGAGAGCCCCCGCAGCGCAAGCTGACCGCGGAGCCATTCCCCGTCCTTTCCGCACTTTTCCAGATTTTTTTGTAGGGTGCGCCCGTCGTTGATGAGTACGGTGGGCAGCGCCACGTCGTCGGGTACGACCTGATGGAGGTGCTTGACCGCCGCAGGCTGTTCCTGGGGCCACGGCAGGACGGACAGCTGGCCGGAGTTCTCCAGTATGGCGAACTTCACTGCGCTGATCTCGCTGAATCCCTGCCCCCGCAGCTCTTCCAGCAGCTCGTCGATGGTGAAGCGGTTCTTTTGCATAGCCGCCTGACAGATTCTGCCCCGGTCGATGAGCACGGTGGGAGTGCCGCAGACCAGCGCCCGGAAGCGCAGACTTTTCAGCGAGAGCTGTGAGAGCAGCATGGACAGGGCCAGCAGCGTCAGAATGGGGATCAGCCCCGACAGCAGGGGAATACCGAAGTCCTGCATGGGCACGGTGGCCAGATCGGAGATCATCATAGTCAGCACCAGCTCCGCGGGCTCAAGCTCGCCGATCTGACGCTTTCCCATCAGCCGCAGGCCGGCCATAATGACAAAATAGAGAATGACCGTTCGCAGAAATGCGATCGCCACAGGGATGCCCCCTTTCCCGGTCAGTATTTCCCGGGGAAGGGAAATTTATCCCATTTGAATTTGGATAACGCCCCGCGTGCGGGGATTTATCAATCGGAGTCCGGCGGAAACGCCGCGCTCAGCGCAGCGGTGAAAGGAGATTACGGGCACAGCCCGTCAAAAGCGCCAGGTGCCCGCGTGGTTTGTCCGCGCGGGATAACGAGGAGAAGAAAAAATCGAGAATTCGGCGGATGTTCTTCCGTGCCCACGGGCGCGTACACAGCTGACAAACCGGGCGGGCGACCGCCCGACAGAGAGACTGTGACCGTGGTAAAAGCGACAAATGACTGCGCGTTTGTCCTTTTGGTATTTGAATTTATCAGGAGGATTTTAGTTTTATGTGTGGAATTATCGGTTTTGCGGGCTGCGAACAGGCGGCCCCCATTTTGCTGGACGGACTGCGGAGAATGGAATACCGCGGCTATGATTCCGCCGGCGTGGCGGTGCGCTCGGAGACCCACGGCCTGCAGGTCCGGAAGGCCAAGGGCCGGCTTCAGGTGCTCTCCGACATGATCCACGGCGGCGCGGACCTGGAGGGGACGCTGGGCATCGGCCACACCCGCTGGGCCACGCACGGAGAACCCAACGACGTCAACGCCCATCCCCATGTCAGCGCCTCCGGGAACATTGCGCTGGTTCACAACGGGATTATCGAAAACTACATGGAGATCAAGGAAGCCCTGCTGAAAAAGGGCGTGAAGTTCGCCTCCGACACGGATTCCGAGGTGGTGGCTCAGCTTCTGGAGTACTATTACGACGAGGATGAGAACCACAATATGCTGAACGCGGTCTCCCGCGTGCTGCACCGCATCGAGGGGTCCTATTCTTTCGGCATCATCTGCTCCGACTATCCCAACGCCCTCATCGCCGCCCGCAAGGACAGCCCCCTGATCCTGGGCTACGGCAAGGGCTGCAACTTCATCGCCTCCGACGTGACCGCCGTCATCAAGTACACCCGCGACGTGGCCTATATGGACGACGGCGAGGTGGCCGTCGTGACGCCCGACTCCATCGACGTGTTCAACAGCGAACTGGTGCCGGTCCAAAAGCAGATCAGCCAGGTGAACTGGGACGTTTCCGCGGCGGAAAAGGGCGGCTACGCCCACTTCATGTTCAAGGAGATCCTGGAGCAGCCCGAGGCAATCCGCAAGACCATCTCCCCCCGCATCCGCGGCGGCCGGGTGGTGCTGGACGACGTGAAGCTGACGCCGGACTACGTGCGGAGCATCTCCCGCATCTTCATCATCGCCTGCGGCTCGTCCTATCATGTGGGCATGGTCAGCAAGTACAACTGGGAGCGGCTGCTGCGCCGCCCGGTAGAAGTCGTGCTGGCCTCCGAGTTCCGTTACTGCGATCCGCTGGTGGACGATCACACGCTGGTCGTCGTCATCAGCCAGTCCGGCGAGACGCTGGATACCATGGCCGCCATGCGGGAGGCAAAGCGCCGCGGCGGCCGGACGCTGGCCGTGGTCAATGTGGTGGGCTCCTCCATCGCGCGGGAGGCCGACGACGTGCTCTATACCTGGGCCGGCCCGGAGATCGCGGTGGCGACCACGAAGGCCTATTCCACCCAGCTGGTGCTGATGGACCTGATCGGCCTTTATCTGGGGGACATCCTGGGGAATGTGACCGCCGGGGAATACGCCGCTGTTTTGGAGGAAGCCCAGAAGCTGCCGGAGAAAATGCAGGCGTTTTTAAAGCACACGGAGGATATTCAGTATTTTGCCTCCCGCTACTTCAACCATAACTCCATCTTCTTCATCGGGCGCAATCTGGACTACGCCCTGGGTATGGAGGGCTCCCTCAAGCTCAAGGAAATCTCCTATATCCATTCGGAGGCATATGCTTCCGGCGAGCTGAAGCACGGCACCATCTCCCTCATCGAGCCGGGCACCCTGGTGGTGGCGCTGGGGACTTACGCGCCGCTGTTCGACAAGGCCATGAGCAACGTGGTGGAGGTCAAGGCCCGGGGCGCCGAGGTACTGGCCCTGACGACGGAGAAATTCCGCGAGCGGATGGAAAAGACCGCCGACTCTGTCATCGACATTCCGCAGACCCATCCCATCCTTCAGCCGTCTCTGGGCGTGGTGCCGCTGCAGCTGTTTGCCTATTACGTAGCGCTGCAGCGCGGATGCGACATTGATAAGCCGCGGAACCTTGCCAAGAGCGTAACGGTGGAATGATATTCGCGCCGGACGGCGCGTCCAAGGGTTCGCCTCTGACATTTTTTAAAGCTGAAACGGCCGGGTTCGCCCGGCCGTTTCAGCTTGCCTTTCCGGCGGATAGAGCGGTTCCAAAAGGCTGATATGGGGGAAGTTGACATAAGTTTCCTGTTGACCTTCTTGGAAAACTTTGCTATGATGAAAAAAGCGGGATTTCACACGCAATGGCCGCAAGAACGCAAAACTCCGCAGACGCTGCCTGCGGGGCTTTCTGTTGCGCTGCGGTCCGACAAAATGCGACAAGAAAGGGACTGTCATGCAAAAATTTCGACTGCCGAAGAAAATTCTGGCCGCGGCCATGGCCGCGGCGATGCTGCTGCCCGGCTCAGCTCTGGCCGCGTTCACGGACACGTCGGGAAACTGGGCGGAGAGCGCCATTGACAAGTGGAGCGGGGAATACGGGATCATCCAGGGCTATGACGACGGGACGTTCCGCCCCGACAACACCATCACCCGCGGCGCGTTTGCAAGCATTCTGGTGCGCTTTTTACAGTATCAGACCGCCGCGTCCTCCGATACTTTTTCCGATACGCCGGGCACCTGGTGCGAGAGCGAGGTGCTCAAGCTCCGGGCTGCGAACGTATATCTGGGCACGGAGGGGAAGGCGCTGATTACGGCCAACATCACCCGCCAGCAGGCAGTCACCATGATCGCCCGGGCGTTTGGAATCACCGAATCCGCCGCGTCGCTCCCTTACAGCGACGCGAGTTCCGTTTCCGACTATGCCGTTGGATATCTGTCGGCCATGACGGAAAAGGGCTATATCACCGACATAAAGGACAACCTGTTCCGTCCCACCGACGCCATTACCCGTGCCGAAGTGGTCAACATCCTCAATAACATGGTCACGGTCCTCTATCAGACCTCCGGCGTCTATTCCAAGGATATCAACGGAACGCTGATGATCAACGCCGCCGGCGGTGCGACGCTGAAGGACATGACGATCACCGGCGACCTGATCGTTGCGCCCGGCGTCACGGGCAGTGTGAGCATGACCAACGTGACGGTGGAGGGCAGCACCCGGAACCTGGGCTCCGCCGTGGTTGGGGATCAGACCAGCTACATCTCCTACAACGGCGTCGATTATCCCGTTTATTCCAACGTGGCCAAGAGCGGCATCACGACGGACAACCTGACCTGGGAAAACGGCCGCTTCACATTCAATTCCGACCAGTATACCGCGCGTTTCGGCATCGACGTGGCCAGATACCAGGGCACCGTCGACTGGAGCGCGGCGGCGGGAGACGGCGTGCAGTTCGCGTTTGTCCGCTGCGGCGGGCGCGGAACTTCCAACGGCGCGCTGTACACCGACGCGAAATACGCCACCAACGTGGACGGCGCCGCGGCCGCCGGAATTGAAACCGGCGTCTACTTCTTCGCCCAGGCCGTCAATGTGGACGAGGCCAACGAGGAGGCCGACTACGTTTTGAGCCTGCTCAACGGCCACACGGTCACGGGCCCCGTCATTTACGACTGGGAGATCCTGGGCAACACCGACCGCACCTACGGCACGGATCCGGCGGTGGTGACCGCCTGCGCCAAGGCGTTCTGCGCGAAGCTGCAGGCGGCGGGCTATAAAACCGGCGTGTACTTTACGGAGTATGTGGGCTACGCCAAGTACGACCTGTCCCAGATGACCGGAACGGCCCTTTGGTACGCCAATTACAGCTATAAATACCCCCATTTCTACTATCAGGTGGATTATTGGCAGTATTCCAGCAAAGGAACGGTGGCGGGGATCACCGGAACCGTGGACTGCGATCTTCAGTTCATCAAAAAATAAAGCAGAGAGCGCCGCGGAATTTTTTCCGCGGCGCTCTGTGCTGCTGCAACGCGGAGCGATCCCGCAGCCTCGGGCGGTCGCATTTGCACTTTTCTTTCCGCCGAAACTGTGTTACAATTCACCATGTATGATTTAAGCCGCCGCATCGCGGGGCGGCTTTGGAAATATTGCGGAAAAGAAGAATTGCCGCGCAGGCGGCGCTGGCCGGAGCGCCTGTCCCCGTTCCAAACGCGGGCGGAGAAGGGAATCACCGACGGAAAGGCGGAGTTGCCATCATGTCACTTTCTACAAAACGGGCCCTTGCGGAATCCTTTGAAAAACTGCTCAGCAAGCGCAGTTTCGATAAGATCACGGTCAAGGATATCGTGGAAGACTGCGGTGTGAACCGCCAGACGTTCTACTATCATTTCCACGACGTATACGACCTGATCGAGTGGATCTTTCAGGATGCGGCGGAGAATATCAACGCCAGCACGCTGGACTATGACGACTGGACGTCCGGCCTGGAGATCCTGATGGAATTCCTCCAGCAAAACCGGACGCTGATTCTCAACGCCTATAATTCCATCAGCCACGAAGTGGTCGGGAACTATATCAAGCAGGGCCTGCGCCCGTACTGCGCGGCCATCGTGGAGCATCAGGCGTCTGAAATGACTCAGCCCGTGCGCGCGGAGGACAAGACGTATGTGATCGAACTGCTCACGCTGGCGGCCACGGGGATCGTGACCCAGTGGATCGGCCAGCAGATGCGTCCGGAGACGAATGCCTTCCAGTCCATGGAACGACTCAAGACCGCGATGAACGGAACGATCCAGCTGATGCTGAAAAATCTCGGCGGGGAACCCGACAGTTTTCCGACGCACAGATGACGATTTTCCGGGAATGTCGTATTTTTAGACAGATTTCGGGAACTGACTATACTCAAATGAGCTTCCAGACGGTAAAATGGCACATGTATGAGTAGAAAGTTCCCGATAAAGGAGATGTCCGCATGAATGCATCCGAGATGATCCGGCGGATCACGTTCAGCAAAGCGTATGAGTTTCTGGACCGGGACCCGGAACAGAACTTTTCAAAATTGATCGACTGGCTGGAGAAGCTGGATAAAAAGGGCTATGTCGCCCGGCTTCTTCCCATGATCCGAAAATATGCCGACGACCCGAATTCCAACTGGTACAAGCTGGCCCACAGCGTGTGGGAGGATGTGGACGGCGAGGTGCGCAAGACGCTGTTCACGGATTTTCTCATCAACGGAAACGCGCTGGAAAACGAGCGCCTGATGGAGAACCGGAAAAAGTATCAGTGCAACATTCCCTGGGTCATTATGATGGACCCGGCTTCCACGTGCAGCCCGGGCCGCGGCGGCGATCCGGCGGCCCGGCAGCTGAATCTCTCGTTCGACGAGATGGACAGCATCGTGGAGCAGGGGAAAATGCTGGGCACCTGCTTTTACGTGTTTTCCGGCGGGGAGCCCCTGGAGCGCAGGGAGGAGCTGATCGCCCTTTGCAACAAGAACTCCGACTGCGTGTTCATGTGCCTCACCGGGGGAACGCTGATCGACGAAGAATTCGCCGGCGAGATGCTGCGGGTGCGGAATCTGATCCCCGCCATCCGGATCGACGGCTTCCGAGAGGAGACGGACCGCCGCCGGGGCGAGGGGACCTATGACAAGCTGTGCGCCTCAATGGAGATCCTTAAGCGCAACCGGCTGCTGTTCGGCATCATCAGAAGCTATGCGGCGGAAAACTGCGAGACCGTTGGCAGCGAGACGTTTTTTGACGCCGCCATCGGCTGGGGCGCCAAGTTCGCCTGGTTTACGCCCTATCTGCCCGTCGGCAGGACGGGAGAGCCGGCGCGCATGGCCTCGGCCGCGCAGAGAGAGTATCTCTACCGCCAGATTCATGCTTTCCGCCAGACAAAACCTTTGCTGACGCTGAACGTCTGGAACGACGGGGCGTTTATCGGCGGCTGTGTCGCCGCCGGAAAGGGTTACTGCCATGTCAGCGCCAAGGGGGACATCGAGCCCTGCGCGTCTTTGCACTACTCGGATTCCAATATCCGGGACAAGTCGTTGCTGGAGGCCTTTCAGTCTCCGCTCTTTATGGCGTTTTACAGCAATCAGCCCTTTCAGCCCAACCTGCTGCGGCCCTGTCCGCTGCTGGACGAGCCGGAACGGCTGACGGAGATCGTGGGCGGAGCCAGATCCACCCACCTGTGTGAGCCGGAGAACGTGGAAAGCCTGGCCGAGAAGTGCGTGAAGCAGGCGGAGGAATGGAAGCCCGTGGCGGACCGGCTGTGGCAGGAGGCCGGACATCCCCTTTGAGCAGCGGCAGAAACCTGCGCAGATAATTTTAGAATACGGGGGCCGGGCAAAGTCCTTCAGGACTTTACCCGGCCCCCTGTTTTGCATGGTTTGCCGCGTCCCAATCCGGACGTGACAACAGCGGGGGAATGTGGTATCATAATGCGGCAAAGAATACACCCGCGGGGCCCTCAAAAGGGGAGCGCCGGACAGCGGCGGGCGGTGTGGAAATACGAGGACGGTTTATGGAAGAGGATTGCTTTGATATGAAGCTGACGCCGGACGAGCTCCGGGCCATCAGCTCCATCGGCCTTGCCCACCTGGGCGACGCGGTCTATGAACTGCTGGTGCGCGCGCGGCTGTGCGCCGGCGGAAAGGCTACCGGACGGGGGCTGCACCGCGCCACCGTGGCGCTGGTGTGCGCCGAGAGCCAGGCTCAGCGGGCGGAGAGAATCGTGCCGCTGCTGACCCAGGAGGAGGCGGACGTGTTCCGCCGGGGGCGCAACGCGCAGGTGCATACGGTCCCGCCGCACGCAAGCCGTGCGCAGTACGGCGAGGCCACCGCGCTGGAGGCGCTTTTTGGCTGGCTCTATTTGCAGGGCCGGCGGGAGCGCATCGGCGTTCTTTTTCAGGAGATGATGCGCGATGAGGAGGCCTGACGGCCGATCTCAAAGCGACGCGGAAAGGAAGAAACAGTCATGCCATTGGATGCTGTCTGCCTTCAGGCAGTCGTAAGGGAACTGCGTCCCCAGCTGGAGGGCGTGCGAATCGACAAGGTTCAGCAGCCCGTCCGGGATCAGGTGATCCTGCTGCTGCGGGGCAACAAGCGCCTGCTGCTGAACGCGGGGGCCAGCTCGCCCAGAATCCAGCTCACGGAGCTGCTGCGGGACAACCCGGCGGAGCCGCCCATGTTCTGTATGCTGCTGCGCAAGCATCTGGTGGGAGGCCATGTCGCCGAACTCCATCAGCCGAATCTGGAGCGGCTGGCGGAGCTGGAGGTGGACGTGACCGACGATTTCGGCCAGCCGGGGAAGCGCTGGCTGGTGCTGGAGGCCATGGGCCGCCATTCAAATTTGATCCTGCTGGACGGAGAGCGGCGGATCATCGACTGCCTTCGCCGGGTGGACGCGGAGATGTCCGGGGAGCGCCAGGTTCTGCCGGGGCTTTTTTACAGCTATCCGCCCACCCACGGCAAGGAATACTTTACGGACGTGACGGAGCAGCAGTTTTACGCGCTGCTGGAGGAGGCCCCGCCTGAGACCCGGCTGGACGGACTGCTGCTGGACCGCTATTTTGGAATTTCCCCGCTCATTGCCCGGGAGATCGTCTTTCAAACCGCCGGGGAGACGGACGCCCGCCTGTGCGGACTCGGCGAGGCCGGACGGCAGCGCTTTTGGACGACTTTTTCGGAATTGCAGGAAACTGTGAAGCAAAATAACTTTATACCGATTTGCCTGCGGCAGCAGGGAAAACCGGTGGAGTTTTCCTATCTGCCCATCGCCCAGTACGGCTCCTTGATGGAGTCCTGCCGCTTCGGCAGTTTTTCCGCCCTGATGGACGAGTTCTATGAGGCGCGGGAGACGCAGGAGCGGATTCGCCAGCGGGGACAGGATTTGGTGCGCACGGCCAATTCGGCGCTGGAGCGGCTGCGCCGGAAGCTGGCGCTCCAGGAAAAGGACTATGCCGCAACCCAGGATCGGGACCGGCTGCGGCTCTATGGAGACCTGATTACCGCGAACCTCTATCGCATGGAGCGGGGGCCGTTCCGCTTTCAGGCGGAGAATTTTTACGATGCGGCGGGCGGGACGGTGGAAATTCCGCTGGACCCGCTGCTGACGCCGCAGCAAAACGCGGCGAAATATTACAAGCGCTATACCAAGGCCAAGACCGCCGAACGGTATCTGCGGGAGCAGATGGAGCTGGCGCGGAGCGAGAGCGCGTATCTGGAGAGCGTGCTGGAGGAGATCCGCGAGGCGGAGACGGAGCAGGACTTCCTGGATATCCGCGGCGAACTGCGGGAGGCGGGGTATCTGCGGGGCCGCGGCAGGGAGAAAAAGGAGATGAAGCGTGCCGCGAAGCCCCGGGAGTTCCGCACCTCCGGCGGATTCCGGGTTTTGGTAGGCAGAAATAACCATCAAAACGACCGCCTGACCCTGAAGGACGCCGACCGGCGGGATCTGTGGTTCCACACCCGCCAGATCCACGGCTCTCACGCCGTCCTCTGTACGCAGGGGCGGGAGCCGGGAGAGGACGACCTGCTGGAGGCCGCACGTCTTGCGGCCTACTACTCGCAGGCGCGGGAGAGCCGGAGCGTTCCGGTGGACTATACGCCGGTGAAGAACGTCCGCAAACCCTCCGGCGGCCGGCCCGGCATGGTGATCTACTCCAACAGCCGAACGCTCAGCGTCACGCCGGACGCGGAGCTGGTGAAGCGCCTGCAGGTCAAGTGACAGGCGATTTTGAAAGCTGAACTTGTGGAGGCAGGCGGCCTTTGGCGCCCCTTTGCAAGTGGTCAAAAGCGCCTCGCAGAGGCTGCGCCCGGAGGCGCAGGGCAGATTAAATTTTGTTTTTTTCGGCGGCGTGTACGTCGGAAAAAACGCCGCTCAGTTCTGCGGGTGTGGAATTTGCGCGTCCGCAGACACGCAAATTATGCGCGCGCAGACTGCATCCGCTTGCCGGAAAAGGCCGCTGGCCTATTTCAGCAAAAGCTTGGGGGAGACGCCTTTGACGTCTCCCCCAAGCTTTTTGCGCGCTGCTCCGGAATTTTCAGGCGGCGTGGGGCGCGTGCCCGGTCTCCGTGCTGTCGCGGAAAAGCAGCGTGATGCACCACAGCCCCGCCAGTCCCACCAGCGTGAAGACGACGCGGCTGAGCGCGGTCACTTCGCCGCCGCACAGAAAAGCCACGGCGTCAAAGCCGAAAATGCCGACGCTGCCCCAGTTCAAAGCGCCGATGATGACCAGCACCAATGCGAGTTTATCCCAAAACATATTTGAAACCTCCATGAAACAGATTTTGCTGGAATTTGCTCTATCTTGTCCGGCATTTCCGCGAAATATGCGCCGGCGGCAATAAAAATTTTTTCTCAGCTGAAAAAAATTGCTTTTTGCATTGAAATTGCGTCTCTTTCTATTGTATACTTTGTTCAGTGCCAAATACGGACGACGACCTGCCGAGAAGGAGAGCGTATATGAATATTGTTTGTTTGGATATGGAGGGCGTGCTGGTGCCCGAAATCTGGATCGCCTTTGCCGAGGCCAGCGGGATTCCCGAGCTGAAACGCACCACCCGGGACGAACCTGACTACGATAAGCTGATGCGGTGGCGCCTCGGCATTTTGAAGGAGCACGGTCTGGGCCTTCGGGAGATTCAGGACACGATCGCGAAGATCGACCCGCTTCCCGGCGCAAAGGAGTTTCTGGACGAGCTGCGCACCATTACGCAGGTCATCATCCTCAGCGATACCTTTGAGGAATTTGCCAAGCCCCTGATGAAAAAGCTGAACTGGCCCACGATTTTCTGCAATTCACTGGAGGTGGCTCCCGGCGGGGAGATCACCGGCTTTAAGATGCGGGTGGAGAAGTCCAAGCTCACCACAGTCAAAGCCCTGCAGTCCATCGGCTACGACACCATCGCCAGCGGCGACAGCTTCAACGACCTGGGCATGATCCAGGCCAGCAAGGCGGGCTTCCTCTTCAAGAGCACGGACAAGATCAAGGCGGACTATCCCCAGATTCCCGCCTATGAGGAATTCGGCGATCTTCTGAATGCGATCAAAAACGCCCTGTAAGGGATTTTAAGTGAAAGGGAGACGAGACATGAACGCAAAATTCAACACCCTGGGCTTCTATCCCGCGGATATCCTGCTGCCGGAGAAGGCGGATATGACCAAATGGGCCGTGGTGGCCTGCGATCAGTTCACCTCTCAGCCGGAATACTGGGAGGCCGTGGACAAGACGGTGGGAGGCGCGCCGTCCACGCTGCGCCTCATTTTGCCGGAGGCCAAGCTGAACGATCCCAACGTGGACGAGCACATCGGGGACATCAACCGCTCCATGAAAGAATATCTGGACGAGGGCGTTTTTAAAACGCTGCCCGCATCCCTCATCTACATCGAGCGGACGCAGTCCGACGGGAAGATCCGCCACGGCCTTGTGGGTATGGTGGATCTGGACCAGTACGATTTTACCCCCGGCTCCGGCGCGCTGATCCGCGCGACCGAGGGTACGGTGCTCTCCCGGATCCCGCCGCGGGTGCGGGTCCGTCAGGACGCGCCCATCGAGCTGCCCCACGTCATGCTGCTGATCGACGACCCCGACCGGACTGTGATCGAGCCGCTGACGGCGGAGAGCGGCAAGATGGAGAAGCTCTACGACTTCGATCTTCAGCAGGGCGGCGGCCATCTGAAGGGCTGGAAGCTCACCGGCGCGCAGACGGACGGCGTGGCGGACGCGCTGACCGGGCTGTGCTCGGACTCTGCGATGGAGAAGAAATACGGCCTGAAAGGCGTATCTCCGCTGCTGTTCGCCGTGGGCGACGGAAACCACTCCCTGGCCACGGCCAAGCAGTGCTATGAAAATCTCAAGAAAGTCACGCCCAAGGAGCAGTGGGCTTCTCTGCCCGCCCGCTACGCGCTGGTGGAAGTGGTCAACAACCACGACGACGCTCTGAAATTCGAGCCCATTCACCGCGTGCTGTTCGGCGTGAAGCCCGACGCGGTCCTCAGCGCCCTGAAGGCGTTTTATCCCGGCGCCCACGAGGGGGAGGGCGAGGGCCACTCCATCGCCTATACCTGCGAGGGCCGCAAGGGCGTGATTACGGTGCCCAATCCCAAGATGCAGCTGGCAGTGGGTACGCTTCAGGCGTTTATCGACCAGTATCTCAAGGACAACGGCGGCACGGTGGACTATATCCACGGCGACGAGGTCACGGATGAGCTGGGCGCCAAGCCGGGCAACATCGGCTTCAAGCTGCCCGCCATGGGCAAGGAGCAGCTTTTCAAAACCGTCATGGCCGACGGCGTGCTGCCCCGCAAGACGTTCTCCATGGGTCACGCGCAGGATAAGCGCTACTATGTGGAGGCTCGCCGCATCAAGTAATCGCAAGATTTCGGGCCGGTTTCCCGG
>Ga0183101_1000057_pt8 | contig 13836 bp, 12 predicted proteins | sample Biomet3_FD_127790 | JGI IMG/M metagenome (GOLD analysis project Ga0183101, IMG submission 127790) | Microbial communities from bioreactor (seeded with sewage sludge) at LBNL, California, USA - Biofuel metagenome 3 | ecosystem: Engineered > Bioreactor > Anaerobic > Unclassified ... | reverse complement strand
AGGTGGTGCGGCGGGCTGCCGGGCAGCCCGCCCACCGCCAAAAAACGGCCACCGTGCGACAGCACGGCAAAACGGCATTTTCAAACCTTGCGGCGCGTGCGCCGCCGGTTTGCCCTACGAGGCTTTGTCGCCCCCGGCCTGGGCCTTGTCGGCCGCCGGTTTTTCTTCCGCGGCATCGCCGAACAGCAGCACAGGTTCCTTGCCCTTATCAATAACCGCCTGGTTGATAAGGCATTCGCGCACGTTGGGCAGGGAGGGCAGCTTGAACATGATGTCCAGCATGGTGCGCTCCATAACGTTGCGCAGGCCGCGCGCGCCGGTTTTGCGCTCTATGGCCTTGGCGGCAATGGTTTTAAGGGCGTTGGGGGTAAAGCGCAGGTCAACGTTTTCCAGTTCGAACAGCTTTTGATACTGCCGCACCAAAGCGTTTTTGGGCTCGGTGAGAATACGCACCAAATCGGGTTCGTCCAGCTCGTCCACATGCGTGATGATGGGAATACGGCCCACAAATTCGGGGATAAGCCCAAACTTCACCAGATCCTGCGGATGCACCCGGTCCAGCAGTTCGCCAAGGGGCATTTCTTTGCTGGCGCGCATTTTTGCGCCAAAGCCCATGGAGTGGCCGCTCATGCGCGATTCCACGATCTTGTCCAGCCCCACAAAGGCGCCGCCCACGATGAACAGGATGTTGCCCGTGTTCATGCGGATGAATTCCTGTTGCGGGTGCTTGCGCCCGCCCTTGGGCGGAATGTTGGCCTCGGTGCCTTCAATGATCTTGAGCAGGGCCTGCTGCACGCCTTCACCCGAAACGTCGCGGGTGATGGAGGGGCCGTCGCCCTTGCGGGAAATCTTGTCGATTTCGTCGATATAGATGATGCCCTTGCTGGCCGCTTCAAGATCATAATCGGCATTCTGCAGCAGCTGCACGAGGATGTTTTCCACATCTTCGCCCACATAGCCCGCTTCAGTCAGGGTTGTGGCGTCAGCTATGGCAAAAGGCACGCGCAGCACGCGGGCCAGGGTTTTTGCCAGCAGGGTTTTGCCGCTGCCCGAGGGGCCAACCAGCAGAATATTGCTTTTTTCAAGCTCAACATCATCGCCCAGGGCGTTAGCGTAGAAAACCCTCTTGTAGTGGTTGTGCACCGCCACGGAAAGAATTTTTTTGGCTTCGTTCTGGCCGATGACGTATTGGTCGAGGCGATCCTTGATTTCCTGCGGCGACAGAAGGCGCTCCTCAGGATTCTGGGGGCTTTCCATCTGGTCGCGGGCGATAATTTCATTGCAGGCCTTAACGCATTTGTCGCAAATGCTCGCGCCGTCCTGCACGATAAGGTTGCGCACCTCAAGCTCGCTGCGCCCGCAGAAGGAGCAGCGCAGAGGTTCGCTCACCGTGGGTTTGTTGCTTTTGGCCATACTATTCGCTCTTTTCCTGAGCCATTTCATGCCGCGACACAAGCACGCGGTCGATGATGCCGAGTTCCTTGGCTTCCTCAGGAGTCAAAAAGTTGTCGCGCTCGGTGGCTTTGACGATGTCCTTGAAAGGGCGGCCCGTGTTTTCGGCCAGCATGCGGTTGAGGCGTTCCTTAAGGCGCAGCACCTCGCGCGCGTGAATTTCGATATCCGTCGCCTGCCCCTGAAAACCGCCCGAAGGCTGGTGAATCATGATCTGACTATTGGGCAAAGCAAAACGCATGCCGGATTTGCCGGCGGCGAGCAAAAACGCCCCCATGCTGGCTGCGCGTCCCATGCACACCGTGGCCACGGGCGAAGAGATGAAGCGCATGGTGTCATAAATGGCAAGACCGGCCGTGACCGACCCTCCGGGGGAATTGATGTAGAGATAGATTTCTTTTTCCGGATCCTGAGATTCAAGGAACAGCAGCTGGGCGCAAATAAGGGAGGCCACGGTGTCGTTGACCTCTGATCCCAGCAGTACTATGCGGTCCTTGAGCAGGCGCGAATAGATGTCGTAGGCGCGCTCGGAGCGGCCGGTGGTTTCAATGACCATGGGTACAAGCGACATATGGGCCTCTTGACGCGGCTCGTGGGCCGGTTGTGCGCGGCAGCGGCCGCGACATAAAACCAAAAGGCGGCCTCAAGGCCGCCTCCCTATACTTCGATTCGTCCTAAGCGCTGGCGGGTGCGCCCGGTTCGGCGTCTTCCTTGGCTCCGGCTGCCGGGGCCTTGGGCTCCACTTCTGCCACCTTGGATTTGGCATACACCAGATCCATGGCCTTGTCGGCCAACAGGCGGTCGCGCAGCACAAAGATCATGCCCGAGCGCTCATAGCTTTCACGCAGGGTTTTGAAATCCTCGCCCGAGCGCATGCTCATCTGGTAAATCTGAGTGTTGACCTCATTGTCGGTAACGTCAAGCCCTTCCTTCTTGGCGATGGAGAGCAGCAGCACCTGAGCGCGGGCCAGCTCATCAGCCTGGGGCTGCACGTCTTTGCGCAGTTCCTCGGCGTTCTTGCCAAGCGATTCAAGGCTGCGGCCCTGGCGCTCAAGGCGGGCGGACATGTCGCCCAGCAGGGTGCGCACCTGGGTTTCAACCAGTGAAGGGGGCAGTTCAAATTCCACCATCTTGAGCAGGCGGTCCAGCAGGGTTTTCTGCGCGGCGCTCTTGTTCAGGTTGGTGCGGCTCTGGGTGTAGCTGTTGCTGATGGCTTCGCGCAGCTTTTCCACGCTTTCAAGGCCAAGGCTCTTGGCGAGCTCGTCGTTGAGTTCGGGGAGCTTGCGTTCCTTGATGGCGTGCACCTTGACCTTCATGGTCACGGTTTTGCCGGCCAGGTCTTTGGCCAGAAAATCTTCGGGGAAGGTGATGGGGCCTTCGCCTTCGCCGCCATAGGGAATGGTTTTGACCAGGGCTTCAAAGTCTTCCAGGGCCTGGCGTTCGCCAAGGGCCAGATCAAAGCTTTCGGCCTTCACGCCTTCCACGGGCTTGCCGTCTTCAAAAGCGGCAAAGTCCACGGTGGCAACCTGCCCGTCCACAGCGGGGTTTTTGCCTTCAACGGGAACAAGCTGCGAGCGGTCGCGAAGGATGCGGTCGATAACTTCCTGCACTTCCTTTTCGTCCACAACCACTTTTTCCTGTTCCACTTCCAGGCCTTCATAGGCAGGCAGGGCAAAGGTGGGCAGCACTTCAAATTCAATGCTGTACTCATAGCCCTGGCCTCGATCAAAGGCGTTCTTGGCGTCCACGTCTATGCCCGAAAGGGGCGAAACGCCAAGCTTCTGCATAACGTCGTTGATGTGGACGTTGATGAGATCCTGGCGGGCTTCTTCATAAATTTTGTCGCGGAAGCGCTGTTCGATGACCGACGCCGGAACTTTGCCCTTGCGAAAACCGTCCAGCTGCACCGAGGTTTTGTACAGTGCCACGGCGCCCATGATGGCTGCTTCCACTTCCTGAGCTTCCGTAGTGATGACGACCTTTTTTCTGACCGGCGAGATGTCTTCTGCGCTATATTCCACGAGGGACTCCTTTTCTTGGTGAGGTAGTTGGTGCGAGAGGGGGGACTTGAACCCCCATACCTATGGTGCTGGATTCTAAGTCCAGTGCGTCTACCAATTCCGCCACTCTCGCAAAGCGTGTTCCTATAGCACACTTGCCGGTGGGCTGCAAGCCGTGAGCGGCGCGCCGGGCACCGCGCCAGGGGCACGGGCATCGAAACCGGGCGGAGGGTCGGCGTGAAAAAAAATCTTATTTTAGATAAGTCGCTTCAGCGTTTCGGCAAGCGGCAACGCTGAAAAAATCGTCAAAAGTCAGGGGCGCAGCACCAGGGCCGCGCCGTCGGGCCGGGGTTCGACAACCTCGCCAATCTCGCAGGCCAAATCGCCGCCCGCCAGCAGCATTTCGCGCGCCTGCTCCAGCTGTTCCGGCGGCACGGCCAGCAGAAGACCGCCAGAGGTCTGCGCGTCGAAGGCAAGGCTTGTCAGCGCCTCGTCCACGCTTTCCTCAATCAGGGAGGAGCAGGCCCAGTGTTTTCTGTTTAAATGGCTGCCTGCGGGGATAAGCCCGTCCCGTGCATAGTCCAGGGCGCGCGGCATAAGCGGCAGGGCCTCGGCGCGCAGCTCCACGGTAACGCCCGAAGCCAGGGCCATTTCAAGCGCATGCCCCCCAAGGCCAAAGCCCGTCACGTCGGTGGCCGCGCTGAGCCGCAGCTCGCGGATAACCTCGCCGCCCACGCTGTTGAGGCGCGAGCACCAGCGCGTGACCTCGGCCTCGCTTTCTTCCGCGCCGTCCCAGCGAGCCTTTACCGCCGTGGCCAGCACGCCCGTGCCCAGCGGCTTGGTGAGCAAAAGTTTCTGCCCCGGCTTCAACCCGTCATTGCGGGCCATGTGGGCGGGGTCGATAATGCCCGTGACGGCCAGGCCGTATTTGAGTTCCTCGTCCTGAACAGTGTGCCCGCCAGCCAGAACGGCCCCGGCCTCGTTCATGGCGTCCAGCCCGCCGCGCAAAATATTTTCCAGAATGCCCTGCGGGTCGTCCTCCGCCAGCGCCTGCGGAAAAAAGGCCACGTTCATGGCGCTCCAGGGGCGGCCGCCCATGGCATAAACATCCGAAAGCGCGTTGGCGGCCGCAATGCGGCCAAAGCCGAAGGCGTCGTTGACGATGGGCGCAAGAATATCAACGGTCTGCACCAGGGCGCAGCCTGCGGGAACGGTCAGCACCACGGCGTCCTCGTTTCGAGCGCGACCGGCAAGAACCCTGGCCTCAAGGTCGGGACGGGTTTCCGCGGGCAAACCGCGCAAAAGTCGCTCCAGGGCCCCTGGAGCCAGCTTGGCGGCTCAACCGGCCGCGCGAGCTTTTTCCAGCAGTTTCATGCTGTTCTCCCTGAAGGTTGAATGTACATCGTTCAAGTATGCCCGCTCGGCGTCAAAAGGTCAAAACCGGGCGGGCCTACGCAGCCTTTCCCGCACGTTGGCGGGCCGGGCTGCGGCGTGCGGCATTGGGCATTGGGCAAGTATTTTTTGCAAATATTCTTGCGGAACATGATTTTATTATATACGTTTTTTAGAAAAACTAGCCTGTTACACGTATAGTCTGTGGATTGCTTTCTGTTTGTCTATATTGGCGGCGTGCGACCATATATTTTCGGTCATCAATATATACTGTCTTTTTGCACGCAAAAGGGGCGGCGCGGAGAGCCCGCGCGGATGCCTGGCTTTGGTTGGCCGTAACCGCGTGCGCACGGTGGATTTTTTTGCAGCATGCGCTGATGCCTTCAGAAAGATGCTTGTGCGTGTTCTTCTATCTTGCTGATATTAGTTATCAAATGATACTGGCGCTATTGTCTTTACCACTGTTTTTCGTATAGAAGCACTAGGGTAAAGAGGTGGTGTGGCGTGTGAACTGTTCTTCCCGCACGGAAAATTTTTGAGGCCGGCGGATGCGCATAGCCAGAAAAAGGCCGCGCGCTAATCCAATACCGGGATTTAGCCATGCAAAGTCAAAAAGAATCCAGGCTGTTTCTGCAAAAGCTTTTGCAATGCCCACCAGAGCTTCCTTTTGATCCGAAGCTGCTTCCCATGCTGTTTGCGGTAACGCAGGAAGGGTCGCACGCTTCGTTGCGTTCCGTGACGGCATTGATCGAGCAAAGCCCCAAGCTGGTGACGCGCGTGCTCACCGTGGCCAATTCCGCGGCGTTCGGCCTTGAGTTTAAAGTTTCCAGCCTGCAGCGGGCCATCAATATTATTGGCCTGCGCGAGGTGCGCCTGCTGGTGCTGATGGTGGGCATGTCTTCCTTTATCCGCGAGGCGAAGCTGCCCAAAACGTTTGATGCCGCCGCTTTTTGGCAGCATTTGCTGCAGGTTGCCGGTATCGCCAGAATTTTTGCGGAGCATCTTGGGGGCGAGGACGGCATCTGCGGGCCGGAGGCGGCCGAGGGCGACCGCCTGATCATAACCCCTGACGAGGCATATATCGCCGGTTTGCTGCACGATGTGGGCAAGGTTTTTCTTGCCGCGGGCAGGCCGGACATTTGGGAAGAAGTAACCGCCGCCACACCCGGTGAAAGCCTGGAGTGCTTTGAGGCGGAGAACGCCTTTTGGCACATGGACCATGCCCTTATCGGCGCTGCCGTGCTGCACCACTGGAAATTGCCGCTTATTTTGACCGAGGCCATCAACCTGCACCATGCGCCGGAACTGGCCTCTACCTTTCAGATGGAAGCGCGCTTGATCGCCGCGGCGGACTGCGCGGCGCGTATGCCAAACGGCGCGGCGGCGGGGCCTTTGAACGGCAAATCCCTTTCATTTCTGCCGCAAGGGTGCGATGCCGCATCCCTTGGCGCGGCCGTGGCCACGGGCCTGGCCCAGGCTGCGGATGCAGGGTTTGCGAGCCTTGAAGCCTAATGCGCGCGGCCCTTGTGCCCCATGTGTTTTTTTCAACTCTTCCCGTGGTTTTTTTGTGAGGCGCGCGCATGGATATTGAAACCGGCCTGGACAACCTGCTGCGTGGTCAATTTGACGCAGCGCTGGCTGCTTTTGAAAGTTGCGGCCAGCATCCGGCGGCGCTTCAGTTGTGCAAGCTCACCAAGGCCTGCGCCGATATTACGTTTTATGCGGCTGCCTTGTCCGAAGGCGATTTTTCCGTTCATGCGCCGCAGTCGTGCCCTGCGCTTTCAGCGCATCTTGAAAATCTGCACGCCAAGCTGAAGCGCCTGGCGCGGCAGTTGCTGATGTTCAGCGCGGGGTACCCCATGCCGCCGGTGAACGATTTGGGCGACCTTTCGGAAGGGCTGAATTTTCTTGTCAATCAGGCGCAGACCTGCAAACGCCAGGTGGAGCATGACCAGAATCACGATGTGGAAACTGGCCTTCTGAACAGAAAGTCCTTTATTCGGGGCGTGCGCGAACTGCTGCAAACCCAGCCGGGCAAATTCGGCCTGCTGTTTTCCTGCGGCCTCGACAACCTCAAATATATCAATGAAACACACGGCTATGACTGCGGCGATCTGTACATCGGCAAGGTTGTGGACGCGCTGCGCCTTTGTGAAAACGATTCCGTGCTGCTGGCGCGGACGGCGGGAAACGAATTTGCCGTATTCGCGCACGGGTTTGATGATGAGGAAAGCGCGCTGAGATTCGCCCAGGACAACCGCAAAACCCTGCTCAACACCACCATTGAGCTGCCCAGCGCAAATGTGCGCATTCGCGCCTCGTGGGGGGTTGCCGTGTACCCCAGCGACGCCATGACAGGCGATGTGCTGATGAACTATGCGAGCCACGCCATGTTTGAGGTGCAAAACTTCAACCGCGGCACCCTCATGCGCTTCAACCCTGAAATATATCGGGCCAAGGCAAATATTCTGAGCAGGCAGGAAAGGCTGGACGAACTGCTGGAATCGCACCTTCTGCGGTTTGCCTTTCAGCCCATTGTGAGCCTTAAAGACGGCGCGATTTATGGTTATGAAGCCCTCATGCGCTCGCCGATGGCCCAGTTTCCCTCGCCGCTGGACATTCTGCAATTGGCCGAGTCGCAGTCCAAGCTGCCTCAGCTGGAGCACCTCACGTTCAAGCTGATTTTTGACTGGATTGGCGAAAATATTGATGCGCTGGGCGGCAGAAAGGTGTTTTTCAATGCTATTTCGGCGCAGTATCTGGACGTGGACGAGCTGCGCAAGCTGCACCCCCGCCATGAGGAAATAAGCCGCAACATGGTGTTTGAAATCATAGAAACGGCCAATAGCGAGGAAAACCTCGCCAGCAAAATTCACACGTTCCGGCAGCAGGCCTCGGCGTTCATAGCCATTGATGATTTTGGCTGTGCGCACTCCAATGCCCTGCGGTTGCTAAATATTTCACCAGAAATTCTTAAGGTGGACAGCTTTTTTATCCGTGCCGTACACAAGGCCCCCGCCTCCAAAAGGGCATTTCTTGCCAATATTCTTCTGTATTGCCGCACCAAGGGCATTCTCACCGTGGCGGAAGGGGTTGAAACCCCCGAAGAACTGGCCAGCGTAATGGAATTGGGCTTTGATCTGGCGCAGGGCTTTTATTTGGCCAGGCCGGAATTTTCTTTGCAGGAGATGAGGCCGGAACTGGTGGATGAAATTGTGGCGCTTGCCCGAAAAACTTCATAACTCCAGGTTCCCCCCGCGTCTTTGCGCCAGGGACGTCGATAATTCTTCTCGCGCCGTTCCGTTATATTGTAATCCCTAAAAGTTGTGGAATATGCAGCTGATCCGTTTCATCTTGCGTAAGAGCGCGTGAAACGGAGAGTTTTTTTTGCTGCCGCAGCGAGAGGCGCTCGTCGAGCCTGAACGCGCCGTCGGGGTTCCTTACGGCCGTGATGACATCCGGCAGGGTGGGGAAATCGGGGTCGCAATAACTTACCACGGCCAGACGACCATCGGAAAGCAGCACCCCTGTGCCCAGCGGAAAAACGTCGACCATCCTGATGAAGGCGTCCGCAAAACCAGGCGGCCAAGATGCTCCGCTTAGTTTGTAGATGGTCCCCAGCGCATTGGTGGGGCTGACGGCCTCCTTGTAAACGCGCTTTGAAGAAAGCGCATCATAAACATCGCAAATGGAGAGTATGCGCCCAAAAAGGCCTATTTGCAGCCCAGAGAGCCGAAAGGGGTAACCCCCGCCGTTGTGCATCTCGTGGTGCTGCACCACGCCATTCAAAATTTCTTTGGGAAGTCCGCGTATCTGGCGCAGCGCGTCATAGCCCAGCAGCACATGCGCGCGCATGATGTTCGCTTCCGTGCGCGTGAGCGCGCGGGGCGCGTTAAGAATCGCGCGTGGCACCAGCGTTTTGCCGTAATCGTGGAACAGCCCCGCCAGACCGGCCAAATGCTGCTGTTCTTCTGTCAAACCCATATGCTGCGCAAAGGCCACGGCAAAAACCGCCACATTGACGCTGTGGCGGTAGGTATATTCATCGCGTCCCTTCAGGGTGGCCAGCGTCAGCAGGGCGGTGGCGTTGCGCTTGAGGTCAAGAATGAGGGCGCGCACGCAGGGTTCCGCCGCCGAAACGGCCGGGCAGCCGCCAGCGGAAGAATCCAGGCATTTTTTTATTTGCGAATAAACCGAAACATAGGTTTTTTGCGCCTCCCGAACCTCGCCTGCCGAAAGCCCGGCACGGATGGTCGCCGTTAAAGCGGGAATAGGCCGCGTGGGGTCATACAGCGCCTCAATAAAGCCCCGCGCCGATATGCCGTCCACCTCGGCCTGGTCGGTGATGAACCCTTCCTTTGTGTAGAGTAGAGGAGAGCGAACCCACGATATGCCGGGGTCGATCACATACATGCCTGGCTTGAGGCGGGCGACTGGAATTTTTACGGCCAACATGCTGCGGTTCCCCTCTTCCGACCACATATTTCATGGATAAAGTTATCATTTGCCATTGCCGCTTTCAAGCAAGCGAAACGCTTTGAAATGCCGTTGCCAACCGTTCGGCGCAAGGTTCTGGGCCATGCCCGCATGAAGGAGAACACGGCATTGTTATGGTGGCGACCGTCTCGGTCTGAAGGCGGCCCGCCATCCGCTTCACGGGGCCTTCTCGTATGGCTTGCAGGGTGGGCAACGGGCGCCTCATCACAATCGACGCAAAAAAATTCCGCCTGTGCGCCGCCGCTGTTTTGGGAAAACAAGTATTGCAATGTTAGCATGTTCCGCTGTTGTTGTGGGACGGTATGACTGTATCTGGCCTGTATTTCCAATGATTGCGTCGCCGTGGCGCATCCCCTTCGTGCTTTGGCCATGCCTGCCCAACCGCAGGTTCTTTTTCCAACGCCATTTTTTTTGCCATCGGCCAGAGACGTAATTTTTTATTTTCGTTGTGCCGATTTGCTGGCCTCGATGTCGGATTATGCTTATTCCGCGCGGTATAGGCGGCCACGGCATGTTTTTCCATAATGGTTGATTGCGGTTGGCGGTATCTTTCAGGCCCGGGCCGGGCGAAAAAAAAACGTGGATCAGCTGCCCGAAAGGGGCGGGAAAGGGGCTTTGAGGCGAGGCGTTGGCGTTATGTTGAAAGCCGTTTGCGTCATTGCACTTGCTTTTAGGGCGCTAATGAGCCAAAGTTTTTTTTCACATGCCCGCATGCGTCGGGGCTTTGTTGCTGCCTTGCAGCATTTCAGGCGCATGCGTCATGGCCTCGGCTGGAGACCCTTTTCGCTGTCTCTGGGGCGTGAGCGCAAAGCTCCCCCAATGTATGTGTGCCTGCGGCCATGCGCGCAATTGATGCGCACAGCGGTGAATCGGCCAAAAAATATTTTTTGACGGGCGGTTTCGCCCCTGCAGTGCCGCAGTGCGGCATGGAGCAGCCTGCGGCTTGCGCCTGTGGTCGTAACGGCCTTGTTGCCGAGAAGCCCGAGGCGCGGGCGCATGTGCCTGCCCAGCGAGCCGCAGGGCTTGTTTTGTGGGCTGCGGGCTGTGGGCAGCGGTGGCTGTAATGGCTGCGGCTGGCATGTTGTGAAAATTTTACCCGTGTAAGGGGTGGGGACTCTGGCAAGACCCCATCAACCGCGCGCGGGAAAATGGAAAAAACCTTTTGGACGCCGCAGGCAAAGGCCTGGGCGGCCACACGGATCAGGCCGCGCGATAACACGCGCGGGCCGCCGCGATGCCGGTTTTTTCCGATTCCGTGAGGGCGCGCCGTTGCGGGCTTCATGAAGCGGTTCAGCCGTTTTGTGCGGCCCCTGTGGCGAAAGGAGCGGCAAAACCTCAGCGGCTCTCCTGCCTCACGGCATCTTGGCGTGGCATGACGCATGCGCATGCGGTCCGCCTCGGCAAATCACCCCGCGACGATACAGGCAGTTTCGTGCGGCGCGGGCGTGAAGGCGGTTCTTATGTGCTGTCTGGCAAAAGTGGCGGTGCGGAGGTGTTTTCGCGGCAGCCACTTTGCAGGCGCATGTGTTTTTTTAGGAAAGCGCTTTTTTTTGAGGGGTGGTTTCCTGCCTTATTATCCGTTGCCTTGAGGCGACGTTTCACCTGGAGGAGTTGGAATGAAAAACAAATGGATATTCTTGGGTGCGCTAACGGCGCTTCTGGTGCTGGCCGCCGGAACGGTCATGGCCGCTGATGGCAGCACAGTGCTCAGCAACGCCATCGCCAAGCAGGTCGAGCTTGCGCCCAATACCATCAATTTGCAGGCTGAGCCGGGTTATCTGGGCATTCCCGGCGGCCCCAAGGTGAACATGCTTCTGGCTTTCGGCTGGGCCTTGTGGGTGGGCTGGATTTTCTCCACCGTGGGCGCGTTCGGCGGCGTTATGGCTGGCGTGGGCCACATGACCGTGCATGGCCTGGGCGCGTATGCCAAGACCTTCGGCAAAACCCCGCTGAACAAGTCCATCACCGACTCCGTGCGCGCTTCCAACCAGATGCTCGCCGGTCTTTCCTCCGCCATCAGCACGTTCAGCTACTATCGCATGAAGCGCCTTGTGCTGCCCCTGGGCATCGCCCTGGGCATGGGCTCCATTCTGGGCGCGTTCGGGGCCATTTCCCTCACGGCCGGCAAGCTGAGCTTCTCGTCCTATCAGGGCTATTTCGGCGTGTTCGTGCTGGTGCTGGGCCTGTACCTCATGTGGGAAACCTCTCCCGCCGGGCAGCGTTCCAAGGCCAAATCCAAGGAAGCTTCCAAGGCGTTTGAAAACGCCATCAAGAACAAGGGCGAAGGGGTGGCCGCGCCCACGGGCGTGAAGCTGATCAAGTTCACCATGACCTCCTGCCAGTTCACCTTCTGCGGCGTGGAGTTCTCCTTCAATCCGTTGCTGCCGTTCTGCGGCGGCGTGGTCATCGCCAGCATCGCGGCCTTTCTGGGCGTGGGCGGCGGCTTTCTGCTGGTGCCTTTCATCACCAGCGTGACCCAGCTTCCCATGTATCTGGCCGCGGGCACTTCCGCCCTGGCCGTGCTGCTCAGCATGATCACCGGCATTACCACCCTGCTGCTGCACGGCGCGCTGGTGGACTGGAACATGGTGGGGCTTGAACTGGCCGGCATTGCCGTGGGTTCCATCGTTGGACCCTACACCTCGCGGTTCTTCTCCGATATCTGGCTGAAGCGCCTGTTCATCGTGTTGGCCCTCTATGTGGGCGCCAAGTACATTCTGCGCGGCTTCTTCGGCATCAATATCTAGCCTGCCTTTGTTGACGGCGCCGCGTTTTACGGTTCGGCCGGGGCGCGGCGCCGCCGTCTTCTGAAATTCTGTTTTTCCGCCTTAATCTGCTCCTGGGAGCGGCTGATTCTATGGAACAACTTTTGGTCTGGCTCGACCCGTTCTTTGTCTTGCCTTTCCGGCTGGTGGCCCAGCCAGAAGCGGCCTATTTTTTGGGTACGGCCACACTGGCCCTGCTGGCGGCCCTGATCGGCATAGCCACCCTGCGCATGGCCCAGCGTATGCACCGCAAGCGGCTCAAGCAGCTCAAGGACGACATGCGGCGTTATCACGAACTGGGGGAAATAGCCCTGCAAAATGAAGGCAAAGAAACCTTCAAGGCCGTGAACCGTCAGGGGCACGAGGCCTTCGGCTATTATTTTTCTCTCAGCAACGCCCTGTTCGTGGCCTCGCTGTGGCCTGTGCCCATCATGCTGGCCTGGATGCAGATGCGCTTTGGCATGGTGAGCCCCGTGCTGCCGTTTTCTTTGCCCCTGTTCGGCAACCAGCCGAGCATGGTGTTCTGGTTCGTCATCCTTTATATCCCGCTGCGCATGTACAGCAGCAGGGGGATCACGCGCTGGCAGCAACGGCACGGCGTTGCGCCACAGCAGGATGCCGCGCCAGGGGCATAACGCCCAAGGCTTGTTTTGATCGTGAAAAGGCCCCGGCCCCGCAGCAATGGCGGGCCGGGGCTTTTTGCCTTTTGTGCGGGGCTGACGTAGGTTGAAGGGGCAGTTCACGCAAACAGCGGGGCTGTGGCATTACAGTTTCAACCTCGCGCTTTTCGCGCCGGAGTACAGATGGATCCTTTTATTGTTGACACAACGCTGTGCCGCAAAGACGGCATTTGCGCCAAGGTTTGCCCCGTCCGCATTATAGACGGCGAGGCTGGCGCGTTTCCTTCCATGTCCCCGCACAAGGCCAGGGTGTGCATAGGCTGCGGGCAGTGCATGGCCTTTTGCCCCGCCAACGCGTGCTCGGCCCCCGGCCTTTCCTCGCAGGAAAATCTCGCCCTGCGGCCGCAGGAACTTCCCACAGCGGAACAGACGGAGCAGCTGGTTTTTTCCCGCCGCTCCATCCGCAATTTCAAGAAAAAGCCCGTGCCCCACGAGCTGCTGGAACGCATTCTTGACGGAGCGCGGTTTGCCCCCACGGCCAAAAACACGCAGCAGGTGCGCTGGATAGTGCTTGCATCACGCGAACAGACGGAAAAACTGGCGGCGCTGGTTGTGGACTGGCTGCGCGAGCTGCCGCAGGTGGACCCGGAAGCGGCCCGCCACGCGCATGCCGAAAGTCTGGTGCGGGTGTGGGAGACGGGCTACGACATCATTACGCGCGGCGCGCCGCACCTAGCGTTGATTGTCGCGCCCAAAGGGAACTTTGGCGCAACGGACGCCGCCATTGCGGCCAGTTATCTGGAGCTGCTGGCGCACGCGCACAAGGTGGGCTGTTGCTGGGGCGGCTATGTCTGCATCGCTTTGGGGCATCCCTCGGCGGTGAAACTGCGGGCCTTTCTAGGCATTGAGGAGCATGAGCAGGCGTATGCCGCGCAAATGATGGGGCTTGCGCAATTTGCGCCCCATTTCAGGCCGCCGCGCAAAGCGCTTGAAGTGACCTGGCGCTAAACGCCGGGGTTGCGGTCAGCCAAAAACAACGGCGGGGGGGGGGACAGTGTCTCCCCCCCCCGTTTCCATTATAGCTGGGGGTTCTTGTTTGGCGCTGCCGAC
>Ga0183101_1001289_pt2 | contig 13840 bp, 16 predicted proteins | sample Biomet3_FD_127790 | JGI IMG/M metagenome (GOLD analysis project Ga0183101, IMG submission 127790) | Microbial communities from bioreactor (seeded with sewage sludge) at LBNL, California, USA - Biofuel metagenome 3 | ecosystem: Engineered > Bioreactor > Anaerobic > Unclassified ... | reverse complement strand
CAGAGAGGAAGATTGCTGGCGCATCGATGCCGACAGCCTTCCGGCTTTCATAGCCCATCTGAGGCATTTCTTTATGAAAGACCAATCGCTACAGATAGATACCGACTACGACACGGTGACATATGCCGATATTGACGGAAAGGGGCTGTGCATCATAGCCCCACTGTTCGGAGCCGTAGATGTGAGAAGAAGCAGGCTCGCTCTCAAAAGTATTTTCCCTGAAAGATACCTCGTTACCTGGGAAGACTCCCTGACTTTACGCCTATGTCTGAGCAACCGGACACAGCAGCGCATTTGTATGGTACACTTAAAGATAAAAACAGAAAAACCTTAGCATAAAGCCGCATGCAGGCAAGCGCTAAAGAAGAAAAGATAAACTAAACAAGTGAGAATTCAATATCAAATTACTTATTTATGATCGAGATTAAATACTTATCGGATGAAGAAAACTATGCCACTGTTTTAAAGGCATTGAAAGAAGTGTTGGGCAAACGTTACACGGGTATACTGAATAAAGAAAAATATCCACCCTATTGGGTAGATGCCATTGCCGTGTACAAAGACGAAGAGCTGTTTGACATTCAGCTATATGATCCATATAGTGAAGTGGCACATGGAGTCTTGAAGAACCACACCGGACGCAGCGAATGGCTCTTCCATCTTTGTGATGACGATGATAAAATGGAACAGGAAGGACTCTCTCCAAATGAAGCGAACCGCATCAAAAGTCTGAGTGAGTGCTAACATAAATCAATATAAGCACCTCACTATCAGTATAAAAAACAAACCTGAAAAAAACAGACGTATGTCGCAGCCGTAACTAACGGATGTTGTAGGCGAAACTAACGTTAGTTATCATAACAACTAACGTTAGTTACCGCAGTAACTTCTGTTAGTTATTACAGCGACATACGTCTGTTTTTTTGCATAGTATTAAGACTGTTATTTTACTCTTTGCCACCTCCGTATGACACCATACGGCGCTACGACACAGCAAGTTAACGATGCACCGTATACAACGCCAGCGAAAAAAGGTCTCAAAATCGGCCCCACAGCATATTGTAGAACCCTTATTTTCAGCGGACCTTTGCTTAGAACGAATCTAAACAACAGCCTACAGATAGTTGTGAGCCCTATTTGTAGATAAACGGGCCTATCTCTTTTTTATCAGTACCTCGCACCCGAGAAAAGTTGTCGGGCAAGCAAATGCGATAATCTATCGAAAACAGCATTTAAATTTGCCTCGTCAGTATCAATGCCTCTTTAAATTCCCCGCATACTTCTTTGAACTTCATCATTGTCACGTTCGACATCCGTACACATTATACGGTCCCTGTCCTTCTTTCAAAACGAGCGTATCCTAACGGCTTCAATTGATTACCCTCACAAGTTGGTTATCCAAAGTTAAGTTTATAAGTAAGGAACGGAAGTCTCACACGTGTGCGACATGTGTATCACACGTGTGAGACAACTGTCGCACAGCTGTGAGACAAGTGTCGCACACGAGTGAGACGCAAAGTACAACCATAACAAATAAGTATCACATTAATAAGTATCGTGATAAAGGAGACTATTTAATGAGCGAATAGCACTCTATATCCATGATTTGTCCATCATACCGTTGTTCGGCTCTACGCAGACAACCTTCATATTGGAACCCACACTTTTCAATCACTCTTCGCGAACGAGTATTGGAAGAGTAACAAGTGCAGGAAATAATATCGATTGATAACTCGTGGAAAGCTCTTTCGATAATGGCTTGTGCCGCCTCGGTCATCAAGCCTTTGCCCCAATAATGCTCGGACATGGCATAACCCAACATCATTGCATGAGGGTTGTTGCGTCGCGGATCGTCAATAAGCCCGATGCTGCCGATCATCTTTCCAGAATCTTTCAGCACAATGCCAAACACATTTTCTTTTCCAACAAAAACCTGCTCCATTACTTGAAGCGTTTCTTCTATATCGGTATGAGGTTTCCATCCTGCATTTGGACCTACATTAGGTTCTTTACCATATTCAAAGAGGTCTTCCGCATCACTTTCGTATATATTGCGAAGCAATAATCGGGCAGTCTTAATTTCTTTCATTCGTATTCTAAGGTTTTTAATAATTTGATAAATTTATTTTCCGACAGTATTTCATGTGTGACGAATTTTCCATTCCAAAACAAGCTATAAGTAGTGAAAGGGGTAGGAACGGTGTGCGCTTGTTCTACCGAATCTATTAATATTGACTTGAAAGGAAGATTCTTATCTCTAGCCAATTTCTCAATAATCGGAACATACTTTGCTGTAAAAGGACATTGGCGTGTATAATAGAGTTCAAACCCACAGCTTTCGCAGGAGCGAGATTCCTGCAAACTAAACTTGGGCTTCTCTACTTTCTTGTCGAAAGGAAGGTAAAGCAGTTCAAAATAAGGTTTCGCCACATCGGCAAGAATGAAACCCTTGTGACGAAAAAATGACGGATCACTAAGGAATGACATTTTTCGTGAAGATGATAATACGACAATCCCTTGTTTTCCTTTCGCCTTGCTGTCATTAATACATTCGTCCAATAATAAAGACGAATATCCGTGTCCTTTAAATTGTCCCGACACCCATAAGCAATCAATATACATATAGCCAGCGGCATCAATTGGTATCCAAGCCTTCTCGGCAGGAATATATTCTATAAAACATTTGCCGCGCACATCTCCTTTTTTAAAGACCAGCCCATCATCAAACCGGGCGGCAAGCCACGATTTCTTTGATGCCACCTGAATATCATTATTGTTTGAGATAGCACAACAAATATGTTCTAAATCTAAATTTTCTTTTGTTACTGTTATTATATTCATATCTAAGAATAAGTATAAGTCTAAGTAGACTAATTAAATAAAACGACTATCGAATCTTTCTGAATTGCCGATCCACTAATGTTGACAATTCGGACAATAATACACACTTCCGCCCAGATAGGCTTCCTTTATCAATCGGGAGCCACAACAAACACATGGCTTTGTATAAGTATTCTTGGATAGTATGCAACTATAGCCTCCCACATTTCCTAGAAAATCTCTCTCTGTATCGCGCCCTCCCTTAGCAATCATATCGCTTAGGGTTTCCTTAATAGAATGAAACAGTATTTGTTTCTCTTCAGCATTCAACGTGCTTATCTTACGCTTCGGATGAATGCGGGCGTTAAATAGAATATCTTGCAGCACACCGTTGCCCAACCCGGGAATTCGCTGTTCGGTAGCAAGCAAAGCCTTAACAGACATATTTTTCTTAGCTCCTTCAATCAATCTGCAAAAAAACGAGAAATCAAAGGTTTCTGTCACAGGAGAGACTTTTTCAATACTTCCGGTATAGTAAGCATTGTCCAACTTGCCACGAAAAGCAAGAATATTGCCATACATCGCTACAGTAAATACCAGATAGCTGCCATCTTCGAAGGTGACGAGCAACTGAAACTTTGCAGGACATTTCTCGACGGCAGTATAATATTTCATATTAGTTCCGTCGCTAATAGTCAAGTGGGTTTCATTGTCAAAACAAATATCTATGAAACTACCATAGCCCTTTACCTCTTTTACCGTTCTGCCTATCAATAGATAAGGATAACGCTGTGCATCGCCATTGAACCAAGCAAAGCGATGCGGGCTGGTTGCGTTGATAACATCAGAAACGACTTTGCCACTCAGTATTTTTGTTGCTTGTTCACTAATCGTAGTAGACTCAGGGATTTCTATCATATTCTATATATTTGCTATTTGATTTCAAAATTATCTGAATGAAAATTACTATAGTATCGCCCCCGCAGAGCAGTAAAGCGCAAGACACAATAGTCCGAGTCGGTTACACCGGCAGGATAATACATTTCGTCACCCTCACGCCAGATTCGCTGCTTTGCCTCGGCGGTCTCGAGCACTTCCATTTCACCTATCAAGTTGATTCCACAAAAGTTTCGATGGTCCACAAAATAGATGCTAGCCTTATTATTCTTTTTATAGCACTTTACTTTATTGGACGAAGTATTTGTGGTAAACCAGAATGTTTTTATTCCTTCGCGCTCTCTAGGCTTAAGCATCGCCTTAGTGACCGGACATTCGCTTTCATCGATATAGCACACCAATGCCATATCACTATTTTCTATCACATGAGCAACTATTTGTTCTAAACTTTCCATGATGATTGACTCCTCTTTTTATAATTTAGTAATTGATATTATCAGCAATCAGGGCACCTACTTCACAAACGATCCTATTTCGATTAAATTGCCCTCCGGATCAGCAATATAACAGGTTCGTTGCCCCAAGTAGGTTCATTATAGACTGTGTGCCTTTGGCAGCATCAAACAGTCGTCCTGCAAATATTTTCTCTTCTTCCGTCACTTTATTTGTTCATATATAGATTCAAACACTTCCTTTAGAAACTTATTATTGCCCGAGTGCCCATCAAAAATCAAATCTGACAGAGACAACATCGGCTTGGCACCTTCATAAGGCGGTTCCTCATTAGCGTCCGGCAAAAGTCTTTTGCTCGAAGCCGTCAACTTTACCAGAAAACGATCATCGTAAATACCGGCAACTACTTTCTCTCGATAATATATCAAATATTCGCCCATCATTTTACGCCACTTTATATTCTCAATACCATCTAACTGTGCCAATACAAAGTCTAATGTTTCTTTTTTTGAAGCCATAAGTATTCTCCTTCTAATAGTTATTTTGTTTATACAACTTCTCTCATTGTAGTTTGCTTAACTTTCTTCCTAATCCTTCGGACTTACGAAGTAATCTTTCGGGGATCACTTTTTTCCCTTTTGTGCCCGGGTATACAACTTTCCCTATTACCTTAAAGCCTGAGTAATGAAGTATTTCCCTCATTGCACGCAAGCTCTTGGTAGTTTGCTTAAATAAAAAGCTAAAAGGCCAAATAGTAGTACATGCAGTAACGATTACCGCCTTTTTGCCTTTATGCAACGGAATAGGAATACCGAGTTTAGATTCGCCCATCATTGAAGGAACGATGCGGTCAAAAAGGAGTTTCATCTGCCCGTTCATATTGCCCCAATAGACCGGAGTACCCATCACCAAGACGTCGCATTGCTTTATTTCTTCTGCTATTAAATGAGCATCGTCATGGGACAAAATACAAACATTCGTTTCACGACACTTCATACACCCCGTACAAGGACGAATATTCAAATCATTTACATCGATCCAACGTACCGAAGCTCCTTTTATATCTTTTACAACATAATGAAGCATCGTTGCCACATTACCATTTTTGCGAGGACTACCATTAATCACTAATATTTGCATATCACTTCTTTTTAATCGTCATCGCTTTTTTATCGCTCATTTCCTTAACGTATTGTATTTCTCCCACCTCTTTTATACGATCGATACAAGCTTTACGGTCGGAACGGAATATCAACGCAAACATCTTACTGACAAAATTATTGTATTTGTGGCAATCTACCACATTCATCGAACATGCTGCACACGTATGATAACCGTTTTCTTTATTGCAACTTCTGACTTTGCACCACGAAGCTTTTTCATTTTCTCTGCATCCGGGGCATTTATCCTTCAGGTATTTGCGACAAGCCCCACAATAAAGTCCACAGTAAGAGATCAACTCTACATTTAGTTTTACTTCATTATCCATAACAAATACGATATTTGGTTAATTGGGTAAAATTACTAAATTATCTTTTATATCATATAACTATCCAATCTAAATATCAAGAAGAGTTTATCTTATTTGTCAAAATAAAAATTGATTTCATTGTCATTTCATGCTGTTTACTAAAAAAGATTGAAACAAATTGAATTTTTTATTCTTTATCCATAGGGTATTTCATTGATGAACCATCTTAATAATAGAAAGGCCTTAAAAAAGAAAAGAAACAGTAACTTATAAAACATTACATCATGAAAACTTTTTTATATCAATCGGTAACACTGCTGCTCGCTATCTTATTATCGAGCACAGTATCTCTGCAAGCAGAGACGGCAAACAAAAATGGAGATTACATCACTGTAAGTGGAGTAGTAAAGAACAAGGGCAATAACAAACGTCTGGAATATGCCAACATCGCCATCAAAGGTACTAATATCGGTACTGTGACAAACGAAAACGGCGAGTTCACTTTAAAAGTAAAAAATGATTTGCAAGCCCAATTAGTAACAATCTCGCATGTGGGATTCATCAGTGAAGAAATTCACCTGACAGGGAACGATATGAGTAATCTGACAATATCCCTGATTCCACAAAACAATTTGCTGAACGAAGTTATCGTGCGTGGTGATGCCGAAAGCATTGTAAAAGACGCTATTCATCGGATAAAAGTGAACTATGGAGATAAAGATTGTATGTTGACCGGATTTTACCGCGAAACGGCTCGAAAGAGACAACATTATATCAATATTTCGGAAGCTATCATCGATGTATTTAAAACAACCTACAACAACCGTTCGACTAATAATGACAGAGTGCAAATTATAAAAGGGCGCAAACTTCTAAGCGACAAAAGCGGTGATACACTTGCCGTGAAACTATTGGGAGGCCCCAACTTGGCAGTCTATGTAGACGTAGTGAAGAATTCGGACGTACTGTTGGAGGAAGAAGACTTGATGTATTACAAATTCGCAATGGAAGAACCTACTTTCATTGATCGTCGCCTGCAATATGTCATCAGTCTGTCACCTCGAGTTAATCTGCCTTATGCGCTCTACTTCGGACGGCTTTATGTAGACAGCGAAAGTATGGCTATCACCCGCGCCGAACTATCCCTCGACATGAGCGACCGCAATAAAGCAACACAAGTCATCTTGATGAAAAAGCCATTCGGACTTATTTTTAAGCCTCAAGAAGTGACCTATCTTGTAGACTACAAAGAAAGAGATGGAAAAATGTGTCTGAACTATGTTAGAAACGAAGTAAGATTCAAATGCGATTGGAAGCGGAAGCTATTCTCAACAGGCTACTCGGTTGTCTCGGAGATGGTAGTGACTGATTTAAACAACGAAAACGTAAAAAACATTCCTCATAAAGTAGCATTCAACCTTCACGATGCGTTTTCTGATAAAGTAGAAGCATTCACGGATCAAGATTTCTGGGGCGCATACAATATAATAGCACCTACCGAATCGCTAGAAAAGGCTGTGAACAAGTTGAAAAAGCAGTATAAATAATCGAAGAAATATTATTATGTTAAGGTTTTTTTAAACTATCTTTGTTATGTTATCAAGATTCTGGCACTATGTTGAACGATGTAATGATATTGACAAAGATTAGAGAGGGGAATATAAAGACCTTTGAAGAAGTCTTTCGTCTTTATTATGCCCCTCTTTGCTTATATGCTTCATGTATTGTTAACGGAAAAGATGCAGCCGAAGAAATTGTACAAGAATTGTTTTACGTATTATGGCGCGATAAAGAGAAGCTACAAGTGATGTATTCACTAAAAAATTATCTATACGGAGCTGTGCGCAAGGAGTCGTTACAATACTTGGAACATGAAGAAATAAAGAGACGTTATCAGGATACAATGGTTTTAAAAGAAGAGAACAACAAAGTATCACGCAGTGCAGAACACGAACTAGAATTTGAAGAACTACAAGAACTTATAGCCGACACATTAAAAGAACTACCACTTCGCAGATCAACTATCTTTAAGATGCACCGATTTGAGGGGAAGAAATACGAGGCAATAGCCTCTTCGTTGGGACTCTCGATAAAAACAGTTGAAGCAGAAATGAGTAAAGCATTGAAAACATTAAAGAATAAAGTAGAACTCTATTTTAAAGAATAACAAAATGAATAAGGACTTATACAATAAAATGACAGACAATGCGTGGAATAATGTATACGCAAGAATCGAAGAGGAAGGACTGACGGCGAATAAACAGCACCGTCCCTTCCGCCAGATTATGCCAAGATGGGGAGGCATTTCTGCCGCTGCCTGTATTTTATTGTGTATCGTCCTGTCGGTGCTCTATTTGGCAAAAGACAATACGCCCGCACCATTATTAACACAGATCAACAACGACGCAACTTTCACTCTAGTCAAAACCTTGGAAGACGGGACAATTGTCTATCTGGCCAACCATTCTTCATTAGTGCTTCCCAAACACTTTTCTAAAGAAAAAAGAGAAGTGACACTTAATGGTAACGCCTATTTTGATGTGACACACCAGAAGAAATGCCCTTTTATTATAAAAACAAAAGAAGCCGTTATAAAAGTTCTCGGCACTGCATTCAACGTCAAAAGTTCTGAACGCAACACCTTCGAGCTATCGGTCAATCGAGGGAGAGTGAGCGTCACAAAAGCAGGGACAGACAAAACAGTATTTGTTGATGCAGGTCGAACTGTGACTTGCAGTGCAGAAGGTTTACACCTCGAATCTACCAAAAACAAAAAACAGTTCAACGACTACACACGTTGCATCCGCTTCAAAGATGAAACCTTAGGAAATATTCTAAGGGCCATAAACAAGCAAAACAATGAAAGGAAAGAGGTATTGCAAACTTTACCAAGTTTGAGCGAGCGCAAATTGACGGTATCATTCTGTGCGGACTCGCCCACTATGATGGCTACCCTCATAAGCCAAGCTCTTCATTTGAAATACACAGTCGATAATCATACTATAATGATTAAATAAAGATTCTCGGACATGGCACGCTTTTCTCGTTTTTCTCTTCTGTTTTTGTTGACAACCTTGACATTATCATACCATGTGATGGCAATGTCAAGCAGAGAAGACATTGTGGTGCAGCTGCCCAAAAGTAAAGGTACAATATATCAGTTGTTTGACATCATTACCCAAAAGACCGGATTACAGTTCGTATACGACAGTAATATCATCAACAATGAAAAGAAAGCGAAACTCAAAAAAGGCAATTATACTATCCGTCAAGCCGTTTGCCTCATAGCGGGAAACAATAATCTAGATGTACGCATATTAGGAAATCATATACTGATCACATTACCCGATAGATCTTATAATAGGCAACTGCGAACACCAGTCAAAGAGCACGACAATCAATTTACCGTCATAGGTACTCTAGTCGACAAATCTACTCATAAACCACTGGAAGCCGGTTCTGTCAGGGTAGAAGGTTCTTCTATAGGGAGTGTTACAAACAGCAACGGCGAATTTAGATTGGTATTGCCAGACTCGCTCCGATCGTCCTACATTGTTTTTTCTCATTTAGGCTATGCAACACAAGTGTTAGAGGCCGGTTCATTGACAGGAGCGCCCTATACGATAGGACTTCAAGAGCGAATAGTTCCGCTGCAAGAAGTAGTGTTGCGATTAGCAAATCCATTGCATCTACTAGATAAAATGCGAGAGAATAAGAAATCCAACTATCCTTGTTTTCCCGTCTGTACAACAACTTTTTATAGAGAAGGAATCGAATACGACAAACGTTTTGTGAAACTAAACGAAGGAGTCTTCAAGGTTTACAAACCGTCATCTTTGACTCTCGAGCCAGACCGAGTTGAACTTTTAAAGATGCGCAACATACTCAGTACAAATGCAAAAGATTCGATCATGGCAAAGATAAAAGCGGGCATTGATGCGTGCTTATTGCTAGATATCGTAAAAAATGTTCCCGACTTTTTAGAAATGAACGCCAACGAATACGAATTTATATCAACTGGAATCACATCTATTGACGATCATATGGTCAACGTTGTTTATTTTAAACAAAAAGCAGATATTGACCAACCATGCTATTGCGGTGAACTCTATATCGATTCGGAAAACTATGCTTTAATCGGCGCTCAATTCGAAATCAATCCAAAATACATTAAAGAGACAACCAATACATTCGTAGAGCGAAAAAGCAAAGGCATGAAAGTGGTCCCTCAAAAGATATCATATACCCTAGCCTACAAAAGATGGAACGGCCGTTACTACATCAATTACGTAAGAGGCGATTTGCATTTCAAGCTCAAGAACGACAAAAGATGGTTTGGATCGTCACATCTGCACACATGGTTTGAAATGGCAACTTGCAAGATAGACACCATACAGGTGAACCGCCTAAGAAAGAAAGAGGCACTACCCCGCCGTACCATTTTCGAAGAGATTCACTTCCCGTATGACGAAAGCTTTTGGGAGAATTTCAATATTATCCCCCTCGAGAATCAATTAAGTGAATCAATCGAAAAGATTACGCTCAAAATTGAAGAGATCCTCCACGATGAGTGAAATACTTACGATAAAGAGATCGTGCTTTCGCTACTCCATCACCACTTTGCGGATAATGTATCTTCATTGACAAATCGATAAATTGACGTCCCCACCGATAACACTGTTCATTAAACGCTTTCTCTTCAAAAGTTCGATGCTGAATACAACAGTCTGTCACCTCATGAATGAACATATCCCAACGAGGTGCATAATAGTTTGAGATCAACCCGCTCCACCCACGGCGAGCATAATCGGTAAGTTGGTCTGTATCTCCCCATACTGTAACCAATGTACGAGCATTTATCTCATAATAATCTTTCTCTTTCGCATTTACACCTATAGCGCGTGCTTTATCGATCCACTGTTTCAAAGAGAAAGTAGGATGACAAGCCACCAACTCATCAGTTTCTTCTAACAACGTCTTCATCTGTTTTCCTATCAGCTGAACCTCTTTTACATTCCCAGCCTTATAGGCCATAACAAAGCGATCACGCAATTGCTGAAAATATCCTCCCAGAACTTGCCTGCCAATATTTACCACATCAAAGAGATAGGTATCACGATTGCATTTTTTTATAGACAATAACTCCTTCCAAGCATTTATCAGGTGTTGTTGCTCATTGGCTGACACATAATTATTTTTCAATTCATAGGAGCTAGTCTCCATGCAGGGAAACGATTCAATTAATGTACCTTGAGGCGAACCTGTAACTGAATTCAACACATCCCGATACATTGATTGCCATGCCATCCGTGCCATAGGAGACCGTTTACCAACTCTTCTATCAGCCAAACAATCAACCCAAGCATTATCCTGTTGTGGAATATTCCAAGCCTTATCAAATAAAAACTCATAGGCGAATTGATTCACATCAAGCCCTTCAAGGGTTCCTCCTATTCCAGAGAAGTTACTTTTTGCCTCACTATAAGTATGCGACAATCGTTCGCTTATACGTTTCAATGGACCGCAAACCATTGTATTACCACCGAAGTTACCCAAATAACACCAGATAAATGGTTGACCGAAAAAAGAATCCGTCCGTCTCCAGACCTCTGTGTTGTCACAAAAATAATCCAGCAATATCAGTTTGTTCTGAGGTACGCCCTGTAAAAATGCCTTTATCCGAGGATTGGTCCAATGTTGTGCATTATAATAGAAAAGCCATCCCATCTGAAGCCATACAGCATCCTTATCCACAGCTTTCAAGGATTGATATATATGCGAAGACATCAAAGCTAGAGAGTCAACATTCCAACTAGGCGGATCTACCTCATTAAAACAATCGATGCCATAGATATGATCTGTTCCGTAAACCTTTGTCTGTTCACAAAGATATTCTTTCTGAATAACGGAATATAAAGAATCCATTGGATTCAAAAAAGTACACTGATATTTTTTATCAAAACGGCACCATTGCGAGACACTTGTCGTAAGCAAATGGGGAAATAATCTTTTGAGTGCACCAGGAATATGACCGGCAAATGCCGGCAATACCGGATGCATATTCAATTCACGTTCTCTCTCTACTATTTTCTTTTGAAGTAACCTCTGATTATCCAACCAACTCATTGGTAACGGACCTTGCCAAGCATCTATATTACTCATACGATGCCAAGGCAAGTGTGCCGGCCCTGTAAAATAGGAACGAATCTCTGTATCAGTCAAACCGAATTTTCTCCATACATTATACCATATAGATTCTTGACCGGTAATAGCCAGCGGAGTATTAACTCCGTTCAATGCCATCCAATCTATCAGTCTTTCCCAATCCTTCCATGTCCACCAAGGCATTGTATAACCGAATGTACAATAATTCAGAAAAAAACGAGTTGGCACTTTGGCACCAATTTTCACTGGAGTCTTTACTGCCGGAAGTTCTTGTGGGAGCTGCACCGGATCGGATGCAAACCACGAGACTGTGGTATAGCAATAATTCTTTAAATAATAATTGAGCCCGACAGCCATCGAATTAGCATTATTCCCCGATATACAAATTTGATGTCCCTTACTTTCCAGTCCGAAAACATCTTTATCTGAAGCAATGCGGCTGAAGACAAAAGCGTTACTATACTGAGGCATGAGCCGCTCCAGCATTTGCCGCATAACTGAAAGATCTTTGTCTGCAGCATCAGAGAAAGGAACAATAAGCAGCAAACAAAATAAAAGGATGACAAAACGTTTCATAGTATTAGGAATTATCTGTTTTTCTTTTTATAAACCTTCACATAATCGACCATAAATGTATCAGGAACACAAGCTTGTTTCAGACTTTCCCTTTTATCGGGAATCTCCATACTCAATATGATGTATTCTTTAATATGAGAAATACCGATTGTTTGTTCATGATATTTCAGTCCGTCTATAAAGAACGAATATTTATTTTTTGTCCATTCCAAACCAAAAGTATGATATCCGTCCGACAGACCTTTCAAACGACTTATCATTTCCTTACTCGACTTCATCTTAGGACCATAAGCCCAATGTAAACAATGAGTCAACGTATCTTTACCCATCTCTTTAAAATACTCGAAGATATCTATTTCCGTTCCGTATTTTGCAGGATCGCTACCCTTGCTTATCAAAGGAGATTGCATCCAAAAAGCAGCCCAAGGACCGCAACCGTTTTGCAACTTCGCCCTACATTCATAGTAACCATAACTATTCTCAAACTTTTTCTCTGTCCCTATCATGCCTGCCAATACACTGTCGCCTTTAATATCGAACATCAACATCAATTTGCCGTCACGTACTTTCACCATAGAAGCATCATTATATCCAATACGGCGTGGACCAATTCCTCTTAGCCCCCATTTAGTTGTATCAAGTGAATTTCCATCAAAGTTATCTTCCCAGACCAACTGATAACCATGTTTTTCAGGAAAAAAACATTGCTGATTCAATGCATTGTTCTCCGACGAATAGGGATAATTCCTCCTGCTGCAACCGAAGAACGAAAGGGCAACAACAAATCCCAACACCAAATAGATCAAGTTTTTCATATAAACATATTTTTAGGTGTTTAAAAGTAGTCATTTGTTTTTAATCGGCACTCATATTTCACACTAATTTAGAATAAAAGCCTTAATCTTTAAATTTATTCATTCGCTACTTCACTTATTCAGCATCAATTAAGTATCATACAACAAGAAAAACAAAAAAATAGATTCAGCTAAGTACTCCTTTCATCGAAGACAATAGCATTAACACAAATCAATGCGACACTATCATTAGGTGCATCATACATACATGTGATTTTAGAAGGCTCACCGTTAAAAGCTAGAGGGTTGAACATAAGTATTATTAATAGCACATCACATAAAAACAGTGATTTTCGAGCCTGCGACATCAACGAAATCGTCGTATGTTAGTTTTTTCGGTGACGTCCTTAAGTTTTTCTGAAAACATATGGACGTCAACAAATTTAGGTCCATATGTGGTTCTGGGTGGTAAGAGTCCATTGCCGCATTCCATGACCATGAAATCATGTGCATTTCAACCTTTGCCACCTCCGTATGACACCATTATGAACTATCACACAGTATGTTAACGATGCACCGTATACAACGCCAGCGAAAAAAGGTCCGAAAATCGGCCCTAGAGTATACTGTAGACTCCTTATTTTCAGCGGACCTCTGCTTAGAA
>Ga0183101_1000330_pt9 | contig 13855 bp, 11 predicted proteins | sample Biomet3_FD_127790 | JGI IMG/M metagenome (GOLD analysis project Ga0183101, IMG submission 127790) | Microbial communities from bioreactor (seeded with sewage sludge) at LBNL, California, USA - Biofuel metagenome 3 | ecosystem: Engineered > Bioreactor > Anaerobic > Unclassified ... | reverse complement strand
CAGTAACGCGCCCCCGGGTGGCCGTTCCCCCGGCGACGGACCGGGCGCCCGCAAAAAACCACAGCCCGACCAGTTGCCGCCGCTGCCCCTCCCGGTTATACGCGGAGCCGGACAGCTCCCCAGAGAGGGACTCCCGCGCGGCGCCGCCGCCGAGGCTCAGCTCCACCGTGACCGTGCAGCGGTTCTCATCCTCCCGCAGCGCGATACGCGCCCGGGACGGGTCCGCGTCCGATACCGGGCCGTAAACGGGCCGCTCCTCCGGGAACAGGGCCAGCAGGCTCTGCTCCACGGCGTAGCGCTCGTCGTGGCCGATCAGTTCCAGTTTCACGGCGTCAACCCCGCAGCGCCTGGAGCATCCAGGGATTTTCCCGGCGCTCGGCGTCAAGGTCGGTGGGTTCCATGTGGCCGGGATAGACCCGGTAATTTCCGGAAAGCTGTCCCAGGCGGCGCAGAGAGGCGAGCATCTTCTCCGGACTGCCGCCCAGAAAATCCGTCCGTCCGCAGGAGCCGGCAAACAAGGTGTCGCCGGGGAACATGGCGTCCCCGCACAACAGCGTGACGCCGCCCTCGGAATGGCCCGGGGTGTCCAGCACGGAGACGCTCAGGCCGCCCACGCGGACCGTGTCTCCCTCTCCGTAGGACCGGATATCGCCGGACAGAGACGGAAAAAGGCGCCGGGCCTCCGCTCCGCCGTCGGGATAGACCTCTTTCGGGCTGCGGTAGACCGGAATGCCGGGATAGGCCGCCTGCACGTCCGCCACGCCGCCCGTGTGGTCGAAATGGCCGTGGGTCAGCAGAACGCACACCGGCGCACAGCGGGACCGTGCCACGGCGTCCCGAATCCGGGACGCCTCTCCTCCGGGGTCAATGATGGCGCACAGCGCCTCGCGCTCGTCCTGAAGCAGATAGCAGTTGGTGCCGATGGGCCCCACCTGAAGCGATGAAATCTTCATGGAAAAACTCCTTTCCAGGGCGGCGAGCCGCCCCGGGGGTTACAGCTGGTCGGTGTCCAGAATCAGCGTCAGCGGGCCGTCGTTCAAAGACTCCACCTGCATATCCGCGCCGAATACGCCGGTCTGCGTGGAAAAGCCTTTCTCCCGGCACAGCGCAATGAACTTCTCATACAGCGGGACCGCGATCTCGGGCCGGGCGGCCGCCAGAAAATCGGGCCGCCGTCCGTGTCTGCACGACCCGTACAGCGTAAACTGGGAGACGATCAAAAGCTCGCCCCGCACCTCGTCCAGACCGCGGTTGAGCTTTCCGGCGTCGTCTTCAAAGACGCGCAGGGAGCAGATCTTATCCGCAAGCTTCCGGACCTGCGCCTCCGTATCCTCGTGGGTCACGCCCAGCAGGATCAAAAAGCCCTGCCCGATGACGCCGCGGACCTCCCCGCCGATCGTGACGGAGGCGTGCTGAACTCTGGTGACGACTGCGCGCATTTTAAATCCTCCCCTGAACAATGAGGTTTGCTCCCGCTTCCCATGCTGCGGGGCAGAAAAAACATTCCGATCCGCTGCGCCCCGTGCGGCGGGCGCGCCAGCGGGCGGTGATCCTGGCGATCGGCGCACCGGCGCTCGTTTACCGCCGGCGGAGCGCGTAACGCGCGGGTGGGAACAAAGATCCCTCCGGCGCACTGCCGGAAGCGTCCCGGCGCGCACAGGGCGCCCCGTTCCGCGGCGCTCGGAACGCACCGGCCCTCCCGCCGGCGTCCGCCGCCGAAAGCGCCTTTTTTCCGCCCGCAGGGCGCATCCTTTTTCGGTGAGACGGAAAAGAGCAGTGGCTGCGCCGGGCCTTTTTATCCCGCGGGCCGCGTGACCTGCAAAACCCCGGAGATCTGGTTGAGCTTGTTCATCACGTCCCGGAGCTGCCTGCCGTCATGCACGTCGATCTCCAGATGGAAAATGGCGAACTGATCCTCGCTGGTGCGGAGATTCAGCGCAGAGACGCGGGTATTGGTGGAGGAGAGCGCCGCGGAAATATCCAGCATCAGGTTGGGCCGGTCCTTGCAGACCAGTTCCAGCGAGGTGGGATAACTCTCGTTGGTGTCGCTGCCCCAGGAGACCTTGATCCAGCGGCCCTCCTGCCCCGGCGCGCTGCGCCGGTCCAGGGCGGCGTTGGGACAGTCGCAGCGGTGGACGGAAACGCCGTATCCGCGGGTGATGAAGCCGATGATCTCGTCGCCGGGAACCGGCGTGCAGCACTTGGAAAACTTGACGAGGCAGTTGGAGAGTCCCTCCACCACGATGCCCTGTTCGCTTTTTTCCCGTTTGGGAACCGCGGGCCGGACGGCCTCGGGATCGCCCTCCACCGGGACCACGGCGGCCCGGTCCAGCGCGTGCTGCTTTTGGATGCGGGCAAGCTCGCTCTGCATCCGGTTCACGGCTTTTTGAGCGCTGAAGCCGCCGTAGCCGATGGCGGCGTACATCTCGTCCAGAGAGCCGTAGGCCACGCGCTTCAAAAGTCCCGGCAGATTCTCCGGGTCCAGCACGTCTTTCATGGGAATGCCGCAGTGTTTCAGCTCCGCTTCAAAGGCGGCGCGGCCGTTGGCGATGTTCTCCTCTTTTTTCTCCTTTTTAAACCACTGGCGGATCTTGCTCCGGGCCTCGCTGGACCGGGCGATCTTCATCCAGTCGCGGCTGGGGCCCTTGGCGGCCTTGGAGGTGATGATCTCCACGATGTCGCCGTTTTTCAGGGTGGAATCCAGCGTGACGATGCGGCCGTTGACCTTGGCCCCCACCATGTGGTTGCCCACGGCCGAGTGGACGGAGTAGGCGAAGTCGATGGGCGTGGCGCCCGCCGGCAGGTTCTGCACGTCGCCCTCGGGCGTAAAAACGAACACCTCGTCCGCGAACATATCAATTTTCAGGGAGCGGATATAGTCCTCCGCGTCGGCACCCTCCTGATTTTCCAGCAGCCGCCGCACCCATTCGTATTTTCCCTCGGTGCCGCCGCCGACGCCGCCCTGCTTGTATTTCCAGTGGGCCGCCACGCCGTACTCGGCGATCTCATGCATCTCCCGGGTGCGGATCTGCACCTCAAAGGGGATGGTGTCGTTCCCCATGACGGTAGTGTGGAGGCTCTGATAGCCGTTGGGCTTGGGGGTGCCGATATAGTCTTTGAACCGGCCCAGGATCGGCCGGTAGATGTCGTGGATGACGCCCAGCACATTATAGCAGTCGCCCACGGTGTCCACGATGACGCGGAAGGCAAAGAGATCGAAGATCTCATCCAGGGATTTGTTCTGGCTGAACATCTTGCGGTAAATGCTGTACGGGTGCTTCATGCGGCCGTATACCGTGTGGGCGATGCCCAGCTCCGTCAGGCGCTGGTCGATCTGCTCCTGGGTCTTGCTCATGAAAGTGTCGTACTCCTGGCGTTTGGCGTCCAGCTTGGAGACGATCTCCTCATATCCCACCGGGTCCAGATACTTTAAGGACAGGTCCTCCAACTCCCACTTGATGCGCTGCATTCCCAGGCGGTGGGAGATGGGAGCGTAGATCTCCATGGTCTCCAGCGACTTCTGCTTCTGTTTTTCCGGCGTCTGATACTCCATTGTGCGCATGTTGTGCAGCCGGTCAGAGATCTTGATGAGGATCACCCGGATGTCCTTGGACATGGCGATGAGCATTTTGCGCAGGTTCTCCATCTGCTCGTCTTCCTTGGTGGCGTACTGGATGCGGGTCAGCTTGCTGACGCCCTCCACCAGGTCGGCCACCGTGGGGTTGAACAGCTTGGAGATCTGCTCGTGGGTGGCGTCCGTATCTTCGATGCAGTCGTGCATCAGCGCGGCCTCGATGGACTCGGAGTCCAGCTTCAGTTCCTCCGCCACGATCTGGGCCACGGCCAGGGGATGGGTGATATAATCCGAGCCGTCCTTGCGCTTTTGACCGCGGTGGCACTGCTCCGCAAATTCATAGGCGGCGCGGATCTGGACAAGGTCGGCGGAGGGACTGTAATCCCTTACCGTAGCCTCCAGATGTTCATATTGCTCCTGTACGGTCAAAATTCTCACCTCGCTCGCAGACCGAAGTCGGCTCCCGGAGCCGCGCAAGATAGGGGCAGGCAAACAGATCCACCTTTTCGCGGATCGGCAGCAGCCGAAGCGTCAGCCGCCCGCCGTCCGCCTTGACGGCCAGCAGCCCCCGCTCGGAAAAAACCGAGAGAGACAGCGCGGCCCGCAGAAAGCTCTCGTTTCCGCCGGCCTCCGCGGCAAGCGCCCGCAGAACCGGCAGCTCCGCGCCCTCCAGCCGGCCGGCCCGCAGACGGCGCTGGAGCACTGTCCAGTATGCCCCAAACTGTTCCCGGGAAGTCCGCAGACGGGACATCTCCTGGGGCGTGAGGGGGTCGCCGGAGCGGCAGCGCCGGCAAAGGGCAATGGCCTCCGCCTCGTGGCGGCTGGCGGTCTGAGAGGGCCGCAGGGCCACCAGCTGGCGCTGGAGGGTGGTGCTGCCCCGGAACGTGTTGGACTGGAGATAGAATGCGGCGTCCACCCGGTCGCCGGCCCGCAGGCCGCAATCCTCCTCCGTCACGGAGAAGAAAATCGCGTCAAAGCGGCAGGTGCCCCGGGAGAGGCGCAGCTTCAGGTGCTTTCCCTGCCCCACGGGCTGAATGGCCTCCACCGTGGCGCCCAAAAGAGCGAACACAGGGCGGGGATTCCCGGCGCCGTAAGGCTCCAGCGCGGAGAGCTGCTCCACCTGGTCCAGCGTCATATCGGCGGGATTGACGATGGGGGCGTCCACCTCCAGCGAGGAGACGGGGACCCCGCCGCCGCAGGCGCTGCGCACGCAGCGGTTCATCCGGGCGCGGAACGCGTCGATATTCTCCGCCCGGATGGTAAAGCCCGCGGCCAGCTCGTGGCCGCCGAAGCCGTCCAGCAGGTCGGCGCAGGATTCCAGCGCGGAAAACAGGTTGAATCCGCCGTAGCTGCGGCAGGAGCCCTTTCCCATGCCGTCCGCCACATGGATCATGAAACTGGGGCAGGAGTATTTTTCGCTCAGGCGGGAGGCCACGATGCCCACCACGCCCTGATGCCACTTTTCCGAGGACAGCACCAGCGCGCTGCGGGATTCCTCCGGCAGGCGCTCGATCTGCGCCACGGCGTCGATGCAGATGGCCTGCTCCACACTCTGGCGTTCGCGATTCAGGTCGCACAGCGCCCGGGCCAGTTCCTCCGCCCGGGCCGGATCGTCCGTCTCCAGCAGGTCGGCGGCCAGATCGGCCGCGCCCATGCGGCCGGCGGCATTGATGCGGGGCGAGAGGACAAAACCGATCTGCACGGAGGTGATGGGCCGGCCGGTGAGACCGGCCTCCCGCGCCAGGGCGTGAATGCCCACGAAATCCGTGTGGGGCAGGGCCTCCAGTCCGGAGTAGACGATGGTGCGGTTCTCCCCCTCCATCATCATCACGTCCGCCACGGTGCCGATGGCCGCCAGCGTACAGTAGCGGGCGAACAGGGCGTCCTCCCGGCTCTCGCCGCCCAGGGCCAGCACCAGCTTGAGCGCCACGCCCACGCCGGCGAGATGCTTGAAAGGATACGGGCAGTCGGGGCGGTGGGGGTCCACCACCGCGACCGCGTCCGGCAGCGCGCCCTTGCACTCGTGGTGATCGGTGATCACCACGTCCATGCCCAGCGAGTTGGCGAACGCCACCTCCTCATTTCCGGTCACGCCGCAGTCTACGGTGATCATCAGCGTGGCGCCCTGCTCCCAAAGAGCGCGGACGGCCTCGCAGGAAAGACCGTAGCCATCCTCGATCCGGCGGGGAATATGCCGCAGACAGCGGACGCCGCAACGCTTCAGATAGTCGATCAGCAGCACCGTGGAGGTGATGCCGTCCACGTCATAGTCGCCGAACACGGCCACCGTCTCCCCATCGGCGATGGCGCGCTGGATGCGCGCCGCGGCTTTTCCCATGTCCCGCATCAGCAGGGGCGAGAGAGTCAGGGAGCGATCCCGCTCCAGATATTCGGCGGCGCGCTCGGCGGTGGCGATCCCCCGCGCGGCCAGCACCGTGGCCAGCAGGCGGGGATATCCCGCGGCGCACAAAAGCTCCACGTCCCGCTGCAAGGGGGAGCCGATGTTCCATTTTTCAAACTTCACAGACAGGACCTTCCTTCAGCGGCCGCAGGAGCCGAAACCATTCACAATAATCATTATAGTATAGCAAAAACGCGGGCGGACGTAAAGAGATTTCTGCTTCTGCCGGCCTGACTGCAGGCGTTTTTTGCAAAAACGCGGGCCGCCGGCGACAGCCGACAGCCCGCGGAGTGCGCAGGAGAAAAAGAAGAAGCGGGAGAACGGTCCTCAAAGGACCTGCTTTGCGCGGCTGACGGCGATCACGCGGTCGGCCGCTCCCGACTGTTCACCAGCGCTCCGTTCATCAAAAACACCAGTTCCAGCGCACTGCGGAAAGGCTCTTCACGATCCTGCTCCAGCCAGCACACCGAACCCTGCCAGCTGGCGTTCTGGCGGAACAGGACCTTCACGGCGAAGGTGGCCAGCCGGCCGGTCCGCTGCACGCCGTCTGCCAGACCGCCGGGACTGACGGCGGGAGGCGGAGCAAATTTCCGGGACTGGACGGGCGGCTGAGGAAGCTTCATGCGGTCCAGCAGCTCCTCCATCTTCAACAGGAACCGGACCAGATTATCAAATTCGACCGCATCCTCCTGAAAGGGGCTGAACAGCCGCCCGACAGGGACTCCCTTTTCATAGCTGTCTATGCAGACAACGGTGGTGCGGTATTCGCTCGCGGTCATTCGATCAGTCATGGATTTTCCTCCGATTGTAAATTACAGAGGATAATTTAACACATTCAGGTTACAGAAACGGTTATATTTGCACAAAAATCATTCACTATTTTCGTACAATTTGCAAAAATTCATTTTTACCTCAAGCCGTCCAGGACAGATAAAAACCGACGGAGACGCGCCGCCGGTCCGCCGTTTAACGCGGGAGGCCGGGCCCCGCCATCCGCGGGAGCGGCGCGCGGATGCGGAACAAGAAAAAACGCCGCGTCAATTTTGACGCGGCGCTTTTTCGTGGAGCGGATAACGAGAGTCGAACTCGCCTATGCAGCTTGGGAAGCTGCCGTTCTACCGATGAACTATATCCGCAGAGCAACGTTAGTATACCAGAAGTTTTTTCATTTTGCAACTTGAAAAATGATGCGCCGGGCATGAAATTTTCCCGCCGTTCATAGACTCCAATCAATGATGCAAAGGGGGAATTCCATGAAAAAGCTGTTGTCCCTGCTGTGCGCCGTGCTGGTGGTGTCCACCTGCGCCCAGGCGCTGGAGGTCTCCGCCCCGTCCGCTCTGCTGATGGAGAAGGAGACGGGCACCGTTCTCTTTGCCAAGGACGAGCACGCCAGACTGGAACCGGCCAGCGTGACGAAGGTGATGACGGTCCTGCTGGTGATGGAGGCCATCGACGCCGGAGCGCTGCGCTGCGAGGACATGGTCACGGCCTCCGCCCACGCCTGCTCCATGGGCGGGTCCCAGATCTGGCTCAAGGAGGGCGAGCAGATGTCGGTGGGCGATATGCTCAAGGCTGTGTGCGTCGTCTCTGCCAACGACTGCGCCGTGGCGCTGGCGGAGCAGGTGGCGGGAAGCGAGGAGGCGTTCGTGGAGAGGATGAACCAGCGCGCCGCGGAGCTGGGAATGAAGGACACGGTGTTCAAAAACGCCACCGGCCTTCCGGCGGAGGGGCACGTCACCTCCGCCAACGACATCGCCCTCATGTCCCGGGAGCTGATTCTGCACCACCCGGAGATCCGCAAGTACACCACCATCTGGATGGACACGCTGCGGCAGGGAACCTCGTCCCTGGTCAACACCAACAAGCTGATCCGGTTCTATCCCGGCGCCACCGGACTCAAGACCGGGTCCACGGACTCCGCACTCTACTGCCTGTCCGGCACCGCCGAGCGGGACGGCATGGAGCTGATCGCCGTGGTGATGAAAGCGCCCACCTCCGCCCAGCGGTTTGAGGACGCCAAGGCCATGCTCTCCTACGGCTTTTCCAGCTATGCCCTGACCAAAATCACCCCCGACGGAACGCTGCCGCCGGTGTCGGTCAGCCTGGGGGCCCGCTCCGCCGTCCAGCCCGTGCTGGGGGAGAGGTCGCTGCTTCTGCCCAAGGCGCAGGCGGCAAAGCTGGAAAAGACCCTCTCGCTTCCCCAGAGCGTGGCGGCCCCGGTGGCAAAGGGCGACAAGCTCGGCACCATGACCGTTACCTCCGACGGAGAAAAGGTGGCGGAGATCCCGCTGCTCTCTGGCGAGGACGTGCCCCGGATCACCTGGGGGCAGATGGCGCTGCGTCTTCTGCGCACGGCGTTTCTGGCTGGCCAGGAGGCCCGGGCGTGAGGCACCGCAGATTTCCCGCCGGTCCGACAGGTTTTACTTGTGCCCCACCGCGCGGAATGGTATAATCTGCCCAAAGATACAGCCCGACAGGACGGGAAAGGATCGGTAAGTATGCTGGACGTTCAACTGTTTCATATGAAAACTTTCATCCCCATGCCTTACGAGGACGCGCTGGCGCCCCGGCTGAAGCTGGCGCAGGATAAGCTGCAGGGCGGCACGGGAGCCGGCGGCGAATTCACGGGATGGGTCCATCTGCCCCGCAGCTTCGACCGGGGAGAGTTTGACCGGATCCGGCAGGCGGCCGGGAAGATCCGCGGAAATTCCCGCGCTCTGGTGGTCATCGGCATCGGCGGGTCCTATCTGGGCGCCCGCGGCGTGATCGAGTGCCTGTGCTCTCCGCTGTACAACTTAAAGAAAAAGGATACGCCCAATATTTACTTTGTCGGCAACGGCCTCTCCTCCGACAGCCTGGACGAGGTGATGGAGCTGGTGGGAGACGGGGATTTCTCCGTCAACGTGATCTCCAAATCCGGCACCACCACGGAGCCTGCGGTGGCGTTCCGCTTTTTCCGGGAAAAGCTGACGGAGAAATACGGCCGGGAGGGCGCCCGGGAGCGCATTTTTGCCACCACGGACAAATCCCGCGGCGCGCTCAAGTCCCTTGCGGACGCCGAGGGCTGGGAGACGTTCGTGGTGCCGGACGACATCGGCGGCCGCTACTCCGTTCTGACCGCCGTGGGCCTGCTGCCCATTGCCGTTTGCGGCGTGGACATTGCGGCGCTGATGGCGGGCGCGGCCAAAATGATGGACGTGTGCGCGCAGGAGGGGTATGAGGACCCCGCCTGGCGGTACGCCGCCGCGCGCTATCAGCTCTACCGCTCCGGCAAGCTCATCGAGCTTCTGGCCTGCTACGACCCGACTTTCCGTTTTATGGCGGAGTGGTGGAAGCAGCTTTACGGCGAGAGCGAGGGCAAGGAGGGCAAGGGCCTGTTCCCGGCCAGCGTGGAGTTTACCGCGGATCTGCACTCCATGGGGCAGTATATCCAGCAGGGTCGCCGGCTCATGTTCGAGACGGTGGTCCGCTTCGGTCCCTCCGCCCGCCAGCTCACGGTGCCCCGGGACGCGGAGGACGGAGACGGACTGAACTTCCTGGCCGGAAAGTCCATGGACTTCATCCGGGACCGGGCCATGGAGGGGACGCTTCTGGCCCACACGGAGGGCGAGGTGCCCAATCTGATCGTGCAGACGGACTCCAAGAGTCCGGAGACGCTGGGCGGCCTGATCTACTTCTTCGAATACGCCTGCGGCCTGTCCGGATACCTGCTGGACGTGAACCCCTTCGATCAGCCGGGCGTGGAGGCGTATAAAAAGAATATGTTCGCGCTGCTGGGCAAGCCCGGTTACGAGGACCGGCGGGCGGAGCTGGAGGCAAAGCTGAAATAGTCCGGGGACCGGAAATGTCAATAGAACAATATCGCCAAAGTTTGCGTGAGAAATTTGCATTGTGTTTTCCGGCTTTCTATGCTATGCTGAACATACGAAGAACCCCGCGATTCTAATTGACAGGAGTGATGCATTATGGTCAGACTGATTATGGGCGTCAAAGGTTCCGGCAAGACCAAGCAACTGATCGAACTGATCAACAACGCGGCGAAGGATGAGCCCGGCAACGTGGTTTGCATTGAGGCCGACTCCACGATGACCTATGATATTCACTATCATATCCGCCTGATCGACGCGCAGGAGTACAAGCTGGACAGCTACGATGTGTTCCGCGGCTTCATCAGCGGTCTGTACGCTGGAAATTACGATATTTCCCATGTGTTCATCGACAACCTGTGCAAGACCATCGGCACACAGGTGGACCATTCGGCCGAGACGTTTTTGAACTGGCTGGACGCGTTCGGTGAGAAGAACAGCATCAAGTTCACCGTCACCATCAGCGGCGATCCCGCTCAGGCCACGGACGGCATGAAGAAATATCTCTGAGCGTCTGTACATCAAATCGTCTGTACGCAGCGCCCCGCGGCTTTTGCCGCGGGGCGCTTTTCCCGCGGCGTCCGTATCGCTTCCGGAAAGTGGAAAAGGCCCCGCAGGCGACGTTCCCCTTTACAAGGGGCAAAAAATTTGATATAATCACAATTTGCTGGAAAATCAATTTGAATTTGACGGAGAAAATACGATGGCTACGATCGAATACGACGAATATAAACAAAAACTGACCGCCCTGGGCCCCGAACTGGAGAAGCTGTCCGTCGCGCTGGACCTGGAGGGCGCCCGGGCCGAGGCCAAGCGTCTGGAGGCCGAGACGGCACAGGACGGCTTTTGGAACGACCTGGAGCGGTCACAGGAGGTCAATCAGCGCCTGCGCCAGCTTCAGAACAAGGTGAGCCGGCAGGAAAAGCTGCTCTCTGAGTGGGAGGACCTGAAGGCCCTTTGCGAAATGGGACTGGAGGAGGACGATCCCTCTTTGCTCCCGGAGCTGACGGAGGGATATGCCAAACTGGAGGAAAAGGTGGCGGAGTCCCGCCTCTCCACGCTTCTGACCGGGGAGTACGACGCCAACAACGCCATTTTGACGTTCCACGCCGGCGCCGGCGGCACCGAGGCTCAGGACTGGACCCAGATGCTCTATCGGATGTACACCCGCTGGGCCGAACGCCACGACTTCAAGTGGCAGACGCTGGACTATGAGGACGGCGACGAGGCGGGCATCAAGTCCGCCACCATCTCCATTGAGGGCGAGAACGCCTACGGATTTTTGAAGAGCGAAAACGGCGTGCACCGCCTGGTCCGCATTTCGCCTTTCGACGCCAACGCCCGCCGCCAGACTTCTTTTGCGGCGGTGGAGGTCATGCCGGAAATGCCGGACGATAACTCCGTGGAGATCCGGCCGGAGGATATCGAGATGCAGGTGTTCCGTTCCTCCGGCGCCGGCGGTCAGCATATCAACAAGACCTCCTCCGCGGTGCGCCTGATCCACCTGCCGACCGGCGTGGTGGTCTCCTGCCAGACGGAGCGCAGCCAGTTCCAGAACCGGGACAACTGCATGAAGATGCTGCGGGCCAGACTGATGGAGCTCAAGGCGCAGCAGCACGCGGAAAAAATCTCCGACATCAAGGGCGTCCAGATGAAGATCGAGTGGGGCAGCCAGATCCGCTCTTACGTGTTCATGCCCTATACGCTGGCAAAGGATACCCGCACCGGATTCGAGATGGGCAACATCAACGCCGTCATGGACGGCGACATCGACGGGTTTATCAACGCCTACCTGACGGGACTGGCGACTGGGGACCTGAAAAAATAACACCGCTGCCGGAGCGGGAAAAGAGGGGCGATGAGCCCCTCTTTTGTGTGAAAAAGCGAAACCGGGGAGAGAGATGCAGCCCCGTTCTTTTTCGCTTTTCCGGAAAAGGCCGCGTCCTGCGGGCGGAAGAAAAGACGCTCTCCGCGGCAAGGGACGGCGAGCGCCGGGGTGCGCTCCGAACGCCGCTGATCGGGGCGTCTGGCGCGTGATCGGAACGCCCCGGCGGCGATCTGGAAGAGCCTCCGCTTCTCACCCGCGCGCTGCGCGTCCGGCGAGGAGCTAACGGACGTCGGCACGCTGGACGTCAGACCGACTGCCCACCGGCATTTCGCGCACGCGGGCAGCGGCGCACCCGCCGCGCAGGTGACGCAGAATTGCAGGGCGCGGGCCCCGTTTTGCGCCGCGCAGAGGACGGGAATACGCGAAGCGCGGGAATACGCTGCGGGTCCTTGAATATGGAAGGCCCCGTTCCGGCGAAGCGCTTATACACGGCAGGCTCCCCCGCACAGGGGACAGCACAGAAAGGAGCACCTATGAATCAAAAGCCAGAAACCCCGGCGGACGCCTCTCAGGAGAACAAGATGGGCGTCATGCCGATGGATCGGCTGATCCTGAACATGTCGCTGCCCATCATGATCTCCATGCTGGCGCAGGCATTTTACAACGTGGTGGACAGCATTTTCGTCTCCATGATCTCGGAGAACGCGCTGACCGCCGTCTCCCTCGCATTTCCGCTTCAGAGCCTGATGATCGCCGTGGCCACGGGCACCGGCGTGGGCATCAACGCCCTGCTCTCCCGCTCTCTGGGGGAGAAAAATTTCGCCAGAGCCCGCACGACCGCCGTCAACGGCATTTTCCTGGCGCTGCTGAGTTTCCTTGCGTTTCTGCTGATCGGGTTTCTGGCCGTGCCGGCGTTTTACCGCTCCCAGACCGACGTGGGGGAGATCGTGAACTACGGCGTCCAGTATCTCACCATCTGCTGCTGCGTTTCTCCGGGGCTGTTCGGCGAGATCGTCTTTGAGCGGCTGCTCCAGTCCACCGGACGCACCGTCTACACCATGATTACGCAGCTGCTGGGCGCGGTCATCAACATTGTGATGGACCCCATCCTGATCTTCGGCCTGCTGGGCTTTCCGCGGCTGGGCGTGGCCGGCGCCGCCATTGCCACGGTATTCGGCCAGATCTGCGCCATGCTGCTGGCCCTGCTGTTCTGCCTTAAAAAGAACCCGGAGGTCCCTGTGAGTTTCCGGGGCTTCCGCCCGGACGCGGAGGTGATCCGCAACATTTACGCCGTGGGCGTCCCCTCCATCATCATGCAGGCCATCGGCTCGCTGATGGTGTACGGCATCAACCGCATTCTTCTGGCGTTTACCACCACCGCCACGGCGGTGTTCGGCGTGTATTTCAAGCTCAACAGCTTCATTTTCATGCCGGTGTTTGGCCTGAACAACGGACTTGTGCCCATCGTTGCCTACAACTACGGCGCCCGGAACAAGGAGCGCATCCTGCACGCCGTCCGGCTGGGCGTCATCTACGCCATGTGCATCATGGGAGTTGGCGTGCTGGCGTTTCAGCTGATCCCCGGAGTCCTGCTCTCTTTGTTCAACGCCTCGGACACCATGCTGACCATCGGCGTGCCGGCGCTGCGGATCATCAGCATCAGTTTTATTCCGGCGGCGTACTGCATCGTCTGCGGCTCCGTCTTTCAGGCGCTTGGAAACGGCATTTTCAGCATGCTGGTGTCGGTGGCGCGGCAGCTGCTGGTCCTGCTGCCGGCCGCATACCTTTTGAGCCTGACGGGACGGCTGGAGCTGGTCTGGTGGGCCTATCCCATCGCGGAGGCCGTCTCCGTCCTGATGAGCACCCTCTTTTTCCGCCGCATCTATCGCCAGCGGATTCTGCCGCTGGGGGAGCTGGAGCGCTGAGCGGAGAAACGCGGCCCAATTTCATAAATGCCCAAAAAAGGGAGCAGCAAGAAGATATGCGGGTACGCCACTTCCATTTTGCCAGTTTTTTAAGATTCATGGCAGCAAATTTAAGCTTCACCCAGTTCGTCACCTGAGCGAGGCCTCTGTACTGCGTATAACGCATGGCATGTTTTTCCTTTGCGTCCGCAAAGACACGTTCAATCGTCTCTTTGCGCTTTGCGTAGAGATCCCGGTATTCCGGCGTATAACGGGCATCGT
>Ga0183101_1002297_pt1 | contig 13867 bp, 12 predicted proteins | sample Biomet3_FD_127790 | JGI IMG/M metagenome (GOLD analysis project Ga0183101, IMG submission 127790) | Microbial communities from bioreactor (seeded with sewage sludge) at LBNL, California, USA - Biofuel metagenome 3 | ecosystem: Engineered > Bioreactor > Anaerobic > Unclassified ... | reverse complement strand
TACAGTGAACCCCAAAAGTTGGACAACAACCGGAGGGGTTTTTAAATGAAATTGACATATGAACAAAAACTAGAAATATACAGAGAACGTAAAGAAGAATTCTATTCATGGTCTATGCTTACATTGAAATGGAATTGCAGCAGGTCAGTCCTCGACTATATGATCAAACTCATGGATTGCCATGGTGTAGAAATAGTAAAGCATAAATACACTGATTACCCTAATCAATATAAGAAAGAAGCTATCAATCGTGTCCTGATTGATGATGAATCCATACGTGAAGTTTCAATACAGCTGGGATTATCAAATATTGGAACCCTAACCAGATGGATTAAAGAATATAAAGCAAACGGGTATAATATCATTAAAAAGAAGAGAGGACGTCATGCCCATGCCAATCAAGAAGAAACAGACATTAGAAGAATTGGAGAAAGAGAATGCAGAGCTTCGCCAGAAGAACTTGCGGCTTACCATCGAGAACGAATATGTAAAAAAATTAAGCGCCTTAGTTCAGGAACGAGAAGACCGAGAAAGCAAGAAATCGCACAAGCAATAACAGAACTAAGGCAGGAACTCAAATGCAGTCTAGGATTCATTCTGGAAACGATACAGCTGAATCCTGAGCTTCCTCAGATGACAAGATCTGATTACTATTACTGGTCTTCTGATCACACAGATAAAGATGAAAAGAATAACGGAGTAATGAACAAGATCATCCAAATATTTTATACACACAAAAGAAGATATGGATACCGTCGTATTACTCTTCAGCTCAAGAATGAAGGATATACAGTAAATCACAAAATGGTGAAGCGGCTGATGAAACGGCTTGGCCTATTCGGCATTTCACCAAAGGCCAAATATAAGTCTTACAAGGGCAATCTCAATGGCACTGTAAAGTCACAGCTATTGAACAAGGTAGTAGATGAAGAGAAACATAAGACGTATTACAAGAGAGATTTCAGCACTTCAACAGTAAATGAGAAATGGACAACAGATGTATCTGAGTTCCATATCGCTGCAGGCAAACTGTATCTTTCTCCCATTATGGATATGGATAATAGAGAAATCGTTTCATACTCAATCTCAAGAAGTCCAAACTATGTGCAAACCCAAGAAATGCTTGATAAGGCATTTGAGAAATATCCAGACCTGAGCGGATTGATCCTGCATTCCGATCAAGGGTGGCAATATCAGATGACCCAGTATCATAAAGCATTGCAAAACAGAGGCATCATCCAATCCATGTCACGAAAAGGAAATTGCCTAGATAACTGTATTATGGAGAACTTCTTCGGAAAGATGAAGAATGAGATGTTCTATGGGCATGAATTTGAATTCAAGACACTGGATGAACTAGAGAAAGCTATGGAAGAATACATTTTCTATTACAATAACGAAAGAATCCAAGTCAGATTAAAAGGTTTAACTCCTTGTCAATATCGGAGCCAAACCTTAGAATTAAATCATTAAATAACTTTGTCCAAATAATTGGGTTCACTGTACTGTTCTAAATTAATATGCATTCTTTTTAGTGGTGTGTAGGGTAGGATGAAAAATTTTTGTATCTTATATAATATGTAGGCAATGAGTTTTATATAGAAACAGAATCAAAGACCTCTTTTAAACGTATAGGCCATGATGAATTTTTGTTGAAAATGATATACAATATTACCAAATAAGGAGAATCGCATGGCAAATACAAAAAGAAAAGTAAAAATAAACTGGTTAGGTATTACTTGGCTAATACTTTTGATAATATCAATAATTTTCTATTTTGTTGTTATTGGGTTCATTGCTTTCCCCCCAAAATATGTATTGCCATTCGCACTGATTTTAATTTTACTTGATCTAATCCTTGGTATTTTGTCATTAAAAAAGCTGAATTTAAAGAAAAAAAAGAAGTCTATTAAAAAAATTGTTGTTACAATCATAAACGTTGTTTTATCAATATTTATGATTGTTGGAATAATATATGTGCCTATCCTTCAATCACAACTGCAAGGAGTTTTTGTTGAGCCACAGGATACCCAGGAAGTTAGAATAAACGCATACGTCATGACATCTGAATATAAATCCGCGCATAGCGAGTTGTTTAGTAATAGTAATACATCCACTGATTTGGCTGACTATAAATCTGCAAAATTTATTACACAGTCTAAAATTGATCAAGACAATCAAGCATATGCGCTTGAAGATATACAGAAACAATTATCAACAAATTCCTTGGATATTCTAAGTAAGAATAACATCATAGATTCAGTATCCGCTTTGTATGATGGATCTGGTGATGTGCTACTTATGAATGAAACATATGAAGCAACAATTCGTGAAGTCCCAGGCAGAGAAAATTTCTCGAATGACACTCAAATTCTTTATACAGTAGTAAGAAATGTTACAATAGAAAAAAAAGAAAAAGTAGTTCAAGACTATACAAATACGCCTTTTATGGTATTTATTGCTGGTTCAGATTCGAGAGATTCTACCTTAGAGTACTATACTCGAACCGATACAGATTTATTGCTTACTGTTGATCCAGTACATAAACAAGTTCTACTCATTTCGGTACCAAGAGATTGGTATGTAAAAAATCCAGCGTTAGGCGATGGCTATGATAAACTGACTCATTTGGGAAATAGTGGTCTGCAAAACACGATGGATGGGTTAAATGAAGAATTTACATTTAATTATATAAAGAACTATTTTGAAGTGAATTTCACGACATTTTATAATATTGTTGAGGCAATTGGCGGAGTTGATATATACAATCCATATTCATTTACGTTGAATAATGGCGCTTCTAGTGATACTGGTCATGGCGAACAAAGTGGGTATCTATTTGAAGAGGGAAATCTACATTTGAATGGTGATCAGGCACTTAGTTATGTTCGTGAGAGATACAATCTTCCAAATGGTGACTATGGTCGTAATGAACACCAAGCAATCGTACTGCAAGCAATTATTAGCAAATTAACTAGTAAAGAATTAATTTCAAATTTCAATAATCTTTTAAACAGTTTACAGGGAAATTTTCTCACTAGTATGAGTTCAGATGATATTTATTCGCTTGCACAAATGCAATTAAATGATGGAGGTACTTGGAATTTTGTAACGTACCATTTAGGTGGCGTAGGCGGAAATGATGTTACAGCTTCAATGGGAGATCAGTTATTATATGTGTCTTATCCAATTTCAGAGCAAGTTGATTTTGTTAAGAATGAGATGACAAAAGTTATGAATGGAGATTCTATATCGCAAGGAACATTACCGGAAGCACAATGATTCATCATAATATCAAATAGTACAAAAATATAAACTTGTATCAGCTTCCTTCATAGTCTGAAAATCTTTGTAGATATAAGTTAAAAATATCGTATTTTGAGGAAATACAATGTCAATGAAGCGTAATTACTACTCGAAAAATAGTTTTAAAAAGCATCTAGATTTTATCGTGATAGATTTTTTTGCTATTGAGTTATCATATTTATTGAGCGTGATGTGGTATCATTTTTCCTTTGGCAAAGCCTTGTATTTTGGTAACGTATATCGTCAACAAAGCTTGATATTATTTGTATGTTTGGTAGCATCTTTTACGGTTGGACAACCTTATAAAAATATCCTGAAACGCGATAAATGGCAAGAATTAAGCGCAACGATTAAACATGCGGTTAATATGGCAATAATGGATATTTTCCTGATGTATATAATGAAAGATGCTACATCCACCTCTAGATTAACATTTGCGGTAACATGGATCATATATATTCTTCTCGAAACATCACTAAGATTATCGTGGAAACGTCTAATTAGAAGGCGTATACTTTCACATGAAAGCAGTAGAAAACAAATCATAGTTCTTACCACTAGAGATAGAGTTGAATATATAAAAAAGTATTTGGATGTATATTTATTACGAGATTTTGACGTGTGTGCAGTTTTTTTGGCAGATTTCATTGAAAATCAAGATAGTGGTTTAACAATTCATCACGCAGCAATATCAGGAAATCCTGATTCGATGGTAGATTATGCTGTTCACAATTGGGTTGATGAAGTTATTTTGGATATTCCAAATAATAAAGAATTAAGCGAAAATATTGAGCAAAAATTTTATGATATGGGAATTACAACTCATCATACCATCGCAATTGTTAATTCCCCCGATGATGACCTGTTTGGGAATCCGACGTACGTTGAAAAAATGGGAAATTACATTGTCTTGACTCATCGGCCAAGAGAAATTGCACCTATTCAAATAACCTTAAAAAGAATTTTGGATATTATTGGAGGAATAATTGGATCATTCTTTGCGGTCATTATAATGATAATTGTTGGACCAATTATTAAGATTAAGGCACCAGGTCCAATCATTTTTTCGCAAGTTCGTGTTGGAAAAAATGGAAAAACTTTCAAGATGTATAAGATAAGATCGATGTATGTTGATGCAGAAGAAAAAAAAGCAGAACTTATGATGAAAAATAAAATGAATGGACTAATGTTTAAAATGGATGATGATCCTCGCATTATTGGGTCTGAAAAAAAAGATAGAAATGGCAATCCGAAAGGTATCGGTAATTTTATTCGCAAAACGTCACTCGATGAATTCCCGCAGTTTTTCAATGTATTAAAAGGAGAAATGTCTCTGGTGGGGACACGACCGCCAACTGTAGATGAATGGGAAAAATACTCACCTCAGCATCGCAAAAGGTTATCAATTAAGCCAGGAATTACCGGTTTGTGGCAAATTTCAGGTCGTTCACAAATAACTGAATTTGATGAAGTGGTCAAGCTCGATTCTGAATACATTGACACTTGGACGGTTAGTATGGACATTCGGATTATTTTAAAGACGATTGGTAAAGTAATGATGAAAGAAGGTGCAGAATAGTTTGTTGATTAATTTCTTATAATCTGTGCTTTCTGTTCAGATGTGGCATCTAAATTATCTTAGATGTGTTTTAATAATAAGATGAACAAAAATAATATTTTATTAAGTAAATTTGCCAATTTTAATGTCAAAGGCCTAAAACGAGCAAATAATGTTTTTATTATTGGTTCGAAGGGAATTCCAAGCACGTATGGGGGCTATGAAACCTTTGTAGACAAATTGACCGAGTATAATAGACACAAAAAAGATATACAATATTTTGTTGCTTGTAAAGCGAATGGGAAAGGAGTGACAGAAACAACAAAAAATAGAGAACCCATTTTTGAATACAACGGTGCAATTTGTTTTAAAGTTAGCGTTCCCCATGTTGGATCGGCAGAGGCTATTTTTTATGATTGCAACTCTATAGAATGTGTTCTTCAGTTTATTAAAGAAAATAACATATCATCTCCAATAATTTATGTTTTAGCATGCAGAATTGGCCCATGGACTAAGAAATACGTAAAACAAATTCATACATTAGGCGGAAAGTTTTATGTTAATCCAGATGGACATGAATGGATGCGCTCAAAATGGTCTAAACCGGTAAGAAATTATTGGAAATTTTCAGAGCGTTTGATGGTTAAATATGCGGACCTACTAATCTGCGATAGTAAGAATATTGAAACATATATTTGTGATACATATAAAAAATATAACCCAAAAACCAAATATATTGCATATGGTGCGGAAACAACGAAAAGCATTTTGGAAGACGACGATATTTCGCTTAAAGCATGGTTTGAAAAGTTTGCAATTAAACCAAATTTATATTATTTGATTGTTGGTAGATTTGTTCCAGAAAATAATTATGAAACAATGATACGGGAATTTATGTGTAGTAATACCAATAAAGATTTAGTAATTATCACTACTAAAAATGATTCGCTTTATAATGAATTAGAAACAAAATTGAGCTTTTCGAAAGATAAACGAATCAAGTTTGTTGGAACGGTATATGACAAAGAACTATTAAAGAAAATCAGAGAAAAAGCATTTGCTTATCTTCATGGACATGAAGTGGGTGGAACAAATCCAAGCTTGTTAGAAGCTCTTGGCAGCACGGAACTAAACCTTTTATTAGACGTTGGCTTTAATAAAGAATGTGCAGAAGATGGTGCATTATATTGGAATAAGGATATGGGAAATTTAGCTTCTTTGATTGACCAATCAGAAAGAATGAATAAAGAGTTGAGAAATCATTTTGGCAATATTGCAAAAAAACGTATTGAAAACTTTTATAGTTGGGATTATATCTCAAAAGAATATGAGAATACATTTTTAAATAAAGAATAAGGTGAAAGGCTTTCGTTTATGAGAATAGGAATTGATGGGCACATGATTGGCGATCATTCGGGTGGTAATGAAAGTTACTATACAAACATTTTGAAGGAAATGCCAGTGTCAAAAGATGATGACGTTTATTTATTCTTAAAAAAAAATGTAGACGCCACTTTATATGCTCACAAATATAAAATTATATGGTTTAATTCAAAAAATTCATTTGCAAGGAATTTTTTTGAACTTCCACACTTATGCAGAAAATATCAATTAGATTTATTACATACACAATATTTCATACCATTTAATAGACCGTGCAAAGTTGTTTGCACGATTCATGATATTTGTTTTGAGCATTACAAAGATATTTTTACGAAAAAGGAATATTGGCGCCAAAAATTATTAATTCCATATGCAGCAAAACATTCAAGCTATATTTTTACAGTATCTGAAAATGCAAAGCAAGATATACAACATACATATGGGATACCATCTGAAAAAATTATTGTAACTTATAATGCTGTAAACAAGAAATTTAGAAAAATGGAGTCTGATGAATTAAATGAATCGGATTTAAGAGATAAGTACCAAATAGGGAGCGCGGAATATATTCTCTCAGTGGGGAATCTACAGCCACGAAAAAATTTACCTAGGTTAATCGAGGCATTTATACAATTCAAAAACAAATCAGGAAGTGACACGAAGCTAGTTATTGTTGGAAAAAAGGCTTGGCTTTACGATGATATCATATCAAAAGCTCTGGGTACTTCTAAAGATGTTATTCTTACAGGATATGTCGAGGATGAAGATTTAGTAAGATTATATAACGCAGCAAAATGTTTTGTGTATCCATCTTTTTTTGAAGGATTTGGCATTCCACCTTTAGAAGCAATGGCATGTGGAACACCAGTGGCGGTTTCAAAATCAACATCATTACCTGAAGTGGTGGGAGATGCTGGGCAATATTTTGACCCATTTTCGACGGATGAAATTGAAAAATCGATTGAAATGATGCTTAATAAAAGATTTGACGAAGATTTGTATGATAAAATGTGCAAGCAAGTAAATAAATTTTCGTGGATAAAAACTGCAGAAATTATTTATAACACATATAGAAATGTTAAGTGATATGACTTGTTTTATGCCAAAGGAAATCTCAATTATATGAAATTTAATATAAAAGTCCGTACAAAAATTAAGTATACTGGTTTTCTACTTTTTTTATGTGGAATCTTTTGTATTTTATTAATATCTTACGTTTCTGAAGCTACTGTGAAAAATCAAGCAAATCTTCAGAAAATTGTTTGGGTAGCCTTTGCTATCCTTGGATATGTTTTGGTAGTAACAAAATATAGAAGCAAAGAAACGCGCAAATATATTAATACTTTAGGTATATTTGTAGTACCGTTTGCTTTTGCAATTGTATATACACTTATAATCGTACTTTGCCATGGTGACAAATATGGTGTTCTTTTGCAATCAATTACGACAACTGGTTTTATATTAGTTGACATTCTGATGGTTTTTTCATTAGGCAAATTTTATAAGACAAAAATGTTATCGTTAGCTTGCTGGAGTGTTATTGGATCGTATGTAATAACACTTTTTTTTGATTTACAAAAACTTGGATTTGCTCAACTTGTTGCACAATTCAAGCTTGGAACTGATATGTATTTTGAAAGACATGATGTAGGTGTTGCAGTTGTACCATTGCTATTAGTATATGTATACTTGTTCATTAACAAAAAGGGAAAATTCAAATTTACAGATTATTTACAGATTATTGGGTTAACACTAGTGCTTTTTATGTGTGGCAAGAGAAGTGCATATATGTCTATTTTGACAGGGACACTGTTGATAATGATTTTCAAAATGTCAAAGAGACATAAAAAAGCAATTGCAATGCTTTTGTTATGTTTTGTATTCGTTTGTTGTTATTTATATGTATATGGTATTAGAAGTGGATCATTTGATTTCTTGTTAAAAGGAACTGGTACCTTACGTGATCGTTACTATGTATGGAAACAGTTAGACTCATTTTATAATTTTTCCATATTATATTTTGGAAAAGGATATCAATTTGTACACAAATATATGATTTCTGGAGATGTAGTAGGAATGGTGGCTGATTATAAATATTTGCATAATAGTATTTTACAGATATTTATTGAAGTTGGATTTGTTGGTTTTACAATTTGGATGGCGATATATCTATTTATGATTCCATATCTAACATTGATATCATATGGAGAATCTGCATTTATATTTTGTACAATTTCAATAATTTCAATGCTTGCAATGTTTACTGTCGATAATACGTTGACATATCCTTTGTATCAAACATGTCTGATGATATCACTCTACACTATATATTTAATCGAAAAAGAGGAAGTTTATGCCGGATCTAAGTGTAATTGTGACAATCTATAATATAGAAAAATATATTGATAGATGCATTTTGTCGTTAATTGCTCAAACATCGTTCAATGATATTGAAATTATATTGGTTGATGATTGTTCTACAGATGGTTGTCCCTCGATATGTGATAAATATAGTGATATTTACTCAAATGTTTTGACAATTCATCATAAAGAAAATCAGGGATTATCAATGGCAAGAAACTCAGGAATTGAAATTGCTTCAGGGAAATACATTGTTTTTGTGGATGGAGACGATTATCTTGAACCTGATGCATATGAAAAATTACTAAATATCGCAGCCATATCGAATTCTGATTGTATAGTTTTTAATTATGTTAAGGATATTGATGGAAATATAGTTAATATTGAAAAATGCGTCGAAGAACATGAGTATAGTGACGCTGAAGTACAAAATGTCGCACTGCCTGATATAATCGGCACGCTTCCTGATAAAAAGAGTGACTATAGCATTGGCTTTTCACCGTGGACTCAAATGATAAAAAAAGAAGTAATTGACAATTATCATGTGAGATTTACTAGTGAAAGAAAATTGATCTATGAAGATCTAATTTTTGCGTTGGATTTATATCCAAAGTTGAAAAGCTTGGTTGTTACAAATTATAAATTTTATCATTACTGTGTCAATAAAACATCGCTAACAAATACAGTAAAAACTGATAGATATAATAGAGTTAAACAAATGTATGAGTACTTAAAAAAAACGCCATATTATAATCAAATCTTATTTAAAGATAACGAAATGATTCTTAGATTCAAAAGAACTATGATGTGTTATGTAAGACTTTGTATAATGCAGCTTTCTAGCAACAAAAAATATAAAGATCATATCAGAGCTATAGTGAATGATTCAATGTGTATAGAACTTACATCAAATTATCCAATCTTTAGATTGCCAATAAAACAAGCAATCTTTGCTTTATGCATTAAATTAAAGATGTATAATGCAATATACTTTATTACAAGTAGGTATATACGATGAAAAGAAATAAAATTTGTATCATTACTCCGATGATTTATCCTGTACCTGCCGTGAAAGGTGGTGCAGTTGAGACACTGGTTGAACTTTTAGTAAAAATGAATGAGAGATTTAATCAAGCAGAGTTTACTGTAATTTCAGTATTTGATGCTGAGGCTGAAAAAAAATCTAGAGAGTTTATAAATACAAAATTTGTCTTCATTAAAAGGGGAGATAAATGGGATCAATTTTTTTCAAAAAAAGCATTTGTATATATCAATAAAGTATCACTAAAGTTATGGAATAAAACTTTGATTTCTTTGCCTTATACCAAACGCGCATTACATGCTATTGAAAAAAATCATTATGATATGTATGTGCTAGAAGGAGGTGGGGATTATTACAATTTTGGATATTTAAATAAAAAAATTGATTTCAAAAAATTATCGATTCATTTTCATGGGGAAGTTGAAGGAAGTATTCCATTAAAAAAGTGGTTCAATAATTATTTTGTTGTAAGCAATTACATTGGAAGAAAATTGATATGCAATGGAATAATTGACCCAAAATTTGTTCATGTACTACCAAATTGTTATGATAATCTAGATGCTGCAAATGATAGTACTTTGGTTAATTATAGGGAACAATTTGGTATTAGTAAGGATGAAATAGTTTTTGTGTTTTGGGGAAGGCTAATTCCACAAAAAGGTGTATATGAGTTACTAAAAGCGTTTTCGATTGCTCATCAATCTATGCCAAAGTCAAAATTGCTTATTATAGGGAATGCAACTTTTGGTAAACAAACATATTCAGAATATGACCGTAAACTTAGCGATATTTGTGATACGTTTGATTTAAATAATAGTGTAATTTTTACAGGCTTTCTTCAGCATGAAAAAGTTAAGCAATTACTTCAAAAATGTGATGTTGGTGTAATTCCCTCTCTATGGGATGATCCGGCACCATTAACAGTATTTGAAGGACTAGCTAGTGGACTAGCAATAATTGCATCGAATGTTGGTGGGATTCCTGAAATAATTGAAGATGGGAATAATGGGTTACTGTTATCATGGAGCGAAAATTATATAAATGATTTGGCAAGAATGATGACAGAGTTATATAAAAATACCTTTTTGAGACAAGAACTATCACGACGGGCAAAGGCATCTGTGTCTAAATATGATGCAGAATCATATTATTTTAGGTTCATTAAAGCTTTAGGAGATGCATGTGATGATTGATGATGAAAACGATAAGATAACAATTGTAACTGGATTTTTTGATTGTGGCAGGGGGGAATATAAAAATCAAGAACGTAGTAATGATAAGTATTTTAATTATTTTGATTTCTGGGCGAGGATTCAAAATGATGTAGTGATTTTTGGAAGTGATGAGGTTACAAAGCGTGCTTTGGATATTAGAAGAAAGTACGGAAGAGAAAAACAAACAAGAATTGTTGTCATAAATAATCCAATTGATTGTGCACCGGAAATTTATGATTACATGAGAAAAGTAGAAAATACAAAGGAATTTAAAAATTTCAGAATTAGACCAGATGATATTTCAAACTCAGCTCTTTACGATTATATTATGTTCTTGAAGTTTTGGATGCTGAAATATGTGGCAGATAATTATGATCATGTTGGGAATATGGCATGGCTTGACTTTGGCTATAATCATGGCGGAGATTGTTTTATTGAGGCAAAAAATTTGATTATCTATGGAAGTATCCATTTTCACAGGATAAGGTGCACTTGTTTTCATTAGGCAATGAAGGCAAAGAATTGGGCTTTCTGAAATTGATGCTGATGAGTGATTCAATTATGGGTTCACCATTCATATGTAGCACAAACAATATTGATGAGCTATTTGGCGATGTTAAAGAAGCAATAAAATGGCTTTCATCATTGGATTTGATTGATGATGATCAGATGTGGCTAGCGATGATAAATAAAATGAAACCAAGTTTTTTTGAAATTCATATTAGTAACTGGTTCATGCCAATAAAAGAGTATGGTGGAGAGCATTTATCTGTAAAAAAAATTGGAGATAGTAAATCATTAAAGCATTTTATGACAAGCAAAACAGTTTTACAGCAAATAAAATATGTTTATGTACATCTTTTTTTGCATACTACTGTAGAAAGATTTGATTACGAAAGACGCTTGAAAAAAATGATAAACAATTATCATATATAAATATTATCCATATTAACTTAATAAGTATGTGCAATTTATCATTATATAAAACTTGATAAATTTTTACGCTAAGTTCAAGAATTTAGTTGGCAGTACCATATCAAGTACAGTACATTGTCGATTCCTCACTATACTGAGCATATAAAGTCGAGGACTGTATATGTTATTGAGCAGAGAAGAATTGCAGAAGATGTCACCTCTTGAAGCGGAATATGTTTATGCGTATATCTATGAGCTGTATCATAAAAAAGTAACAGAAAAGACCACAAATTATGAAAATCTGAATGCATGTGTCAACTGCTGTCCAAGATGTGGATCAACACACGTCATCAAGTGGGGATTCAATCATGGGAAAAAGATCTTGAAACAGCGATATCTATGCAAATGCTGTAAGAAGACCTTTGTGCCGGCAGCAGGGACAATATTTGGATATTCCAACACTTCTTATCACGAATGGATTGACTTTATTGCCTGTGAGATAAATGGTCTCACTCTTAACGAAGAGGTAATATCAATCAGCAAATCAAAGACAACGTGTTTTAACATGCGTCACAAACTGTATGATGCGCTTTCTGATATTCAAGAAGAGGTTGTTTTATCCGGTGAAATCGAGTTAGATCCTACTTATGAGAAAATAAATCTCAAGGGTACAAAACCGGAAAACATGCCCAGAATATCTAAGGTGCGAGGGAAATCTCAAAAGAGTTCAATGCACAGTGAGAAAAACCTGCGGGGAATCAGTCATCATAAGGTATGCCTGATATCTGCAATTGATAGCAAGGATCATATTTTGTTCAAGATTGCGGGTCTGGGCCCTGAAGATAAGCTAAAGCTCGATCCATATAAATCATATTTCAAACCAGGTTCAACGCTTATATGCGATGGAAAACTATGTCTCAGACAGTTTGCCAATGAGAATGAAATGACAGCGGAAGTGATTCCTTCTACAGGATTCAAGTCTGCAACTGGGAAAACCTTAGCCGATATCAATCAGCTGCATCAACTATTAAGTATCCTCAATAAAAAGAAACATGGAGTAAGTACAAGGCATCTTCCTGGATATCTGAATTGGCTGGTATTCTGCAAACAGCTGAAATATAGAATCGATGGTAAGAGAAGAAAAATCGAAAGCTATCTTCAGGCAATGAAGAAACAGATAACTGTCACAACAAAGAATGTATGCAAAGTATCGATGCCTATTGATCTTAAACAGGCTTATGAAGAATACCATTATGGTATTTTTAACAACCACCAACTAATATCTTGAACTTAGCGATTTTATTTGTAATTTTAAAACTTGTCCAAGTTTTCTCTTTGGATAGGACTACTGTCGCAATATCGCTTATATTTGTGCTTTGTACAGTCGCACCAATTTTCACAGTAAAAGTAACTGACTTTTTGGATTTCGCAGGAAGATCCATTTGCGGCCAGCTCAAAATATGATTCGTTACCGTCACTCCATTATCACCCTTCACAAAAGTTGTATTATCCGGAACCGCAGAATCAAAGATGACCTTCAGATTATTTGTGTTTGCTGTATTATCCGCTGTTATTGTGTAATCGATCGTATCACCAGCCACTAATACACCAGAATCGGAAGATGAAATAGACACATTTGTTGGAGAAAATACTTCACCTTTAATTGGACTCTTATAAAAAGGCGCGAAGAAATAGCTCCCATTTCTGCCACCTTCACTGACTTTAATGCCCTTAGCAGCTTTCGCTGCCCATTCTGCTGACAACTCTGTCGGTGTAAGTCCTGTATCTAAACCGCTGTTGATCAGCCGAAAACCAATAAAGTTTGAATCGGTGTTTGAACTGTTATAGGCAGGAACGATTTTCGTGCCATCCGCAATATTTGCATATGACTGATCAAAAGAACCGTCATTATTCAAATAATACACATTTGCGTAAGATGCCTCCGCCTGACACTTTACCGCTTGGTATGGCAAGACAAAACAAAGTGTCATAATAACAGCCGTACATTTCAAAAATAGTTTCATATGATTCATCTTCTTTCCCCCGAATATTATATGATAAGTCAATAGTATCACTATCTTTTAATAG
>Ga0183101_1000725_pt2 | contig 13869 bp, 18 predicted proteins | sample Biomet3_FD_127790 | JGI IMG/M metagenome (GOLD analysis project Ga0183101, IMG submission 127790) | Microbial communities from bioreactor (seeded with sewage sludge) at LBNL, California, USA - Biofuel metagenome 3 | ecosystem: Engineered > Bioreactor > Anaerobic > Unclassified ... | reverse complement strand
TTTTCCGATCGGTATTATTTTGTCGGCCTTGCCGCCGATGTGGCGGGAAGCACTTCCCTTGGGGGAGTTGGGGCCGGGATTGCCTGCGAAACTCTGTATGCCCGCATCCTCGATGCCATACGCGGGGGAGAAACTCTTCCCGCTGATCCGGATACCAGTGCCGTAAAAGCATGGATCTCCGAATGCCGGGATGCCGTTGCCGCCCGGGCGGCAGCTGACGGCCAGCCCCTTCGCGAGTACGCCTGTACTCTCATAGGGGTGGTAGCGACCGAAGGGTACCTGCTCTGTTTCCAGATCGGTGACGGATGTATTGTCACCGGCGACGGCACGGGATACCGCACGGTCTTCTGGCCGGAACAGGGAGAATACGCGAATACCACGTTCTTTGTCACCGACGATGCTTTCCTTGAGCATATTAAAACAGAATCCGGCACAAATGCCCCAACGGAGATTGCCATTTTTACCGATGGCATCCAGAACCTCGTGCTCTCGTTTTCGACACGGACCGTCCACGAAGGTTTTTTCCGTCCGCTCTTTGCCGCGCTCAGGAAAAACCCTGAGAACGGGTTTGTTGATCTTTCCCGTCACCTCCGCGCCCTCCTTTCAAGCGATGACGTGAATGCACGCAGCGACGACGACAAGACTCTTGTCCTTGCCGTAAACCAGCCATAACCGGATGTACCATGAACCAGATGCCCCCTCACAACCTCTTCGACAGCCGGGGAAACCCGGTAATCCTTGGTAAGAAGATCGGAAGCGGAGGGGAGGGGGACGTGTACGAGATTGCGCCCCACCGGATGGATGTCCTGGCAAAGATCTACCACAAACCCCTTACCGCAGAGCGGCAGGAAAAACTCCGGGTGATGGTGAGCGGCTGCAACGACGAACTCAAGGAGTTTTCCGCATGGCCCCTCGACCTGATCCATGCAGGAAAGAACGGGCATGTGTGCGGGTTTGTCATGCCCCGGATCACCGACTGCGAACCGATCCACAAAGTATACGGCCCGTCCCACCGGAAAGAGGCGTTCCCGAACGCGGACTGGAAATTCCTCGTCCGGACCGCAAAGAACCTCGCCGCTGCCTTCTATATCATCCACAAGTACGGGTACGTGATAGGGGATGTCAACGAGGGGAACATTCTCGTCACGAAAAAAGCCTGCGTGCGCCTGATCGACTGCGACTCGTTCCAGGTGCAGGCCCACGACAGGATCTACCACTGCGAAGTCGGCGTCCCTCAGTTTACCCCGCCCGAACTCCAGAAGTCCAAGGACTTCAAGATGCTGCGCACGCAGAACCACGACAATTTCGGGCTTGCAATCCTGATATTCCTCCTCCTCTTCATGGGCCGCCACCCCTTCTCGGGAGTATACAAGGGAAAAGACGACATGCCGATCGAGCGGGCAATTGCGGAGTACCGCTTTGCTTTCGGGAGGAACGCCGCCCTCAAGGCCATGTCCCCGCCCCCGAACGCCGTTGGTCTCTCCATTGTCCCGGGCGAAGTGGCGAGCCTCTTTGAGCAGGCCTTCACGGAATCGGCGCTTCAGTCATGGGGCCGCCCGACGGCAAACGACTGGTGGAACGTACTCGACGCGCTCGAAAAGCGGCTGAAAAAATGCAGCACGGAATCGATGCACACCTATTACTCGGGCCTTGCGGCCTGTCCGTGGTGCGGCCTTGAAAACACCACCGGGATCCTGCTGTTTTTGAGCTCGGACTCCATTTCACGGATCGATGTGGGAACCGAGTGGCAGAAGGTTCCTGCCGTAAAACCCCCGGGTCCTATCCCCGTCATCTCTCCGAGAAACTACCGCTGTGCGCCGGCCCCCCTCCCTCCGATGGTTGCCCGTATGGCTGGTCTCCGGAAATTCGGCAAGATCCTTGCAATCACCTTCTTTGCAGCCAGCGTACTTCTCTTGTTCCTCTGGTCAGAATGGGATTTACTAAAGATCCTCGCGAGTATTGTCCCCGCCGTTATTGGAGCACTGATCCTTGTCATCCCGGGAAAAGACACTGCGGAAAAGAAACGGCGGAAGAAAGTGTTCGAGGATGCAAAATACAGCTGGAAACTCTGGGAGAAGAAATGGATCGCAGAAGCCGGCGATGCCGGGTTTACCGCCCAGGTCAATGCCCTCAACATCCTCCGGGCAAAGTACGAGGCAATCGAGAAAGATTACCAGAAAGCCCTCGACGACCTCCAGCACACCACAAAGGAGCGCCAGCAGAAAAAATTCCTCGAAAACTGCTACATCGAGAACTGCACCTCACCGCGGCTTGGCGAGAACCGCAAGGCAGCGCTCCGCTCGTTTGGGATCGAGACCGCGGCGGATATCGACATGCATACGATCATGGGTATCCCGGGTTTCGATACTGCAATTGCAAACGAACTGATAGCCTGGAGAAAACGCCAGGAGCAGCTGTTTGTCTACGATGACAAGAAAGGCGTATCCCCCTCGGATGTCCAGAACCTCATCCACACGTTCCAGCCGAGGATCCGCCCGGTCGAGCGCGAGTTTTTAATGGGTGTTGAGAACCTGCACGCGATCCAGCAGAAGATACTCCGGAACCGCGCCAAGTTCCAGCCGGTGATCGAGAAGAGCGCACGCGATCTCGCCCAGGCAGAGGCAAACTTCTCGGTCTTTACCCTTACCGGTTCACGGTTCTGATACCTGCCTCTGCGGGTCTTTTTTAGGAAATGCCCGGGGACCCTGACGGGCAGGGTTCCGGTGGGATACTGATAAAAGACCTTTGGATCAATAAGTACCACTCATGAAATACACCCCACGGCACATCAAGAAATTCCTCGATGAGGGAAAGATCGATGCCGACCTCTGGAAGATCCATTTCCCCAACCTTCTTCCCTCTCATGTCCCGGAATGCAGCGAATGCGAGGACAAGAAGAACAACCTCTGCCAGGGCGGGAAAAACCCGGTCGACTGTTTCCTTGGCGTCCATGCTGAAGAAGTAAAAAAACAGCAGGACTCCGGTGACGACCCAAAGTCCAGAAAAGAGAAGTCCCGTGATTTCTTCCCGGAGGCCAAGGGAAAGAGAGCAAAAATCCCCGCCGGGGCAAACATCACGTTCGACCAGTCCAAGATGTAACCCGATAAAATACCAAACCCGCTCTTTTTTACCATCGGATGTTCCCGTGAATGCCGTACCCTGAAGCAGGAGCTGTCATAGCATAGAGCAATCCGAATTTAATTAATAGTATTTTTTTAATTTCCGACAAATCGCTCATATCTCCCCCGGATTAAAACACAAAACATATATACAAATATTTGTTACTGTTGGCTATACCACAAAGGAGGTGACAGGATGTTTGATTGGGGCGCGTTCCTTAATCTGATTATCGCGGTTCTCCAGGCTATCGTACAATTCCTGCCCTACGCGTAAGCGGCGGACAGGTGTCCCTTATACCAAGGGATAAAATTCTCCCGCTTTTCCTCTGGTACTAGAGAAACCGGATCTCCCTTGTCCCCATGACAGCGGAGGTCCCGGGGGAGTATCCAACGTTCTTCTTCTGGAATCCCTCAGTTTCCCGCGTTATTCGTTGAATCTTTTATAGAGCCGGTTCGCCGCAAACTGGAAGATGAAGACAAAGACGACGAGCGCAGCGATATCGGCGGCAACGGAGAACTGTGTCACCCCGGTAACGGCATATTCAATCATGTCGTTCCCGTAGGTTAAGGGAGAGAAGAGCGCAATCTCCTGACCTACCGCCGGCATGGCAGAGAGCGGGATGAACACGCCCGAGATGAAGATGAGCGGCAGGCGCACGAGGTTGAGCATCGACATGACCTCACCCACGTTCTCGGTGGGGTAGGCCGCAAAGAGCGTCCCGAGCGTTGCAAAGCAGAACGCCGTCAGGATCAGGGCCGCAATAAGGACCGCCACGTTGAGCACCGTCATCTGGAACACAATAAGCCCGATTGCAAGCGGGATGCAGGCTATCCCGAGGCTGTACAAAAACCCGCTCATGCTTTCCCCGAGCACCAGCGTATGCAGCGAGATCGGGGCGGCAAGGAGCCGGTCGAAGGTCTTTACCCGCCGTTCTATGGGAATCGAGACCGGTTCTATCGAGGAGGCCGAGAAGAGGAGCGTAATTGCGACAAGCCCGGGTATCAGGGTGACTGCCGGGGCGTTCTTCCCGATGGCAAAGGCAAGGAACATAAAGAGCGGGAAGAGGATGCCCGAGACGATGATGTTTGGCTTGAGGTAATAGATCCGCATATCCTTCCTTGAGATCGCCCATGCCGCGGAGAGCTCACGGGAGATCCGGGTGAGCGCGGGTTCGTTGTTCTCAGTCGATGGCATGGACCGCGCCTCCTGTTGTTTTAAGCCCGGTAATTTTAATAAAGACATCTTCGAGGGTGGGACCGAGCGTTGTAATGCTTTCCACCCGGAGCTTTTGGCTGCGGGCGTACTCCATCACTGCTTCGATAACGGTGGAGGGGTCGCTCGTATAGAGCCGGAACTTGTCTCCCTCTTTTATGACATTGTTGACCGGGGCGAGCCCGGAGAGGGCGTCGAGCGTTCCGGCGTTCGGCCGGTCAAAGGAGACCTCTATAGACTGGACACTCTGGATTGTTTTCTTGAGCCGTTCCGGTGCATCGACTGCTGCAATCGTGCCCCGGTTGATGATCGCCACCCGGTCGCACATCAGGTTCGCCTCCTCGATGTTGTGGGTCGTTAAAAAGACCGTCACTCCGTCCCGTACGAGATCGGTTATAACCCCGCGGATGATCATGTTGCTCTCCACATCGAGCCCGGAGGTCGGCTCATCCAGGAAGAGCAGGCGGGGGCTGCTGACCAGGCCCATTGCAAGCGTCAGCCTCCGCTTCATGCCCTTGGAGAACCCGTGCGCCTTACTCTCACGGCGCTCGTACAGCCCGAAAGTGGAGAGGAGTTCGGCCGCCTTCTTTTTCCGCGTCGCAGGGTCGACATCGTAGAGCTCGGCTGCAAAGAGCATGTTCTGCCATGCCGTGAGATCGTCGTAGACGTTCGAGGTCTCGGAGACGATCCCCATGGACTGGCGGGCTGCGATGGTATCGTTCACGATATCGTGGCCGAAGATCGCTGCCGAACCCGAGGTGGGGGGCGAGATCCCGGTCAGGATCCGGATTGTCGTGGTCTTCCCGGCGCCGTTCGGGCCCAGGTACCCGAACGTCTCCCCTTCGTTTACCGTAAAACTCACGTCGCCGAGCGCAGCAACGTCCCGGAAGCGCTTGGAAAGGTGGGAAGCTTCGATCGCGTACATAGAGCTGCATTTCCCGGTGTAACGTTTAAAGTACATTGTCCGGGGTCGGGCAGGGTAGAGGGAAAAACGCATACCTTTATCCCGCACAGGATCAATCTCATCGTAAAAGAGAAGAAACCCGGGAGATACGATGATCCTTAAAAAACTGCCCCGTCCTGCGGTCATCCTTCTGACCGCTGTCTGCATCTGCCTCCTTGCCGTACCGGTGGCAGCGATCTACACCACCTCCGATATCGGGGGAACGATCACCCGGGGGCACCAGTTCACCATCGAGATCACCGGGAGGCTCAACACCCCCTATTATGTCTGGCTGACAAGGACGTGGTCGCTCAGCGGGGAGGCGGGAGACGAGCCGCCGATCGTTGTTGCCAACCAGTATAACGTGCAGCAGGATCCGTCGGACGGGCCGTACACGATCGGCTCGTACCAGTACTACAATGGCGGCGGGCGCACGATCCTCGACGATGTCGCCCCCACCTCGTCCCTCCTGCCCAACACCAGTTACTATGCCCTTGTCACCACCGACAGTTCGGGAAAAGCGGTCGTAGCCTTTGCCACATCCTATAACACCGCGGCGCAGTCCTACTCCGTCCGGGTCGAGAACCCGACCTCGGTCAACAACGACACGCTCTTTGTGGAGCGTGGGGACACGAAGGTGGACAAGGGATCGATCTCGATAGCGGCCGAGACCCGTCCCACCCGCCCGGTGACCACGGTCACGACCATCGAAACCACGGAAGAGACGACCATAACAACAGCCCCGACAACCACGGCACCGGTTACCACTGCGATACCGACAACGACTGCAACCCCCCGGCTCCCCCTCGATGGAATGCTCTGCATTTCAGCAGCCGGCCTTGCCCTTGCAGTGATGGCAGTCCGGCGCTGACCTTTTTTCCCTGAACCGGCGACATGGAGGCCGCAGCCCTGACACCCGATACTCCCGAACCGACCCCATGCACCGGCAGCGGTGCAGGAATAACCGACCGGATCCAGCGGTTCTTTACCCGGCCGTTCTTCCTCTCGCTTACCATCGGCATACCGTTCTGCATCTTCAAGGGCCTGTTCGGCCTTGCCGCCCTCCGCAGCGGGATGGTTTCGGAAAGCCTTCCGCTCACGATCTTTGGCTGGGCGGTCATCGTGTGGGCAGTCGTGGATCTCCTGATGAATATCTGGCGGGCCCTTACCGACCTGGACCACCGCGAGGCCGGCATCGAGTACTGCTCGCTTGCCGAGCTGGGCCGGATCTTCCACCGTCCTGCGGTCTTCCTGGCCGTCGATACCCTCATCTCGTTTGCCATCATCTGCCTGATGCTCTGGTCCGGCTGGATTGCAGGCCTTACGGTGCCGGAGGCCTACCTCTGGTATGCGGCAACAACGCTCAACCTGATCAGCATCTCGGCAGTCTCCCTCTATAACGAGATAAAAAAAGCAGAGCAGCCCCGGCGGGCCGCATAGGCATAACCCGGTTACTGCTGTTTTGGGCCGGCGTTCAGGAACCCGATCACGCAGTCAACGGTCTCCGACGCACGGGGCAGGAGGATGTGGCAGTACTTCCCCGCATCGGCCGGGCATACCTCCGGAGGGTACCGGGGGAGGACGGTCATGGACGCTCCCGGGAGGACCGAATCGCTCAAGGGGACGATACCGTCGCCGGCAAAGGTCATCTGCCTGTTCCCGTCGGGAAGGAGTTCGCAGGTTTTTCCCTTAAATGCGGGGAAGAACTCCGGGGTCCGGGCGGTGTTTTCCGCACAGATCAGGTGGTATTCGATATCGGGCCGCACGCCGGCCTCCCGCAGGGCCTGCATGGTCGGGCTTTTTGGCCGGCAGGCCTGGACGATCACGTCGGCAGACGGGTCGAAATGTTTCGGGACAAAGGTTCCGGTGAGCCTCTTGGTAATTTCCGGGCCGATCACCGGATCGCAGAAGAGTTCGGCAAGGGCGGAACCGTTGTTGGGCGGGCCGATTGCAATGAGCCGGCGGACCCGTTCGTGCTGGGCGCTGCCATCCATGACTTCGAGCAGGTAGCGGGTAACGCAGGAGCCGATGGAGTGGCAGACGATATCCACCGGGCCGTCGTATTCCTGTTCTTTCCGCCGGACCGCGATGTATTCCCCGAGCGCGGAGGCGATCGCCTCCATGGACGCCCCGTTTAACGCGGTATAATCGAAGCTCCAGCAGGGAATCCCCTCCTCCTTTAACCGGGGCACGAGCCGGTTCCAGATGCCGGGATGGCTCTTCCAGCCGTGGACAAGGATAACGGGGAGTGGATCCGGCGCCATGTTTGCGAAATACTATTGGGTGACAGAGCAGCATCAGTGTTTTGGACAGCTTATTTCCCCGTCCACTGATAATTATCGGGATTTATATAATCCGGCATTATAGTGTTTATCATGAAGTTCGTCGCCGTCCTGCCTATCCTTGCCGTCCTCGTTTTTGTGGCAGGATGCGCATCGTCGTCCTTTCCCGGGACACAACAGCACCTGAGTCTCAGCCAGCAGGCGCATTTCGAGAGCAATGGGTATGCATTCGGGGCTTCGATCAACAATATCGCGCTAAAGGAGAATAACCGGAGCGTTATCCTTACCCTTGCCATAGAAAATACCGGGACACGGGGAATGACCGTTTCCGCGATCCCGGTCCTCAACGATCCGGTCGGCCAGGCATATCCCGGCCAGGCCGTCTTCTTCAGCCAGATCGCACCGGGCTATCGTTCAATCCAGAAAGGAACTATCACCCTTCCGGATAATACCCTCGGGCAGCTCGGCCAGGGATCTACCCTTACGATCCGGTTCCAGGGGACCTCCCCGACACCCTATGAGGCCACCTGGGATGTGGATCTGACCCAATTGCCCTCATAAACGGGCAAAAAACGAAAAATCGTTTGTATCTTTTACTGGGGTGGTTCGTCCCCAAGCGACTCGCGGCTGCGCATCTGGTAGAGGACCATCGGGTCCATTTCCTTGAATTCCGTGGGTGTCGTCCGCATCACGACCTTTGTGATCCCGCTGTTTACAATCATCTTCGAGCATAAAAAGCACGGCCAGATCTGGGTGAGCTCTCCGGTCGCGACATCGAACCCTGCAAGGTACAGAGTGCAACCCCGGGCGAGCTTTCCTGCCTGGAGCATGGCATTCATCTCGGCATGAACGCTCCGACACCGCTCGTAATTGGAGCCGGACGGGATATTGTGGTCTTTTCGCCAGCACCGGTTGAGCTCGGTGCAGTCCATCTGTTTCCGGGGCGCCCCGGTGTATCCCGTAGAAACAATGGTATTGAATTCGTCTACAATGATAGCGCCGAAGTTGCGCCGGAGGCAGGTGCCCTGGTTGGCGCACCGCTGCGCAAGGTCGAGGAAATACTGGTGCCTGTTGGTCCGCATCAGTGATCTGTTGGTACAGGGCCGATATTAAAATGGCGGGATTATCCCTGTTACGGGAGAGGGAATCCGGATCCCTGGTACAGCAGCCATGCGAGATACAGGATGCCGGCAATGTGCAGGACAAGAAAAACCGGGACAAGGTAGAAGAGGAGTTTCTTTGTCTTGTGCCGGAAGACCCGCATCCCGGCCCATGCGCCGAACGGCCCGATGAGTGCCGATACCAGAAGGATCCGCTCGGGGATCCGCCAGTCGCCGTTCCGGGCCCGGCGTTTGTCGGCACCGTACAGGACAAAGACGCACAGGTTTGCGGCGAGGTAGAGCACGATGGCGGCGGTGAGAGGGGTGATGATCATGTGCAGAATTCTGGTTGGTCGCCGGAGACGAAAAAGGCCGGGCGTTCATCCTCTCGCAAAAGAGATGTAGCGGGCCCATGCAATAGGTACCCATGAATGCCTCCGCCGCAGCCTGCGGTGCCGTTATCGTCCTCCTGCTGCTTGCCGTATCTGCCGGCTGTACCGGCCAGCGCCCGGAAGGACTCCCGCCGTCCGGCCAGTACGCGTTCCTCGACCACCAGGTCATCTACACCGGGACGCTCGTGAACGGGACCTGCCCGGCGCCAGCCATCAATGTCTCGCCCTATATCTTCGATGCGGACACTAAGACGCTCGCCGGGATCGTGCCGTTTGAGATAAACGACACCCTCCACCTCGTGTACGGGGAGAGCACGACGCTCTCCGGCGCATACGGCCGCGGGGGATATGGGGAACTCTCGGGCGCGTATGCCCTCCCGTACACGAGCGGGAACCTGACCGTCAGCGGGTTCACGAAAGACGGGACTATGTATCTCTCCTACAACAACAGGACAATAGCCCTTGCACCGGGCATGCAGTGGATGGACGTCTCTTCGGACACAGAGACAACCCGGGCCTGTACGGTCAACCGCACGGTCGCCGACATCATCACCTATTACGGGAACTACCCCCAGTCGGGGATTGCCCGGACCCGGCTTGTCTGATGAGCCGGGCCTTCACTTTCATTCCGCGCCCCCAAGGGCTTTAATATCCCGGTACGGATCTCTTTCCAAATATGATCCTCGGGAAAGGGGCTTACTTAAAACAGCTCACCGCCGCCACGATGCAGATGAAGTCGGTGGAGGTGGGTAAAGAGATGGCCGGCAGCACCCCGCCTTCCGTTTTTATCGGAAGCTACAACTATCCTGACATCTATGCCGGGCCGATGATCGCGCCCGTCCACGGGGACACGGGCATCATGGACCGGCCCGAGGACTGGATAGCCGGCAACCACCCGCAGGAAGAGATCATCGGGTACCGGATGAACCTCGTGCGGGGCAAACGGCTCAACAACGCCTTCGATATTGAAAACCGGTTCGTGGAAAAACTCCAGGAAATCGTCCTTTCCGAACATTCGATCGAGAGCGAAGCCTCGTTCGCCACCGCGCCCGCCGGCCTCTCCTTTTCCGAGGAGCACACGCCCTTTGGCCCGAGCGCCCCGCTCGAACGCTTCGATATCACGGCCCAGCGCTGGGATCATTCCTTAGAGAAGATCTACTACGACACCGACCTCCTCTCGCGAGATGCCGTTCTCGGCCTCCACCGGCAGGGAATGGCGTTTTCCACGATCCAGAAGGCGTTCTCGGCAGGCACGATGGGTCGCGGGGAAAACCGGCATCTCGTTCCCACACGCTGGTCGATTACCGCCTGCGACACGATGATCGGTGACAACCTGCTTAAGGGCGTGAAGCAGTGCCCGGTGATCGATACCGTGCGTTTGTACGAGTACGCGAGCCTCCACAACCGGTACGCGGTGATCCTGCTGCCAACCGCGTGGCAGTACGAGTGGACCGAGGCCTTTTTGCACGTGCTCGGGAACGAGGAATATGTTTTCTCCGACCACGAGGGGTTCAAGCGGAAGATCGGTTATTCCCCGCTCGGGGGCTGCTATTACTCCTGCAAGATGGCGGTGCTCGAAGAGCTTGCGCGGGAACAGCGGCAGGCAGGGGCGATCATCCTCCGCGAGGCGCTGCCCGGCTATGTCCCGATGGGGGTCTTCAATGTCCGGGAGAATGTCCGGAGCGCGATGCGGGAACGGCCCGCGGAGTTCGAGGATCTCAAATCCGCCCTTTCCTATATCGGCGGGCGCTTCACCCTGCCGGTCCAGCGGTTTGTCACCGAGACAACGCTTCTAAAAGAGAGCCTCCGCCAGCGCCAGTGCACGCTTAGCGATTTCACCGGCCCGGCCCGGAAAGATGTCGAAGGCCCGGTGCCAGATGCAGCGGGAATCGCCTGAACAGTACGCGGGCATGCAGGTCCCCTGGAGGAGAAGATGAACGGGAATACCGGAAGCGCAGGGCAGCGGATCGTCCTTCACGCCGACATGGACTGCTTCTATGCGGCAGTCGAGATGCACGACCGGCCGGAGATTGTCGGAAAACCCGTGATTGTCGGTGCAGACCCGCAGGGTGGGGCCGGGCGGGGCGTGGTCTCGACCTGCTCGTACGAGGCCCGGGCGTTCGGCGTGAAATCCGCGATGCCGATCGGGCAGGCGTACCGCCTCTGCCCGGATGCGGTCTACCTCCGTCCCGATATGGCAAAGTATGCGGCGGTATCGGCGGAGATCATGGGGATCTTCAAAAGCACCGGCTGCCGGGTCCAGCAGGTAAGCATCGATGAGGCGTTTCTCGACGCGAGTCATGTGGGGGATTTTGCTGCCGCCCGCGACCTTGCGGTGCGGTTAAAACAGGAGATCCGGGACCGGGTCGGGATCACCTGCTCGTTCGGTATTGCCCCTTCAAAAATTGTCGCAAAGATCGCCTCGGACTACCAGAAGCCCGATGGCCTGACGGTGGTAACACCGGAGGAGGTCCCGGCATTCCTCGCCCCGCTTTTGGTCCGGAAGATCCCGGGTATCGGGGAAAAGACCGGGGCACAGCTAGAAGCCCTCGGGATTACCACCATCGGGGAGCTTGCCACCTGCGACATCCAGCGCCTTGTCGGTGCCTTCGGGCGCTCTGCCGGCCTGCTCCGCGAAGCAGCGCTCGGGCACGATGAGAGCGAGGTCGTGGAGCGCGACGGGGTAAAATCCATCTCGAAAGAGACGACCTTCGCACACGACACGGACAGCCCTGACGAGATTGCGGCAACGATGGAAGTGCTGGTCGCAGAGGTTGCCCGGGCGCTTGCCGATGAAGGGCTGTATTTTAAGACCGTCACGGTCAGGGTCCGGTATACGGGCTTTGTCTCGAAAACCAAAGCAAAATCCCTCCTGCATTACCACAACGACGAGGCCGCCATCCGCTCTTCTGCCGGTGAACTCCTCCGCGAGCTCTGGGACGGCAAACCGATCCGGCGCCTTGGCCTGCGCCTCTCGGGGTTCAGGAAACAGGACATCGGCCAGCAGACCCTCTTTTAGGCCCGGGGCTTCCAAGGGTGTGTATGTTAAAAAACAGATGGGGATTTTGGTTATTCAGGAGTATCTGGAGACCCGGTTGGAACGGCCTGCGGTTTGCTGCCGTCGGGGAGGAGCCCGATCACGATCAGGGAGAACCCGACAGCGGCAAGAGGCCCGACAACAGCGAATGCCGCATTCGAGGCAAAGAAGACTTCACGGATCGGGTAGGCGAGATACGCCAGCACGAGGATGATTGTCCCGATCAAGGCCGTCGGGTGTTCGGTAAACGAATAATTCAGCGCCGTAATAAGGAGCAGGCCGGAGGCAAAGAAGTAGAGCAGGATCATCAGGGACTGGTCGGTGACCCCGCTTGTAACAAGGATGGCAAGAGGGGTGATGAGCACGAGGACGAGGATGCCCAAAAGGGCCATGCCGTTTGCCCGCTTTCGCGGGTAGATCCTCTTGTACGCCGATGCGAGGATAAGGAGCACGACGACAAACCCGAGGTCGACAGGGCTCGGGAACGGGGAAGATCCTATCCCAAACATTGCTGCAACGTACCATGCGGTGTTGACAGTTCCCCAGAGGGCAAATCCTGCGGCAGCCCAGAGGAAGCCCGTCCCGGCTTCGTGCCGGAGGTAGTACCAGCAGAAGACCGCAGCGCCGGAGAATGCTGTGAGGATCTGGAGATAATTGCTGATTGCAAGGTACTGCGTTGACGGGAAGAGGAGGAGGGCGAGCACCAGTGCCACGGCAATGCCGCAGAACCCCCCGAAGATACCGGAAAGAATGGATCCGGCAGTACGGTTCCCTGCCGGTGAAGATGTATCGGTCATATATTCAGGTTAGCGCGGCTGGCGGGAAAAATATGCGGGCCCGTTAAGGAGACGGGCAGGATTCCCGTTCTCATGCATACGTTAATTATCGACCACGTCGTTTATATATGCGGAGTTGTTGGCATCACAGATAATACAAAGAAAAAGGCCGATGGTATTGCAAACGGCTTTGAGGCTACGGGGGCAGTAAACGCCGACGGTACGCCGGTGGTCCGGGTCAGGCTCCCCAAGAAATGGAATAACGAGATGTTCGGCTCTGCCGACCTGATGATGGGGGCAAACCATATCCGGGTGCGGTGCTTTGACGGCGTCACGAGGATGGGCCGGATCAAGGGGAAGATCAAGAAGCGAGTCTGGATCCGTGAAGGGGATACCTTAATCATTGTCCCGTGGACGTTCCAGGACGACAAGTGCGATATCATCTACCGGTACCTCCCCCCGCAGGTCGACTGGCTGCGGAAGAACCGGTACCTGTAATCTTTTTTTCAGGCTGTCATATGCCGGGCGATGATGTCCCGGTAACCATCCCTTTGTTTCATGGTGTCTGAGAGCATAGTACTTACGTATTCTATGCAAGACAACGCAAAAAAAATCCGTCTTATCCGCGACCGCCTGACCCGTATCGGTATCGGGGAGCGGGGTATGAGCGATGAAATGATCCTTGCATCCTACAGTATCAGCAGCACCGGGCAGCTCTGCCGTGCCGAAGGATCCCGCAAGTCCAAGCCCTGATTACGATAGCAGGGTTACGAAGAAACCTCCCAGTCCTCCTTATTTTGTGCAGGATCGTACGGTCGGGCTTTGGGTGCGATCATCCAGAAGTAGTTAAACCAGAACGTCATGAATTCTACTACAGTTTCTACACTGTATGAGAACATCATGTACGGATCGTCCAATTTTGGCGGTCGGGGTCCCCGGGACTTCGGCCCACGTGAAATGACAAAAGCTATCTGCGCCGACTGTGGAAAAGAGTGCGAAGTGCCGTT
>Ga0183101_1000006_pt3 | contig 13911 bp, 12 predicted proteins | sample Biomet3_FD_127790 | JGI IMG/M metagenome (GOLD analysis project Ga0183101, IMG submission 127790) | Microbial communities from bioreactor (seeded with sewage sludge) at LBNL, California, USA - Biofuel metagenome 3 | ecosystem: Engineered > Bioreactor > Anaerobic > Unclassified ... | reverse complement strand
CATGCCCGCATTTTACATCCCCCACGGCGGCGGCCCCTGTTTTTTTATGGACTGGTCACCGCCGGACACATGGAAGGCCCTTGGCGACTGGATGCGTAGCATCCCCGCCGCGCTGCCCGCCCAGCCCAAGGCGCTGCTTGTTTTTTCCGCCCACTGGGAGCAGCCGCAGTTTACGCTGCTCTCCACGCGCGATCCCGCGCTGTATTATGATTATTACGACTTTCCGCCGCATACCTATGAATTGCAGTGGCCAGCGCCGCCAGCGCCGGAATTTTTTGACCGGGTGCGGCAGTGCGGGCGGGCAGCGGGCATGACGCTGGCAGAGGACAGCACCCGCGACTTTGACCACGGCGTATTTGTGCCCGGCCTGCTCATGTACCCGCAGGCGCAGATGCCCACGCTGCAGATCTCGCTGCGGCGCGGGCTCGACCCGCAGGAGCATCTGGCCCTTGGACGCGCGCTGGCCCCACTGCGCAGCGAGGGGGTGCTGTTTGTGGGCAGCGGCATGAGCTTTCACAATATGGGGGCCTTCCACTACAGAGACAACACGTCTATTGAGGGCGCGACGATTTTTGACGACTGGCTGACAAAAACCGTGTGTACCCCGGACGCCGACTTGCGCAACGCCGCCCTTGCGGAGTGGCAAAAAGCCCCCGGCGCGCACTTTGCCCACCCGCGCGAGGAGCACCTTATCCCCCTGATGGTGATTGCCGGGGCCGCAGGTGCGGCGAAGGGCAAGCTTGCCTGGCACGGCAGGGCCATGGGTGCGCCGCTCTCCGCATTTTTTTTTGACTAAGTGCAATAAATACTTGCGCCTCGCAGCCAAAAGGTATAACTGATTTCTCCTCATGGGGCTGTAGCTCAGTTGGGAGAGCGCTTGAATGGCATTCAAGAGGTCAAGAGTTCAATTCTCTTCAGCTCCACCAGATAGGTAATTAAAACCCCCGATCATCGAAAAATGGTCGGGGTTTTTTGCGTGTGGTGTGCAACAGGACCATTTTCCTTCTTGCCACAAAGTTTCATTTTTGATCAAATCTTTTTAATCGGCAAAGGTGCTCTTGAACAAATTCGGATAGTTTACTTCATAACCGTATATTATGGAGGTAATAATATGAGCCAAGTCAATGGGAGTGATTCCGAGTCAAACATTATTTGCTTTGAAGATGGTCGGCCGCCTCTCTCAATTAAGGACTACCAAAATATATATCATCAGATTACGTCAAGAACGGAAAACATCGAAAAATTATATAGTGAAAATTATACATTGAGTTTTGGTGACGTTGAACATCTTCATCATAAGATAAAGCAAGTAATCGATATCCATCATGTAGTTGCTATGACTGAATCAATTACTGTATTTTTTTTAAAGGATCGGAAAGAACAATATTCATCATTTGAACGGTTTTCTCTTTACAATCCAAACCTTGTGTCTCCAGTTGTTAATATCCTTCTAGAGTATAATATTTCACTTGTTGTACCTTGCACTTGCAAACCACAGACATACAAAATAACGGTTAACATCGGCTCTCGTGTTGGCTTATTAAAAAAACTTGAAGAAGACGATCCAGACATGCCTTGGTTTATTCGCTCACGTATTTTTGGCCCGACTATAAAAGCGCATATTGACTACGTAGATTATGTCGTTGCAAGAACTTTTCTTGATGGTATCGATGAGTGGGTTAGTGGTTGTAAAAAAAACATTATATCTAATTATATAAAAATTTTTAAAAAATGTTCAGATATTGTTCCTGAAATTTTTGAAAATTCTATGGCGCTTGTCATCATTATTGTTGCGTTTATGAACAGCAACAGAATAGTGTCTCAAAATGTGATATCACAGGATACCGTACGGTATTGTTTAATGTTTGTAGCAAGTTTTTTTATTTTTTGCCCCCTAGCGATGCGATTTGGAATAACTATTGAAAGACTTATAGATAGCTATCAACCTCTATCCTATCTAAGTCTTAACAAGGGAGATGAAAATTTAATCAAAGAATTTGAAAAAGCGCAAAAAAAGACACTATGGTATGTAATAATAAATGTTGTAGCCACTGTTTTACTTGGCATTATTTCTTCAAGAATTGCAGCGAGTTGGTAATTTCTGTCTGCAGTAAAAAACCCCCGACCATTTTTCAATGATCGGGGGTTTTAATTACTTATCTGGTGGAGCTGAAGAGAATTGAACTCTTGACCTCTTGAATGCCATACTAAGGCATCATGCCCCAAACCTTATACCGCCAATAAAATCAGGCTATTAAATGTATATTCCCCGTCCGTTTTGATACATTTCGATACATTTTGTATATCCCAATCAGATTTCATGGGTAAGGATTTCAAGCACTTCCTTGTCCTCAATGCCCAGGTGGTAACGCATGGCGGCAACAGGGGATGCAAGGTTTAACCTTCTGCAGATCAGCTCAAAACCTACGCCCAATTTGTCCTCTCAATGTACCCGCAGGTTTTTCCTGGTGAGCGTGCGCCTGACGACCTTTACAGTTCAGGTTTTGCACCACGCCTTGCTTCTGCTGTTTACGGTCACAACCAAACACAAAAGTGCAAGGGGCTTGCCCCGCGTCCGCATTATGCGGCATTTTGCAAAAATCGTTAAATATCAGACCCATATTTACACATATTAATTTACTATGTCTCTTTTTTATTGCAAAAGCTCGACTTGCTGTCGCACATGCTATATATCGAGCATGTTTTAAAACATGTGCGTTTTTAAAAGGAAAGCAATAATGAACAAATATAACATCTCGCTCGCAATGGTTTTTTTGCTGCTCACTGCCTGCGGCGTCATGGAAACATTCTATTCAGACACCATGTGGGCGCCCAAATCCGCGCCGAGCATGGGCGGCCACTATCCCGAAATGCGGGACAATGCCCGACGCTGCAACAATGGATTTTATACCGGCATGAGTGCCAAAAATATTGACCCACGCATGAGCCAACGCTGTGAAAAGCTGGATGACGGCAACTCTGTATGCGCAGTTGAAGCCGTCGATACGCGCTATGAAACAGAACGGCGGCAAGAGTATGACTCCGTTGAAAAGAAGTACGTCACGAGGTATGTTACTGTAACACATTACTATGTATTTATGATAAACACATACATCAACGACAAGGGCATCATCTACGACTGCCGGGCAGAGAACGCGCAGTACTGGTGGTCCAAGCCAGAAAGCCCCAAACCGGGCTCCCTGGCCGACAGACTGCCCAAGAATTAGGGGGAGTGATGCGTTATCCTTTTTTTGCATGCCTGCTGATTCTGCTGCTGTTGCCCGCCTGCGTCTATCTGCAGCGGCCCCTGTGGCGGCCTGAAGCTCTCAGCCCCATAGAGGCCACGCACGAGCAGGGCGTCAACATGCTAAACACCTGCACTTCGCACGGGTACAAGGGGCAGGCTTTCGCCTCGCTGGCAGAAAGCAAAAACGCCCAGTGTCAGCCCAGTGGTTCAGGGCAGGAGTGCGCCCTGCTGGTGGTGTACCCCGAAAGCCGCATCTTTTCTTTTGCTGATGCCCGCCGGTACACCGCCACGGTGCAGGCCAAAACACTGTTCAACATGATGGTGGATGGCGCTGGCAACATAAAGCAGTGCAGAGCTGAAACGGAATAGGGGAAAATACCATGCTCAAATACCTTGTAATGGCGGCGCTGTTTTGCATGTTGCCCGGCTGCGTTGAAAGTACCCTGCCGCCCCCGCCGCCCCCCATGCCTTTTACTGTGGTGTGGGCTCCGGATGAAGCCCCTGCCGTGCAGGTTGCGGCAAAGGCCCTGCAGCCCCTGATAGCCGACTGCAACGGCGGAAGGCTTGAAGGCAAAAAAATCAGGGACACCAGCTTGCCGCAAATGACCTTTTTCAGCAAAACGCTGGAAAATGGCAAAACCCTGCAGGCTGCAAAGCTGTATTATTTGGAGCAGACCGACGTGGAATTTACCACGGCGGCCATGTTCAACCTGACTGTGGCCAAAAACGGCGAAATTCTGGATTGTTCGGCTGAAAAGGTCATTTATCGCAGCAAATAGCCGGGTACGTTCAGCATCTTGCGTGGCAGCGGTCACGAGCCTGCGCTGCTGAGCGGCTCGCAACCCGCCGCAAAAACTGCCCGCCAAGCGGCCTTGCCTCGTAATGGTGCGGGGCCGCAAGAGCCATCGCACGTTTCCACAAGCTCCCCAAACGCAAACCCCCCGATCAACGCGAGATGGTCGGGGGTTTTGCGTATCTGCTGGAGCTGAAGAAAATTGAACTCCTGCCATCCTGACTGCCATTCTACCTTCGCCCCCCGCTGCGTTTCGCTTCTGCGCGGCCTTGCGGGGTGCGCCGTTCGCGGATTTTTTTCACATTACAGCCGCTGGCAATCACGCGCTGAGCGACTTTTACGATGCGCGCAAAATGCCGCGCGTCAGCATTTTTCCACCCGCCGCGCAAATACGCTTGCCTATCCGCTGCGGTAAAAGTAATTATATTGCTTAAGGATACCGCACATGCTTGCGGCATCATCCTTGCCAGCGGGGGCCAGCGTATCCGCGTGGGTCGTTTGTTGTGTCGTACACTGACAACCCCGACGCGGTGCTTGCCGCTGTCATTGCCGTTTTTTGCAGCGTTTGCTGTCGCAGTCGTGCGCTGCCACCGCACTGTGCGGATTCCCTGTGTTGATGTGCAACCGAAACCGGGGGCAAGATGCAAAAAATTCGTTTTATAACCGCGTGCATGCTGCTGGCGCTTGTATGTCAGCCCGCTTTGGGGCAGGAACCGCCCGCTCCTCTGGCGCAGACCGTCATACCCGGCCCCGCCGCCGGTACGCTCATGACGCCAGCATACGTGCAGGCGATCGGGCGGTTGTCCTACCTTTTTGGCTATCCGCTGGTTAACGTCTACAACCGCTACAGAAAACTGGAGAGCGTCGCTGCCAAGTCGGGCGGCAAAACATTTTGGGCCGAGGGGGTTCGCCCCACCGCACCGATAAACCACCTGTGCATGCTGACAGACTACATCAAGCCCACGGCCAATACCGTGTCATGCCCCAATCAGGATGTTGTTTACGGCGCGGGGTACTTTGGCCTGACCGACGGGGCCGTGGTGCTGCAGATTCCCGACTTTGGCGACCGCTTCTGGATATACGCCCTGTACGATGCCCGTACGGATGAGTTTGGCGCGCTGGGCAAGCCCTACAGCACGAAGCCCGGTTTTTACCTCATTGCGGGGCCCGGCTGGCACGGCGAAACCCCTGAGGGCATCACGGCCGTGCTGCGCTCGCCGACAGAGCAGGGCTTTGTGCTGCCGCGTGTTTTTAAAGAAGACTCGGCGGACGACACAAAAGCCGTGCAGCCGCTGCTCAACCAGATCATGATGTACCCCTTGCAGGAGTATACCGGCAAAATGCAGATCACCGACTGGAGCAAAACCCCATCCACGCTGCCGTCCTCTGTGCCGGGGCCGGCGGGGGAAGCACCCCACGTTGATCCCCTGCATTTTTACGAGCAACTGCCCGCAGCGCTCAGGCTTGTCCCCCCTCTGCCGGGCGAGGAGAGCCTCTACGCGCTCATAGACTCGGTTTTTCAGGCAGCAGCGCAGCAGCCCGATGTCAAGGAAGCCCTGGTGACCTCGTTTGTCTGCGCAAACAAGGAACTTATAGAGCCTTTGCTGCAGTGGAAGTATAACGGCAGACGGACCGAAAACGGCTGGAATTCGCCTGTCAACGGGGCGGCCTGGGGTACGGATTACCTCATGCGCGCGGCCACGGCCAAATCAAATATCTACGAAAACAGATCAGCAGAGACAAAGTACTTTTTTCGCGATCTGGACAGCAACGGCAAAACGCTGCACGGCGTCAACCAGTACAGCCTCACCTTTGCCAAGGGGCAGCTGCCGCCCACCAGGGGCTTTTGGTCCATAACCCTGTACAACAAGTATCACCTGTTTAACGCCAATGCCCTCAACCGCTTTTCACTGGGCACAAAAAGCCGGGACATGCAGTTTAACGCCGACGGCTCGCTGACAATATACTTCGGCAGCCAGTCGCCCGGCCCGGAGCATGAGAGCAACTGGCTGCCCGCGCCTGCGGGGCCGTTTTCGCTCTACATCCGCACCTACTGGCCGGAGCAGACGATTCTTGACGGCGTCTGGTCGCCCCCGGCGGTGAAAAAGCTGTAACGCGCCCTTGTGTGCGCAGATATGGATGCCAAAGGGGGCCGGGGCTGCATGGCTTCGGCCCCGGCGACCGTGCGACGGTTTGCCGCAACAGTGCTGCGACGACCGTGCGGCGTGCGCGGCGGCTGTGCGGCGGGCTGTGCGGAGGGGGGGCGTCAGGGCGGCTTGCCTGCGGCGTAATCCGCAAGCACGCGCCGGGGTGCGGTGCTGCTGAAAGACTATAATGTTGATGCGAAACCTGATATAGCCCGTGGATGCTTTTTAGGACGCTCCATCAATTGGGCAAAACTTTTGTTCACGCAAATTTTGCAGAGGCCACATGCGCAAAATATTTTTTTCTCTCTGTCTGTTATTGTTAATGATCATCTGCGGTTGCAACAGCAAGAGCGACTGGCAGGACGCGCCGACACAGATTGAGGTGGTGGCGTCGGGCACCACGGGCACGCTCGTGGTGTATGCCAATGCCAACGGCAAGCGCGAAGAGCTGCTGCGCACAGATGCCTATGTGGGCAAAAACGGCTGCACTACAGAAAAACGCGAAGGCGACGGCAAAACCCCCGTAGGCGTGTACGAGATACGGCGCGGCTTTGGCCTGGCCATGCCCCCCGCCGTAAACATAGCCTACACCCAGCTGACGGGCGGCGAGCAGTGGGTGGATGACGCAGCCTCTACCCGCTACAACCAGTGGGTAACAAAAGATACCACCCCTGTGGACTGGAACTCAGCCGAGGATCTGTCCAAGGAGACCGTCGCCTACAGGTATGTTGCCGTTGTTGAGTACAATACCGCCAACATCGTCAAGGGCGCGGGCTCGGCAATTTTTCTGCACTGCTCGCTGGGCAGGCCCACCTCTGGCTGCATAAGCGTTTCAGAAGAATCCATGAGCAAAATTCTGGGGCTGATAAAGCCCGGTACGCGCATAGCCATTGCCCGGTCTGACGCCGAGCTGAAAAGCATTGCAAAGTAGCCTGCGGGCGGCCCGCAAGCCCCGCTGCCGGGCCTGACAGCTGGCCCAACGCCGGGCATGGTCGCTCGTAAACGGCGCGGCCAGGGCCTTACCTGGCGCATCCATGCAATAATAAGGCGGGGTGCTGACGCGGCAAATGCCTTGCGTCAGTACCCCGCCTTATGTTGACCGCAGCCCGCAGGCGCGATCAGGCAAATTTCAGCCCGATGACCCCGGCGATGATCAGCCCGGCGGAGACCATGCGCATGGGCGTGGCCGCATCGCCAAAGGCCGCAATGCCCACCACAAACGTGCCTACCGCGCCTATGCCCGTCCACACCGCATAGGCCGTGCCCATGGGAATTTCGCGTTGCGCCATAAGCAGCAGCAACCCGCTGCACAAGATGCAGGCGATGGCAAAAAAGAGCCACAACGCGCGGATGCCCTCTTCCGTCCAGCCCAGTTTAAGGCCGATGGGCCAGCCAATTTCAAGAAAGCCCGCCAGAACAAGGTACACCCACGCCATAACTTTCAGCCTTTTTACGGGTTAACTGTCACAAGCCGCAACGTGCTGCCGCCGCCAGTTTGCCGCCGCAACTCAGACCGCCCAGCCGCATGCGGCGGCATGGCGCAAGTTTAATGCCCTGAGGCGTGACGCCTGCGGGCGCTACTGCACTTCTTCGTCAGTGGCGGAATCAAGCAGCGTGGCGATATCCCAGTATGCTGTCTCCGATTTGGAAAGCGACCTGTTGACGGTGACGGTTTTTTGCCGCGCCAGATCAAACATGCGCAGAGGCTTGACGCCGTGCCCGCAGTCGCGCACCAGCAACACGCGCGGCAGCGAGGGCGCGAGCGGGTCAGAATGGCACACAATGCCTTTTTGCCCGTTGGAGAGCACCACCGCCGTACCAATGGGAAAAATGCCCACCATCTTGATAAAATGCTCTGCATAGCCTGGGGCCCAGGCGTTTTCGCCCATTTTAAACAGCGTGCCCAGGGCGTGCTTGGGGTGGATGGCGTCTTTGTACACCCGCTTGGAGGCCAACGCGTCATAAACATCGCAGATGGAAATAATGCGCCCGTACAGCCCGATCTGGTCGCCAGACAGGCCAAAGGGATACCCTGTGCCGTCGTGCCTTTCGTGGTGCTGCAAAATGGCGGCAAGTACCTCATGCGAAAATTTGCCCGAGCCTTTCAGCTTTTCGTAACCGAGCACCACATGCGTATGCATGATTTCCATTTCGCCCGGGTTGAGCCTGCGCGGCGCATTGAGAATGTTTGTCGGCAACAGCGCCTTGCCGTAGTCGTGAAACAGCGCGGCAAGACCGATCTGACGCAGTTCATCACCTTCCATGCCCAGATACTGCGCAAACGCCACAGAAAAAATGGCCACATTTACGCTGTGGCGGTACATGTAGTCGTCCAGACTCTTTAAATTTGCCAACAAAAGCAACGCGTTGCGGTTACGGGCAACGCTTTTCATGATTGCGTTGAGGCAGGGCTCCACAGCTGTAACCTCAACCTTGCCGCTGGCCGCTCCCTGCATAAACGACTTTACATGCCCGTATGCGGATGAAAAAGCCCCGCGCGCGGCGTAAATTTCGTCCGAAAGCGGCGTCTGCGGGGTGGGCAGTTCCACCGCCTGACCCTGAAACTGCGAGCGAAGGGGATCGTAGTAGGCCTCGGCAAAGCCCTGACGGGCTATATCCCTGATTTCGGCCTGCGAGGTGATCAGGCCTTCCCGCTGGTAGAGGTTTGGTTCTTCAATCCAGGAAATGCCGTAGTCTACTACAAACATTCCGGGCTTGAGGCGGGCTATGGAAATGCGCACTGATGCCATGCCGGTTGTCGCTTCACATATAAGGTTATGGGCAATAAACGCGCATGCAGGGCGCATCAGCAGTATAAAAACGCACGCGCGCAGCAGCGCTGTCGGCAAACCAGAGACTATGAGCTAGTAACCAACAAAATCAATTATCACTATTGTTGTCAATACGCTCAAAAATCAGTGCATTTTCGAGGGCTGCGGGCCCCCCGGCCGAAAGGGGCCAAAATCTTTTGCTCCAGAGCCAAAATGCCGCCTGCGGTGCGCATGCGCGCGGCGGGCAACAGGGCAAAAATACGGGCGGGGCGCTTCGATCACAAAGAATGTCGGCAGCCCCGCGCGCAGGGCCACGGTCTCCTTTTGCCACGCGGCCCGTGATTTGCTGCTTTTCACACCTGGCATCAACAACGGAATCCGCACTGACGATTTGCGTAAACGCAAAATCTCCCACGTCAAAAATGCCAAACCGGGACAAGCCATACAAATCAGAGAATCCAGGACCGGAAAGACCAACACCCTTTATATAAACAGGGAGGTCTACAAGGCCCCCAGAGAACATCTGGAGGCATCTGGAGGCATCTAACCATTCTGATGATTAACCCTTTCCAATCCCGAAGAGGCCACCCGAAGCCTCTCGCTATTATGACCGTAAACCGCCCCCAGTGTCACCATGCGATACCTGGGCATTGAGGACAAGGAAGTGCTTGAAATCCTTACCCATGAAATCTGATTGGGATATACAAGATGTATCGAAATGTATCAAAAAGGACGAAAAATATACATTTAATAGCCTGATTTCATTGGCTGTGTAAGGTTTGGGGCATGATGCCTTAGTATGGCATTCAAGAGGTCAAGAGTTCAATTCTCTTCAGCTCCACCAGATAGGTAATTAAAACCCCCGATCATTGAAAAATGGTCGGGGGTTTTTGCGTTTAGAAAACTCAATAAAGCCAGCATACCTAACCATCATCGTTTGTACTGCAGCTTGATGGCATTAAATACGGTTATACTCTTCAGATCGATTCTGCTAAGATTAAGGAAAACGCTAAAGGTGGGGAACATGGAAAAAATTAGGAGCTTGGCACTATTAGTGGGTGCCTACATTCCTTTCAACGATGATCTCTGTTTTCCCATCACGCATGAAGTTATGGAAAATTTGGCGGATTATCAAACTGAGGGGATAACCATTTCTGAGGGCATGCTCTGCTTTAAAAATTTAGCTAAAAAATCACAGATGATTGCAGAGTATTATTATAACTCCTTGCCAGATAACAACGAAATTTCTTTTTTTAATAAGGCGATAGAATTGCAGTCTGAATCATCTGAGTACGATGCCCTAAGTGTGGTTGAAGAGTACATATTGCTGGGAAGCGCAAGCAGAGATATTTTTCTAGCCGCAAAAAGATATCTAGAGAGCAATGAGGAGAACTTTACTATTTTCAGAATATTGCATGTGCTCGCACAGGCCATGAATACACAATTTCCATATAAACCAGAAAATTTTTTGGATTTTTTTATTTTTGCATATGAAAAAATTGAAATGGATTTAGCCACAAGCAATTATATTGCAAAATTTTGCAACTTTTTATTTACCAACGAGCAACATTGCTTAGAAATATATTCTCTAAGCTCAAAATCTAGCAATAGATTCCTAGCACCAATTTATAACAACATTGTGATGAAATTTTATAAAAAATTCACATATATGAGAAATGAACTGTGTAACAGCCTTCAAAAGGACCTAAGCGTAAGCCCGAATAAAATCTATTTATATGGTCAGGTATTACTCGAAGACAAAATTCATACTGGTTCTGAAATCACCAATCTGCTCACATTGGCAGATAACGGTTCTGACGACCAAAAACATTCCGCCTTTAGTGCATTAGTACTTCACTTAGGTAAATCTCAAGAAATTGATCGTGTCTTTACAGAAAAAGTTTTGAATAAAAATCTATGGTCGATTATTAGCTTGGTCCGCAAGTTGAGTAGCTCTTGGTCAAATTTTATTTCTCATCCAGATTTCACTGTATGGTTTCAATCAACAGCGCATATTCCCGCCGGGATGAAAGGCGCTGAAGAAAGTAGAGATTTTCTATTTTCAGAAGTAATATCAGAAAATTATGCCTTGGTTGTTAGTTGTATAGAATTATGCATTCATTTTTATGAAGAACATAATAATCCTTTCAACATCGAAGAACTATTCCCATCAACTCTCAGAGAGCTTATTAAGAACGAGCAGTTTGGCACACAATTGTTGTTATGGTTTAACAGGAAGCAGCATAATCTTGCCCATATTTCCGCAGAAATTATAAGCTTTTCTTCTATTAATAAATGCACATTTTCAAATTTTAATATTGATATTTTGCACATCAAAGATCCAAAAGACTTACTTTCTCTGTGCAGAGGGATTTTAGGGTATGTGACGGAAGTCAATTTTTTGCTACCGGTCTTTACTGCTTTTGCTTGCTTTTACAAAGATAGCTCTCTTCTAGATATAGTTACCCAGTGCATAGAAATTACTGCTTTTGACTATCCCCCACAAGCGATGCAGGCTCTGGAGTATTTTCAAAATAATTATCCCGGAACAAAGTTAGATGAAAAGGCCAATGCCATCAAGGTTAATATAAATAACTACTTTGAATCATTAAGAAGATTGCCAAAAATAAACGAATTACAACCTTCAAGATCTGAAGAGAACGTTTTTCATATAGAACAAAATAAAAACATGTCACGACACTTTCAAGCGGCTAAAAAACAATCGGTAATTCTCTCTGTTGCCTCTACAGTCACCTTAAAGGCAGGCAAAGCTTTTTTCTCATGTCGCGATGAGCTGCCTGATAAACCAACCCCATTAACACCCATTGAGACCTCTTTCACACTTCCACGTTCTATATTGTTAGACCCCATTAAATATGAGTTCGACCGTTTAGTATTTAGACTCCAGCATGAAGGTAAACTATGAAACTCCTCATTTCTCAGTATCTGCGGCTTTTAAGAGAACGGGATGAGCTGGATGCCCTTATACCTGTTTTATTTATGTCGATGGGAATAATACCCATAAGTCACCCGCAAATCGGAGTCAGACAAGATGGCGTAGATATCGCGGCTGTTGGAAAAGACCCACAAGATGGGCAAGACAAGCTTTTTTTAGCTGTAGTAAAGAAGGGGGATATCGGACGCAAAGACTGGAATTCAGGCCCCCAGGCAATCCGACCAAGTTTAGATGAAATTTTTGATGTTTACTTACAAAATAACGTTCATCCAGAACACAAAGCTCTTCCAATCGTTATATGGGTTTGCACTTCTGGCAACTTGCTTCAGTCGGTTAATGAAAATTTTGTAGGATATGCAAAAACAAAAGAATTTAAGGCGGATATCGTTTTTTGTGGCGCGGATAAACTTTCTGAATTGATCGAGCAGTATTTATTTAACGAAAACATCTTCTTAGGAGAGGATAGAAAATTATTGCGTAAGGCCTTGGTGCTGGTTGGTGATATTGACTACGATCTCAGCGACTATCATTCACTGTTACTTTCACAATTAGCAACCACTCACGATGGTAATGTTGCCCCACAGACAGAAGCGGAGTTTCAAGCTGCCCTAACAAGAATCCACTTGGCTTTAAACATCCTAATTGCATGGGGTGATGATGCAGGAAACCTTAAACAGCCGTTGCTTGCAGCAGAGCGAACGGTACTCTGGACATGGCATGCTATTGTAAAACGGGATTTTTTGCACTCAGACAGAATTTGTGAAATATTTTGGGCAATATACTACACATATTTTAAGATTTCAGTTGGTTATTTAAATAAAGTTGGAGAATACTTTGTTATAAAAGACGGAATGTCAAAAGTATCTTCTAATAGTGCACTGATTTCAGTCTCAATTTTTAGGCAAATTGCAATATTATCATCCATTGGAATCACTGCAATTTTCATGGTCAAAATGGGTCAGGAAAGAATACAGCCAACAGTTGAGCGAATTGCGGTTCTTCTTCGTGCCATTATTGAAAATAATCGAGCCAGTTCTTCTCCAAGGCTTGATGGGAACTCTATTGATATTAACTTAGCTTTGATTTTTTTTGCCTTAAATGGAGATACTGATTTTGCCAAAGCTTGGCTTGAAGACCTTATTTCAAAGTTAGTTTTTGTTTTTGCAAAAAAACGATACTATCCGATCTCTAGTGATAATATAGAAGACTTGGCTCAAATTGAGAATGATGACTCAGATAAAAATAGCTTCCATTTAAAGGGAACGTGGCTTGTTCCTTCTGTAGCTATTTGGTGTGTCTTGCTAAATATGGAAGAAAGATATCGTTATTTTGTTGAAGAACTTATCATAAAAAGCCCGGACATTGATCCTCAGCTTTGGCATCCTACAAAAGAAGCATATGAACAATTTTATTTTGGAAATTCTGTTTTGGCTCTTGGAGATACAGAAGTCCCCATATCGTTTGACAAAAAAATTTCCGAGATGAAAGAAAGAATACGCAAGTTTAAAAAGAGAGAGGGATATGACTTGTTTAAATTTTCTCCAGCCATGCAGCAAAAATTTGTTGCGCTAGAGTTGCTGGCATGCATGCATTTTAGAATCCCAATTCCTCCCGTGCTTATTTATTCATTCTTGACCGAAGAAAAAATTTGACCGCTAAGCAACCCAACCCAATGAGGTAACGTTCTCGCTGGAAAGCATGGTGGGAAAACAGAGATCATCATTGAAAGGAATGTAGGCACCCACTAATAGTGCCAAGCTCCTAATTTTTTTCATGTCCCCCACCTTTGCAGCGTTTTCCTTAATCTTAGAGAATCGATCTGAAGAGTATAACCGTATTTAATGCCATCAAGCTGCAGTACAAACGATGATGGTTAGGTATGCTGGCTCTACCTCAAAGACGGGGGCATAGCATCCTCAAGAAAAAATGGGCATACCAATTAAAGTTGGTATGCCCATCAGGGCAGCTTTTATTTTCCGACCAAAGAAAAGAAGAGA
>Ga0183101_1002289_pt1 | contig 13912 bp, 6 predicted proteins | sample Biomet3_FD_127790 | JGI IMG/M metagenome (GOLD analysis project Ga0183101, IMG submission 127790) | Microbial communities from bioreactor (seeded with sewage sludge) at LBNL, California, USA - Biofuel metagenome 3 | ecosystem: Engineered > Bioreactor > Anaerobic > Unclassified ... | reverse complement strand
ATGAAAGGCGGAGACGATACCTTATTCGCTACCATCTCTGGCGTCGTGAAGTTTGAACGGGTTGGTAAGCGCGGGACGAAAGTCTCGGTCTACCCGGTTGCCGCTGCAAAGTAACGCTTCCTAGCTCTAAAAGCTAAGAGGATATCGCACTTTAACCTCAAAAGGCTGAGCCTCAGCGCTCGGCCTTTTTTATTTCTTTACTCCCTGTTAATGAAAGATGCGCTAAAATAAAACCACTAATAAAGGACACCTTATGAAAAAAGAAAGTCTTTCCGCTTTGCTTTTTGCGACCTTCGTTCTGCCGCTAAGCGCCTGCGGTGGCAACCCCGCCTCGAATTCCTCTGGGTCGGCCGGCTCTGCTTCCTCAACTCAGCCGACAACCAGTTCGGGGGCACCGAGCAGTTCCACCAAGATCGAAGGGCCCTCCGTCGCCTTCCATTATTACCGTGACGATGGGGCTTACGATACCTGGAGCTTATGGCTTTGGCCGGTAGGGGCCGATGGCAGACAATACTTTAAGACCGGAACCGATAGTTACGGTGGCGTTTACCAATATGCTCTCTCAACTTGGGTGAGCGATCCGGCCACCTATAAAGATTTCACCTTGAATTTCATTGTTCGGGATTCCTCCTGGAACAAAGACCCCGATGGCGACCGCAAGGTCACCATGAGCGATCTGCCTTATGATGAGACCTCGCAGACCTATAGCCTTTGGCTTAAGACGGCCGATGCCACGATTTATACCAGCGAGCCCTCGAAACTCGCCTTATCCGTTTGTCGCTTCGATAGTGCCGTCAAAGGCCACGCCCGCGCCAACCAACCGGTCGCTTCCTACAGCGTCGAAGCCGATGGCGCTTCCGTTGCTTCAGGCACAATTTCTCCGGCGGCTAAGACGTTCTACTTCAATCTCACGAGCGAAGCGAATATCCGCAAACTTTATACCTTGACCGCGACCTTCGAGTCGGGCGATAAGATCAGCAAAGAGATCGATATCTCCGCGCTCTATAACCTTGATTCCTTCACCAACGACTACACCTATTATGGTCACGATCTCGGTGCCAACTACGCCAGCGTTTCCACGACCTTTAAGGTCTGGTCGCCGGTCAGCCAATCCGTGACTTTGCGCATTTACGAATCGGGTACTCCGGTTGCGCTTAACGCCACCAAGGGTGACGATACCCATCATGATTACCCCATGACCTTCGGCGAGAAGGGCGTTTGGTCGGTGGTGGTGGATGGGGATTTAGCTGGCAAATATTACACGCTCATCGTCAGCAATTCCCACTTTGATCAGACTGAAATTGTCGACCCCTATGCCAAGAGCTGCGGCGTCAATGGCTTGCGCGGCATGATCGTGGACTTCTCCAAGACGAATCCCACGGGCTGGGACGACTTCAGCGTCGCCCATCCTTATGATCGTAAACAAGAGACGGTCTATGAGACCCACGTGGCCGATGTGACTTCCTCCTCGACTTGGGGCGGCAGCGCGGCCAATTCCAAGAAGTTCCTTGGCTTAGCCGAAACTGGAACCAAGTATACGAGCGGGAGCACCAGCGTGACCACCGGCTTCGATCACATCAAAGAGCTCGGCGTGAACGCCGTGCAACTCTTGCCGATCTTCGATCAGGCCAACGATGAAGTTAACGCTTCCTTCAACTGGGGCTACAATCCGCTCAACTATAACGCTCTTGATGGCATCTATTCCTCGGATCCTTATGATGGCTATGCCCGCATTAAGGAATTCAAATCCGTCGTGAAAGCTTACTATGATGCCGGTATCAACATCATCATGGACGTCGTCTACAACCACGTTAATGGTGCCAGCGGTTCTAACTTTGATGTTCTCGTTCCTTATTATTACTTCCGTTACGACACTTCCCTTAGCCTTTATAACGGCAGCGGCTGCGGCAACGAAACTGCTTCGAACCACATCATGTTCCGCAACTTTATGATCGATTCGACGGCCTTCTGGCTTAAAGAATATAAGCTTGGGGGCTTCCGTTTCGACTTGATGGGCCTCCATGATTTGGAGACGATGAATCTCTTGACCGCCAATTGCCAGACCATCAATCCGAAGGTCACCATCTATGGCGAGCCTTGGACCGGTGGAACTTCGGGCTTGCTCTCGACTCTCGCTGCCACCCAAGCCAATGGCAACTCCTATGTCGGTTATGGCCAATTTAACGATGGTATGCGCGATTCGCTTATTAAGGGCGGTCTCAATTCCGTCTCGGCCTTAGGCTGGGTCGATACTCAAAACGCCCCGTCGGCTGGCGATCTCTCGAAGATTGTGGCCGGGGTTAAGGGCTTCACTCATTCCGGCTCCAATCAGATCGATGATCCGGATAAGACCACGAACTATACGACTTGCCACGACAACTACACCTTAACCGATCGCTTCGCCGCCACCGGCCGGACTTATACCGCCGATCAACTCGAAGCCATGAACGTCTTGGCGAATGCCGTCGTCTTCACGAGCCAAGGCACCACCTTCATGCTCGCCGGCGAGGAATTCCTCCGCAGCAAAGGCGGCAATGGCAACAGCTACAATGCCTCCTACGCCGTTAATGAGCTTGACTACGCTTTAAAGGCGGCCCATCCGCGGATGTTCCGAAATTACCAAAAGTTAATCGCGCTCAAGCAAAATTTGGATGGCTTGCATCTCGATAAGAGTGGTGCGGCTTCCTTGACCCCGAGCTTCAATGCCGATGGCAATGAACTGAACTTCACCTTGACCGATACGGCCAATAAGCGGGTTTATCAGGTCGTCCATGCCGATGGTTATGGCACGGCTCCTAGCGTTAACCTCTCGGGTTACACTTTAGCGATTGATACTCTCGAGTCGGACGTGGCCCTTTCGGCCGCGACGCCGCTACTTCCGTATCAGACCTTAATTGCCTACAAAGCGGCTTAAGGCCAAACCGCTTCCTTGAGGCTGGCGCCAAAAACGCCAGCCTTTTTAAGTGGAAATAGGAAAACCGCAGTATTTTGTTACATAAAGTAAAGGGCTCTAGGCAAAAATATTTCGTTTTCGGCATTTTAAAGGCGTGATTATTACCGATTTACCAATTTTAGGAAACATTTTAAAAGAACGCTCACCGCCGAGGAAAGCGCTCTTTTTAATCTTTCTGAAAGGGCTTTCTTTTCACCCTTTACACGCGCGAAGGAATGGCCTAAAATAATTCCATGTTGATCACAAATTACGAAGGTTCTTGAGTTTTAGGAACGGCGGCTTGTAATGAGCGCCTTTTCCTCTAGGAACCCGAACTAATTTAGAAAGGAGCGTAATTAATGATTAACAAAAAGATTGCTGTCGGCATTCTGGCTTTGGCCTCGATGGGCCTTGCTGCTTGCGGCGGCTCCACAACTTCGAACGGGAGTGGTGATTCCGGTTCGGCGGGCGAAATCGCCTATGATTCCGAATCCGAAATGGACTATTCCTACACCGGCGCGGAGAGCATCTCTTACTGGTGCCCGACGACCGATACGGCCTTCATGGAGGCTCAAGTCGCTGCTTTCAAAGCCGCGAACAAAGGCTTCACGGGGACCATTAGCTTGCTCGCCAGCGTTGGCGAAGGCGACGTCAAGACCGAACTCTTGAAGGATCCGGAAGCCGCGGCCGATGTGATGTGCATCGCCGACGACAACATTTCGCCGGCCGTCACTGGTCGTGCCCTTACCGCCATCGGCAAAACAACCGATTCGACAACTAAAGGCAGTGTCATTCGCAAGATCTTAGCCCACCAGGGCAGCGCCGCTTTAAGCGCCGTCTCGGTTGGCACCAACGTCTATGGTTATCCGTACCGTAACGATAACGGCTACTGCTTAATCTACGACAAGCGTATCGTTTCTGATGCGGCTGCGGCCTCAATGGAAGGCATCCTTGCCGCCTGCAAGACTGGCAATGCGACTTTCAACTACGATCTCGGCACAGCCTGGTATGGTGCCTCGTATCTCTGGGCCAACGGCTGCACGACTTCGACCGACACCGATGGTAAGTTCCACGCTTCGTTTGCTAACGATAACGGCGTTGCCGCTGCCTTAGCTGCCCAAGCGCTCTATACCACCTATGGTGGAACTAACTGGCTCTTCTCGACCGATACCACGAAGTTCGGCGTTGAAGGCACTGGCCGTGTCGGTGCGGTTGTCCTTTGGAACAACTACGACGCCCTTAAGACCGCTGTTGGTGAAGCCAACATCGGCGTTGCGGCTCTTCCGACGATCAAAATTGGCGATTCCAACAAGGCTCTTAAGAGCTTTATGGGCTTCAAGGCCATGTCGATTCGCAAAGCCGAAGCGTTAACTGCTGAAAAGCTCAAACTCTCCGAAGCTTTCTGCTCCTTCGTTACTTCGAAAGATTCGCAGAAAACCCGTCTGACCACCCTTTCTCAGGGTGTTTCCGATAAGTCGCTTGCTTCCGATGCGGCGTTCAACGCTTTGCCCTTCCTCAAGGCTCTTACCTCGATGGCTGCGGCTGGCAACACCGTTTCGCAGGCCAATGGCGCTTGCGGCAACTTCTGGGATCCGATGGCAACGTTCAATGGCTACATCAAAGCCGGAACTTTGACCAAAGACAATGTCCTTGGCTATCTCCAGACCATGGTGACTGCCATGGAAAAAGTTGACTGAGTCATCGGTTAACTTTTGATCATCTTCCCCGGGAGGGGCTAATCCCTCCCGGGGAATTTGCGACAGCATCGAGAAAGGGACATCAAAATGGCTAACGAAATTCATACCTCTACGACTACCCAAGAAGAAAAACCGGCTTCATCCGTCAGCGAGAAAAGCCCGATTGACTTCAAAGGAGTCAGCGCCCTCAGTCAATCTTCTTATGAACCGGAACCTTGGTATGTCAGCCTCGGTTGGACTCTCTTAGATTGGCTAATTTCGTTAGGTCTTTTCTTCCTTGGCCTCATTTTGGATATCTTCAAAGCCCTTTGGAATGTCATCCGGGGCTTTTTTGTTGGCATCGTTAAAGGAGCAGTGGGAATCGGTCGTTATTTCCGTAACCAATATCGGATGCTGGTCGAAGGCGATGGCTTTGTCAAAGGGTCCTTCTTTATTTGGGGCCTTGGCAACTTCTCGGGCAAACAGTACGTCCAAGGGGGCATTTTCCTTGGAGCTGAGCTTCTTATCATCGCTTATTTTGCCTTTGGCGGCGTCACCAGCATCACCAACCTCATTTTTATTGGTGAAGCTTCTGCCGGTCAGGAACTGCCGAACTTAACTTCGGTGGGTTACCTCATTAGTGGCATCGTTGCTGTCGTCATGATTGCGGCGCTCGTTTATCTGTGGAATGTTGAGCTCCATAGCGCCTACGACAATTATGTTATTCGCCATAACTTCTATTTCCTACAAGCCCGTCAAGATGCTCTTCTCGTGGCAAAAAACTATTCGAATTTCCCAGCGATTTATACGTCCAAAAAAGCCGTCGCAAAAGACGGTTCTTCCTATACCAAAATCAAGTTCTTCAACCATTGGAAAATTCGGAAAATCATGCGGGAAGTCTATGGTTTCTCTAAACTTAGTTCCCGCTATATTTCCTATCTTCCTTTTAAACGTCTTCTCAACCGTTCGGCCTCCGCTTTCTCAAGCCGCTTCGTTGGATTCTTTTACGGGATTGGGGATCGGATGTATGCCCATTACGCCAAGCTGCGCGACAAAATTAAAGCCGGGAAATTCTCTTCCTTATTTGGGGACTTCCTCCTTTGGCAGCCTTTTAAACACGTCGAACGCTATGGGCAAAGCGTTGTTGTCGGAGAAGCCGAAGCTTCGATTAATAAGTTTCGTCACACTTATGACAAATATAACGATTATCTCGCCTATGTTCGCGATACCAATTCTTTGCTGGATGTCTTAAGCCAGCCGCAAGTTCTTGAAGATGCGATTTTCGCCCGCGATTCGTTCTCGAAGAAGAATGGACTTAGCCCACTCGACTCTTCGGACCCCAAACTCAAGATTGATCCTAAGACGGCCGCGAGCCGTGTTATTGCGGCCTTTGAGTGCTCTTATAATGACGCGGTTAGCGCAGCCGGCTTTTATCTAAGAGCTCGCAAAGATCAAGCTAAGACCGGCGTCGAGCCCAAAGCGAAGATCATGGCGATCCGCGATGCCTTACTTAAACAGCGCGACGCCTTCATCGATAAAAATAATACCCGGTTACTCCGCGGCGTCCATGGCGTTGAAAATGCCCTTCGTTCCTTTAAGACCTATTATCCAGACTTCCAGCAGGGGAAAGCCAGCTTCGTTAGCGTTCTCGTGCAGAAAGAAGGCTGCAGCAGCACTCAGGCCGAAGCGGTTTATTCGGACTATGCCTTGGCCATCCGCCTTTCCAAAGATGATGAAACCCAAAGCGCGGCCTTGCTCAATCAAATGGCCGATCGCTATCATCCCTTAGCCGTGACTTTCGAAACCTATCCTTTCCATGGACGGCCGATCATCTTCAAAAAGAATATCAAACGTTACGCCGATGAAAAGTTTGCCGTTACTGTTCTCTCTTTGCCGACGATTGCCGCCTTAATCACGGTTATTATTCCTTTGATTTTCTCCATCATCATCGCTTTCACGAACTGGAACTACCCTCGGACTTCTTACGGCAACTTCGACTGGGATTTTGAATCCTGGCTAAAAGTTACCGATCTCGGTGGGGGCGAAAACTACACCGGGACGTTCATGTACATTCTCGGCTGGACCATCGTCTGGGCTTTCTTTGCCACGTTCACCAACTACCTCTTTGGCATCATTTTGGCCTTGCTCATCAATAAGAAGGGCATCCGCCTCAAGAAGATGTGGCGGACCATCTTCGTCATCACCGTGGCCATTCCTCAATTCATTACTTTGCTCGCCATGCGCAAAATCTTGGGTGATGGTGGCCCAATCAGCACGTGGTTCTACGAAAAAGGCTGGGTCTCTTCCTTAGGAACCTTCTGGCTTAACGATCAAGCTCACCATGGTCTTAGCGCCAAGATTACGTTGATTGTGGTCAACATGTGGATCGGTATTCCTTACACGATGCTTTCGACTTCTGGCATTCTGATGAATATTCCTGAAGACCTTTACGAATCCGCTCGTATTGACGGGGCTTCGCCTTGGACCCAGTTCTGGAAAATCACGATGCCGTATATTCTCTTTGTTACCGGCCCATCGCTTCTGACCTCTTTCATCGGTAACATCAACAACTTCAACGTCATTTACTTCTTAACCGGTGGCGGGCCTGCCAGCGATGGCTCGATCGTGTTGGCCAATAACGCCCAGTACACGGACTTGCTCATTACCTGGCTCTACAAAATGACGGTCACTGCTAGCAAACCAACCTATGGCGTCGGTAGCTGCTTAGGTATCTTAATCTTCGTCATTTGCGCCTTCTTCTCCTTAATTATCTATTCGCGTCTTGGCTCCACCAAAAATGAGGAGGAATTCCAATAATGGCTACTGCAACTGTTCTTGCGCCCAACGAAATGCAAGCGGGCGAAATCAAGACTCCGGCTCCCGAAAGCAAAAAAGTTCATCACGGTTCGATCCGGGTCCGCCGGGCGGTTTCATTGACGATCGTCTATCTCATTCTCATTGTGATGTCGGTGGTTTGGCTGGCCCCAATCGTTTGGATCGTTTTACAATCCTTCACTGGTCAAGATCTCCAATCTGTTAGCTTCCTTTACCCTCATATTTGGGATTTCCAAGTGAAGAATGGCGACCCTGTGATTATGAATGGCCAGGCGACCGGGGATACCTACAAATACACTTTAGGCTGGTTTGGCAACTACGTTTTCTTATTCAAAAACCTTCACTACGCTAACGGGATCGTCGAGACTTCAAGCTACAACTTCTTCGGCTATTCCGATGCCTCAGGCTTCCACATGGGCGGCTTCCTTAACACCTTGGTGATTTCCATTTTAGTCGCCATCATCTCCACGCTCTTCGTTTTGGCCACGTCCTTTGCTTTCTCCCGCCTTCGTTTCAAAGGCCGTACCTTCATGATGAAGACGATCATGGTTTTGGGCATGTTCCCGGGTTTCTTAGGCTTAATCATTCTCTACAACATGTTCCGCCTCATGGCCAGCAACTATGGCATGACTCTCTTCTACAAATCCATTTGGGCCTTGGTGCTTATCTATTCTGGCGGTGCTGGCATGGGTTACTACATCTCTAAAGGCTTCTTCGATACCATTTCTAAGCAGATTGATGAAGCGGCGATGATCGATGGGGCCACTCGCTTCCAGATTTTCTATAAAATCACGTTGCCTCTTTCTAAACCGATCGTCGTTTATACCATTTTGACCTCTTTCATGGGGCCCTGGGCCGAATATATCACCGCTTCCTATATCTTAGGCGGCCAATCCGGCGCTCGCGACAACTGGACCGTCCCGCTGATCCTTTACCACATGATGCTCGATGGGCAGCCGACTAACACGATTGGCTATTGGGGTCAGTTCTGCGCTGGCGCCGTGATCATCGCCATTCCGACTTCCTTGCTCTTCATCTTCTTACAAAAGAACTACGTTTCCGGCGTTACCGGAGGCGCGGTCAAAGGCTAAAACGATGCCTTCTCGCCTCGTTTCCAGCCTCAAGAAAAGCCACCTCGGGTGGACTTTTCTTTTAGTTGGGTTAACCTTGGCCAGCTGCGGTGGGACCTTAGAAAGCAGTCTTTCTAATTCGGGTTCTTCTTCCTCTTCCAGCTCCGTGAATCCACCTCCGGACTTTTCAGGGAACTATGCCCCGGACCCCGTCTACGAAATCTTTGTGGGTTCCTTCGCCGACAGCAATGGCGATGGCATCGGAGACCTTAACGGCATTACTGCCCATTTGGATTATCTCCAAGAACTCGGGGTTACCCGCGTTTGGCTCACCCCGATTTTCGCCTCGCCCACCTACCATAAATATGATGTTAAAGACTATTACACGATCGATCCGAGCTTTGGGGATCTCAGCGATTTCCAAGCGATGATTGCGGCGGGGAAAAGCCATGGCATCTCTTTTATTCTCGACATGACCTTCAACCATTGTTCACTCCAGAATCCTTGGTTCCTTCAGGCCGTCGAAGACTGTGCCAATGAGAACACCGCGGCTGATTCGATGGCGGATGAATTCGCTATTTCCTTGGATTCCTCCCAGGTCAAAAATACCAAAGCTTCGTTGCTTTCTCAAGATGGGGTCCGCGTCTATTACGAATGCAACTTCGATACGGCGATGCCGGAGTTTAATCTCGCCTCGACCAAAACGATCGCGAAACAACAAGCCATTATGGCCTATTGGTTGAACGAAGGAGCCGCCGGGTTTCGTTTCGACGGGGTTTATTATTATTTCTATGGCGACGATCCGAAATCCTTAGCCTATTGCCAGACCCTCTATCGCGAGGCCCATTCCTTAAAAGACGACGTTTATTTGGTGGGCGAATATTGGAATGGGGGTACCGCCTCCCTCAATGATATGGCCCAAAGCCAAATGACGTTCTTTGATTTTCCGAATTCCCAAGCGGGCGTCGGCGGGGCCCTTTATAGTATCCGGACGGGTTTAGCCAAGAGTTTCAGCGCCAATGTGGCTTCCAATGAAGCCGCTTTCTTAAAGAAAAGCCAAGGCAAGGCCTTACCTTCTTATTTTATTTCTAACCACGATATGGACCGTTGGGGCAGCTTTGCTTCTTCTTCCGACAAAGGTTTGCGTCAAGCTAAATGCGCTGCAGCGGCAACGCTTTTGACCCCAGGGACGCCTTTTATGTATTATGGCGAAGAGATCGGCCTCAAAGGCAATGGCAACGATCCAAACCGCCGCTTACCCATGCAATGGCTTTCCAATAAGAGCAGCGATACTGCCCGTTGCGCTTATCCGACAGGCGCTTATTTTGCCGAATCGGATCAGGTTAGCTGGGGGGCTTCGGAAAAGATTAAAGAAGCGGGGTCCTTAACGGCCTTCTACGCTCAAGTCCTCGCTTTGCGTAAAGCTCACCCGATCTTGGCTAGCGGAATTTATAACTCTCTCAGCAAAGCGGATTCCCCCGTGTCTTTGCTCGAGATTAGCTTAGCTGGTCAAACGGCTTATCTTGCCACGAATTTTGATAGTTCTACGGCGACGCTTAATGTTCCTAGCGGTCTTTCCTTGGCCGCTTCTTTGGATGTTGGCGGAGTTTCTTCATTAAGCGGAAGCTTGCTTTCTTTGACCGGCTATTCCACCGTCTTCCTTCAAAAAACCTCTAACAACGCGTAAAATAAATAAAAGGAGATTTCTATGCGGAAAAAAACCTGGTCGCTGGTGGTGAGCTTACCTCTTCTTTGCGGCGCCTTAATCGGCTGCGGGCAAACCTCAAATTATAATACCAGTGGCGTCACGTCTTCCTCGGCCCCTTTTACCAGTGAAAGCGGTAGCGGGAATTCTTCGTTATCCACGAGCGGGGGAAGCTCGGCAACCTCCGGCCAACCCGTGGCTGACGCTTTTAGCGGAATCATCCGCATTTGCTACCATAACGACACCTCGACGGAAGCCAACAAGAACATCTATGCCTGGTGCACGGGCCTCGATGGAACCGAATACACCTGGGATGGCGCCTTAGAGGGCTACGGCTATTACAAGGATTTCGATGTCGGCGCTGCCCCCTGGAGCGGGATCTTCAGCGACACCTTCTTTTTCATTATCAAAAGTCCGGGAACTTGGGCTGGCCAATCCCCCGATACCGAAGTTAAAGTCTCTGATTATACGAGCTATATCACCGAAGACGGCGGGCGGAAACTTCTCACGGTTTATGCGGCCGAAGGCGAAGCCAATTCCGTTAACTGTTATCAGAAAAAAGCCGATGCGGTGGGCGACCACTTCTCAACGTTTAATCTCAATAGCGACTGGACCAGCATGGCCGTGACTTCGACCGGAGTGTGCTCATCCTATACCCTCTATGGCTTCACCAGCGCTTATTACGCCTTAAGCGCGAGTGGCAAAGCCATTCACCTTGACGAATATATCATCAAGAGCGGTCAGCCCAATGCGGCCAATTTTACGATCAACATCGGCGACTGCGCCTATCCTAATGGAACGGCCCTAACGAGCGTCGACCCTCATACCACCTATAAAATTGAAGGCAAATTCGCAAGTGATCCCACCAAACGAAAGAGCAAATGCGCTTCCGCCGTGGCCCTCTACGACACGCCAAAGTTCATCAGCGATTTCACCTATTCCGGGGACGATCTCGGTTGCACCTATACCCCGAGCGCTTCGGAATTTCGGGTTTGGGCCCCAACCGCTTCGCGGGCTCAGGTTTGGATCTACAATTCGGGCACGCCCTCTTCGCTAAAGGACGCCAAAGATCCCGGCCGTTCGACCTTAGACGATGCCTACAACTATTACGTGATGGAAGCGCAAGCGGGCGGAGTCTATAGGGTTTCCATTCCCGGCGATTTAGCGGGCAAATTCTACATTTTCTCCATTTACTACAACGATACTTATGTGACCGTGTGCGATCCTTACGCCAAAGCCACTGGCGTCAATGGCGTCCGCGCCGCCATCCTTGATCCGGCAACCACCGACCCCACCGGCTGGTCAGGTTTCAGCCTGCCGAGCCTTTCTTCGCCGAATCAGCTCACTATTTATGAAGCCCATATCCGTGACTTCACCGCCGATAAGACCTGGATTTCCAATGAGGGCAATAGCCACGGCGGCTATAATGCTTTCCATGAAGCTGGGACCACTTATTCCGCGGGTGGCGTCAGCGTCAAAACCGGGTTTGATTCTTTAAAAGAATTCGGTGTCAATGCCGTCCAATTCCTTCCAGTGTTCGACCAAGACAATGACGAACGGGCCGTTAAAACCACCGACTTCAGCACCGGGAAGACGAGCATCGACAACACCGCGCCAGGTTATAACTGGGGCTATAATCCGCAAAACTACAATGTGGTGGAAGGCGCCTACTCGAGCGATCCCTTTGATCCGAAAGTAAGAATGAGCGAGTACAAATCCCTCATCCTTGATTTAAGCAAGGCGGGAATCCGCACCATCATGGATGTGGTCTATAACCACGTTTCTTCGATTTCGACCAACTCGCTCAACCGCATCGTCCCGAAATATTATTTCCGTTTGGATAGTCAAGGTTTCTATTACGATGGATCCGGTGTCGGCAACGTCACCTCTTCCGAACGGGTTATGACTCGCCGCTTCATCGTGAATTCCGTGTGCTGGTGGGCCAAACAATACCAAGTGAAAGGCTTCCGCTTCGACCTCATGGGCTGCCTCGACACCGATACCTTAAGGGCGGTTAAAGATGCCCTTTACGCGATTGATCCGTCGATCGTCGTCTATGGCGAAGGCTGGGCGGGCTCGGCCGATGGTTTCACCGGCATGACTGCGGGCTATACCGAGGCCAAGACTTCGGGTGTCTACGCTAAACTCGCCGATAACGGCAAAGGTTCGGTCGGCTGCTTCAATGATGGCGGGCGCGATGGCACCAAAGGCAACACCCAATGGGCCAATGTCACCCCGAGTTATGGCTTCGTTGCCCAAGGCAGTAGCGATCTTTCGAAAGACACCAAGTACAAGGCCGCCAATATGTGGCGCGGGCAAAACGGAAACGCCTACGATTACCTTTCGCCCGATCAGACGGTCGATTATGTCTCTTGCCACGATAACTACACCCTCTATGACCAGATGAACTATTGCGTTGGCAATGGCATGGCTAGCGACACCGATTCTCTCGATGCTGCCGCCGCGAGCGTCGCTTGCACGGCTTCGGTTCTCTTTAGCCAAGGCATCGCCTTCCTCCAAGGCGGCGAAGAGATTCTCCGCACCAAAGTCATGGCCAAAGACGATCCTTATTACGATAAGATGGTCGCTTCCTATGGCAGTCACATTTCCGGCTCCTCCTCGTGGGTCGCCGGCGATGGCATCGAACTTAAGAGCGGCAAATGGCTGGTCCGCAATTCCTATATGTATGGCGATGCGGTCAATAGCTTCAAATGGGACCGCAAAGTCACCTACAAAGCCTATTTCGATAAGATGGCGGAAGCCGTCAGCATCCGCAACGCCAAGATGGGCGATCTCTTCGGCTATAGCGCGAGCAAAGTCGTCGCTGGGGCCGTCAGCCTTTGGGGCGCGAGCGATATGGATACCAACAATACCGTCATCGCCGCTAACGTGGCCTCGGCCAAGACCAGTTCGGCCTATTACCTGATCTTCGGCGGCCGCAATACCGACACCTATTCTTCGATCGGGATCGGTAACGGCGGGGTCGAGATCGTCTACACCTCGTCCGTGCCTTCGATCGCCATTCACACCGATGGCCAGAGTTTCACGATCAGCAATAATCTCTTTGGCGCCGGCAAATACGAATTCTGTTTGGTCAAGCGCGTTTCGAATGCCTAAGGCTTTCTTAACTCACCTAGAAGGAGGTCAGCTTATGAAATCTCTACTTCGTTATGTTCTCTTATCTTCGGCTTGCCTGGCTCTCGTCTCTTGTGGCAATGGGACCCCCACGAGTTCGGCTTCGCTTAGTCCGAGCACCTCGGAAGGGGGCAGCCAAGATACGAGATGGGATACCACTTTCAAAGTGACCTTTAATCTCAATTATGAAGGCGCGACCGAACCTTATCAGGTGGTCGATGTGGTGGGGAATACGGCGGTGAGCAAACCCGCCGATCCGACCCGTAAGGGTTACTCTTTCTTTGGCTGGTACCTCGATACTTACGCGGTGACGGCCTTTGATTTTGCTGAGAAGATCACGGCCGCGACCGATCTGTATGCGGGCTGGATCGAAGGCGGGACCTCCTCTTCGAGCGATTCCTCGAGCAGCAGCTCTACGACTTCAAGCGCGACCTCAACGGGCTCGAACCTTATCTGCTTTAAGGACACGACCTGGTGGGCCAAAGATGGCGCCTGCACCAACATCTACTTCTTTAGCGGCTCCGCCGCGGGGCCCGGCGCTCGGCCCGGCGGGGAGATG
>Ga0183101_1001093_pt2 | contig 13920 bp, 15 predicted proteins | sample Biomet3_FD_127790 | JGI IMG/M metagenome (GOLD analysis project Ga0183101, IMG submission 127790) | Microbial communities from bioreactor (seeded with sewage sludge) at LBNL, California, USA - Biofuel metagenome 3 | ecosystem: Engineered > Bioreactor > Anaerobic > Unclassified ... | reverse complement strand
TATAATATGGCAGGTAACAGGGGTGTACTTTTCGAATTTGCAGACGGGAAAAAAGTGAAAAAGCTGATGATTGGATCCCAAATCCCGGAAAAACTCTCTGAAGCTATTAGAAAGTCTATTGAAAAGTAAAAAATGTGACACGGGGCATTAAAAAGTTAAATGTAGCGCTATATAAGAGTACAAAAAAGCTCCTGAAAAAGGGTGTTAGAAAGTAATCTTTTATTAATCCATTTTGTTCGTTATCGTCTTATAAACTACTTTTTTCCATCATTTTTGATATTTAAAAGACTTACTCGCCTTTTTACACTCTTATTATTTTCAAATTTTTGAATTAAAAAATATATACAATTTTCCATTTTTTTCGGAAGGTTTATTACTCAGTTTTTATAGAGAAAATCAGGAACATTTTCTATTACATACCCCTGCTCCAATACTGAGTCGGTATGCTGGTATCTAAATAATACTATTTAATGGAAAAGAATTCGGTCGTGTGTACGAACACTATATGCAGTTCAATTAGTAGACGTAAGATAAATTTCAGCACTATTAAGATGCCTGCCAGCCACGGCAATCTAAGGTGAGTCTACAGTTAAAACACAAATAAATTAGGCACGTATCAAGGAAGGAAGTTTGTGGAACAGCCAAAAGCAGACGTAATTTTTAGGGAAGTACAGGATCTGCGGAACAATTTTTTCCTGGTTTCGGTCCTTTATCCTGCGCTTCTGCTCTGGTATATCGAAATCCATAGCCTTATTTTTGGAAGACCTGCCGGAATCAATAACATCCCTGGAACATACCTGTTTGCTCTCTGGATTGTCTTCGGGTTATTTTTCCCTTTTATGCTGTACTGTACAAAGCATATAACTGAAGTGAGAAGTGATGGAATATACGTTCGCCTGGTACCCCTGAATCTGTCCTCCAAAAAGATCCCTTTACATGTAGTGGAGGACTGCAAAATTAAGGTTTATGACCCTCTCACGGGAAAAGAATCTGATGTATCCCAATCTTCCAAAAAAGTTAGCCCGGTTGTAATCCTCAAACTTATTTCAGGAGAAAGAATGTTTCTTAGCTCCAGGAAACCTGAAGAACTCTGTAGTGCAATCAAGCAGGCTACAGCAGAATACTGAGAATTCCCGCTTTGAGAGTTGCTACCTTTATAATTTCTGTTTTGATAATTCTTGCTGTCCAGAGTTAAGTACTAAATATTTTTATCTTTAAATTTTTTCGCCATCTATTTCAGGAAGCTTTAGTTTGACCTTGAGCAAAAACGCAAAAAGCAAAACGTTATATAAAACTTAAAACTGTTTTACTTGTGTTAAAGATTAACTTTTTTTAAGTTTTAACAAACATTTCTTAGAATTAAGAAATGTTCCATAGAAGGTAGATAAAAATGATTTGGGGAATAGATTTTTCCCCGAAAGGAACAGAAGCTCTTTACAGGGAACGGGATGGAAAACTTCTAATCGAACTTGAGTTGCATAGCATAATGCAAATTTTCAATTCTTTTGATCCTGCCCCTTTTCACGAAAAAGAGCTTGATCCGGAAGCGGAAGAATATATTTATAACACCGTTGGAGAGTTCACTCTAAAAAAGCCCCTTGGAATTGTAATATATACTCCCCCCTCCGAGTTTGATGGAGAAACCGAGCGTACCCTTAAAGAAGCAATCAGGAACCATTTTTCTTACAAAAAAGTTCTCACGGACATAGAGTTGAGGAGACTTCTTCAGCGAGGGCGAAGAAACATGACAATTGCAATTGTCTTCCTTTTTCTCTGTCTGCTCATAATCCAGCTTCTTTCAACGCTTGAACAGGGCCTGATAAATACCATGCTCTCCGAAGGCCTGACAATTATCGGCTGGGTTGCTATGTGGGAGCCTGTTTATGTTTTTCTCTACGGGTGGTGGCCTATTGTACAAAAAAGAAATATTTACAGGAAAATTCTCAGCATGGATATAAGCATTATATCTGGCTCCCAGTGCAGGGTAAAATTGACAGATTCCTGTTTTTCACCTAATCGAAGCGAACTACAGCTTGGGGATTCAAAATTTTCCGAATAGAGGCTAATTGCGGGCTGGTGGCCGGAAAGATCTGGAACCTGAATTAAAAGCGAAATTTTAAATTTTTATTCGAATATCCGTGCGTCCACAACCACATGCAGGACCCCAGGAGAGTACTTTTTTATTCTGTGGGTTTCCAGAATCTCAACTTTCTTTCCCAGAGCACAGGCAGCTTTTTCTATCCTTTCCTGGGGTCTGGTTCTGGCAAGACTTTCCGGGACTGTTTCATGATAGTGCAGAATTCCCCCGCTTTTTTTCAGGGCCTTTATAGCCGGCTCAAGATAGTAGTGTGTTGTTCCCACATATCCCATAAGCACGCGGTCGGCTGTTCCTTCAGGAGCAAACTTTGAGCAGTCCCCACAGATTGGAACAAAGATCTCTTCTACCTTATTTAGCTTGATGTTTTCCTTCAGATAGGCAAAAGACTCAGGATTAATTTCTATCCCAATAATCTTTTTTGGCCTGGAATGCACAGCCATAGGAATTGAAAAATATCCTATTCCTGCAAACATATCCACAACAATTTCCCCTTTCCCGAGCTTGCTCATCCGCTTTCTTTCTTCAAGGTTGCCTTTGGAGTACATTACCTTTGTTACATCCTGCTTGAAAAAGCAGCCATGTTCCTTGTGGATGGTTTCGGTTTCGCTGCCGAGAAGGAGTTCTCTTTTTGGCTGGCGGAACTGCCCTTGGATTCCAAAATCTCTTACAACGGTTCTGCACCCTGGGTACATTGAGAGTAAAGCTTCAGCTATCCTTGTTTTTTTATCTTCCAGGATTTCAGGGATACCAACTATTATTATATCTCCCAGAATCTGCCAGCCTGCCGGGACGGATGCAAGTTCAGTTTCGGAAAGAAAACCTTTAAGGGAATCCTTGAGAGAGTTAGGCTTTTTAAGGAATTCCGGATTTTCCTGTTCGATAACCGGGAAATCTTCTACTTTTCCTCCTGCAACTTCTGTGACAGGGATTTCAAGAAAAGTTCCTTCTACAGTCTGAAGTTTTCGGATTTTTCTTGCAGTGTCCAGAAATTTTTCATTAACTGCTTTTTCCCTGATTTCTTCCCCTTTTTTCGGGGGAACCCTGATTACTCCGTACATTGGAATTTATGGATAGCATGCATAGGATTAATGTTTTTTGTCTGAACTTTTTATGAATTTATTACACAATCAATAACAGGTGACTTGAAATTTAATTTACATATTGAAAAATTGAATAAACAAAAAAGTATAAATAGTCAAAAAATATACATATCTTAACCTGTGAGGTATCCGTTTAAAGGACATTATTCTTTTTGGCCTTCTGGAGCGAGCGATAGGGCGATGAAAACTCCTATGACCAGTTTATGCTGTAAGTGTTGAAACAAATTTTTATTTTTTAAAAAGTTTTTCTACACGAGGATAATATTACAGATAAATCATTATTAGTAGTCATATATTATTGGTAGTCATATATTATTAGTAGTCATATTGCTATTTTTACCAGTCCAGAATTGAATTTGACTATTTTCGGAACCACGGGTTGTTTTTAAGATATATGTTGGGAAGGAGGAGGTTCCGTGTTTATATGTGAGTGTGGAAAATTAGTAAGGGGAAAACTACGGGAAGACACATTCATAGATTATATTAAAACGTCCCGAAGTCCATCAACCAGAACAATAGGACATAAGAACTGTGGGCTCATTTTTAATTTTGTAGACGGGAACTGGCCAAAGAAATACTCTTCAAAAAAGGAATTGAAAATATTAGCGGCAACATTTGCTGAAAGTAATAAATTCCCTCCTGAAGAAGCTGCAAGATTTCTTCTTGAGGTAGATAGGCTCAAATCTTGTGGTAAACTTTCGGATGACAAAATACTGCTATCTGCATACCAAAATACTTTGAAACGTATAAGCACAGATGAGCACAAACTGTAAGTCTGATTTTTGAAAAATGGATGGTGATTGAGATAATTGCAATTCAACAAGCTATAAAAAGAGTTGTAAAAGTACTTCAAAAAATCCCTCCAGATGTAGTTCCTTCTGGTCATATTGGGGTGAAACATCCTGCATCTGAGGATGATTTGCCAGCAGTTGTAATCTCAGTTAAGAATATAAAGGAGTCAAGCTCTGGTATCGGCAATTTCATTGGAATTCAAAAGGGAGATGCAGATAGAATTAGTGAGATAAAAGGATCAAAGTTCAGCGGGATTTTTCAGGTTAAAATTTGGGATCTGTCTGATGCCAGGATTGATGAGATTACCACGGCTGTTATCAAAATTATTAACACAAAGAAAATTGCCCTTGAAAGAGGTGGTTTCACTTACTTGTCACTTTATTCTTTCGGTGAGATCTGTTCCACTAAAATATCAACAGATCCTTCGAAAGAAGCGATGGTCAGGTTAATCGAATACCAGGGAATATTCGAGCTTATTAACAGGAAAAACTTTGGTCCTGAGGAAGTTATCAAGGAAGTACACGTGCATATAGACGATACTTTTGATGAAAACATGACCGTTAAATAAAGTACATAGTTCGTAAAATTACGTATTTTGTTTTTTGTCTTATCTGAAACTCTGTTATTACCTGTTCTTATACATTTTTCAGTTATTTACAATTGTTTTCAAAGCTTGCCTATGATTGGAGGCAAAAAAATAAAAGCGCAGAAAATGGGAGAGAACGTTAATAAGTAAATTATCTGAAAAAATATACTTATGCAGATATATCGATTTATTTTTCTAGACCAGATAATTGAAAGGAGATAAATTAATGTCAGAAATTATAACAGAAATGATAGTTCCTGGAACTTATATTGAAGTAAGATCAGAGGGTCTTATTGGTGTAGGAGGTATAATAACCGGGAATATAGGTATAGTTGGAACAGCATCGAAGGGAGTTTTGAATACTCCAAAAACCCTGTCCAGCTACACGGAAGCATTAGATGAATTCGGAGACTATAATGCCTGGGAAGATGGAAATAGTGGTGAATTGACTTTAGTGAGAGCTTTAGAACAGATCTATAACAATAATGGTGCTGCAACTGTAATAGCTGTTAGAGTAGCCAATAATGCCCAGAAAGCTGAATATAAGGTAAAAAGTACCTCAGGCAATTGTGCCAAACTTCTGGCAAAATCAGAAGGAACATGGGGAGACGATATAAAAATAAATATCTTTGCTGCTACTGAAGATCCCTTCATATCGAAGGAAAAACATGAGGGAAGTGGAAGTCAAATTACGCTGCAAAGAGGCAATATTAAAGAAAGCAAAAGAAATCAGGTCACTGTAATAGATAGAACAACAGGGAACATAATGAATTTTACTCCAATATATGGGGATATGGAACCTGAGTCTCTGGAAGTTAAGATCGATAAAAGCAATGGTCAACTGACATTCTTTAAGGATGAGGATGTTGACGAGACGCCAAGGGTTGATACTGATCTTTATGCATCATATGTAATTGATAAAGATGCGGATAACTGTGCTAAAGTAAAACTCGTTTACAAAAACATAACTGAAGAATACAATGTCCCTGATGGTAAATATCTTGTCGACGCTATTAATGCCTCCTCGAAACTGGTTGATGCAGAAAAAGGCACAAATCCAGAAGAAGGTCCAGATAAAACCGGAAAAGACGCATATGAAATATTTGGGACTGGTGCAAACAAGCCTGGAAGTAATGGAACAGATGCTACATCCAAATATAAAGATGGACTCCAACTTCTTGAGGAGCAGCCTGTAAATATTGTTCTGACGGCTGGACTTACCTTTGCTGATACGCAATCTGACATTGTTGCCCATTGCGAAACAACAGAAAACCTCAACAGGGAAAGAATTGCACTGGTGGGAGGGGGACCGGAAGATAGCCCGGATCAAATATTAAAGTACGCCGACCAAATAAGCGATGACAGGGTAATCCTTGTTGCCCCGGCAATCAAAGCTAATGATTCTGCAAGCAAAAAAGAAGTGATACTTCCCAGCTCTTATACCGCTGCTGCAGTTGCAGGGAAAATATCTTCACTGGCTGTTCATGTTGCTCCCACCAATAAAACCATGTCCCTGGTTGGCCTGGGTGAAAACTACTCTTATGGAATTCTTACAAATTTAGTAAATAACAGGGTTCTGGTAATTCAGGAGAAGATGGGATATAGAATAGTAAAAGGGGTTACCACAGATGATGGCGCATTTAAGCAGATAACTACAAGGCGAATTGTTGATTATGCCAAGGAAGGCATTAGAATGGGGAGCCTTCCCTATATCGGGAGACTTAATAATTCAAGAGTTAGAGCCGCCCTCCGAGCCACCCTGGATGGTTTTTTGAGCAGAATGGTCGTTGATGAACAGCTTACAGAATACACGTTGAATGTCAGTGCAACAAGGCAGGAAGAGATCAATGGGATCTGCAGGGTTGAAGCGACACTAAAGCCAACCTTCAGTATAGACTATATAAAAGTAGTAATAACGTTGCAGTGAAGTGAGGAATATGGTAAACACAAGTGTATTTAGAGGATCAGACGGGGTAATTGAATTTGCTCTGGCAGAAACTACTCCCGAGACAAAAAAAGCAAAAGAAATCAGCGACGCGTATTCACTTTCTCCGGTAGGTAGAGCGACAAATGTGGAAGTAAAAGTTGAGTCTCAGCTAAAAGCCTTCCATGAGCTGGGTCATAGATATGCAACTGACCTGCGTCCGGGTAACGTTAATATTAGTGGAACGATAGCGAGGGCATATATAAATGGAGCGCTCCTCAAGCTTTTACTTGGCGATGCAGCTACAACACAGCCTGCAGGTACTTTTCTCTCTCCAACTTTTGATATCGTACTTAAACTGGAAAACCCCGGAGTATCACAGGAGAATAGCGTAACAAGCACTATTACGGTACACGGAGTCAAGTTCGAGAACTGGAGCTATCAGCTCCCGGAAGACGACTTTGTAATGGAATCCGTAAGCTTTAAAGGAATCTGGATAAGCGTTGAAGACAAAGCCCCATAAATTGAGAGGTGGGCAGGTGGCAATCACAGCTGAGGAAATTCTGGCAGGGGGCTCGATTAAACATAAGATCAACATTCCGGAAAACATTCTTTATCCAGAAGGAATCCCACGTACAGGGACAAATAATAATGAAAATACAGTTGTCTTGAAGCCATTGACAATAAAAGATATTCAGTTAATCGCAAAAGCAGCAAAGGACAATGATATTTTAATCTCGACGTTGATGCTGAAGCAGTCAATGGTGGAGCCCGGACTAACCCTTGAGCAAATCTCTTCCTTGCATGGCGGTGTCGTAAAATTCCTTGTGGATAAGATTAACCAGATAAGCGGGTTAAGTACCCCAAAGGATGATCTGGTAGAGCTTGTACAGGCTCCAATGGCAAAGGCTTGTTTTATTCTGGCAAAGGAGTTCGGATGGACACCTGAGGAAGTGAGTGAAATGACAGTGGGACAGATTCTTCTTTATCTTGAGATGGCTACCCAGAATTCAAAATGATTCTTATGATTGAACATACAATCGAGTCTAGCCACTCTCTTCCGTTCATCGGCTGCAAATCCGGTCTTTCTAAATGGCTTGAGGATTTATCTAAGGCTACGAACCTCTTTAAAGCCGTCCATAATCTGGAAAATGCTATTTCTCTGCTTGAAGATCCTCAGATATACGAATTAATCTATCCTTCTCAATCTCTGATGAGTGATAGACTTTTTGAGGAGATTTCCAGAAGAAACGAAGATAGTGAGCCCGAAAAACTCCTGTCTAGAGATCAAGATGATCGTACAAAAGCACATGGATCTTCTGAAGTTACGACAATTAACATGTTGTTGTCAAAAGAGAAGCACAAAGCTGATTTCGGAACATCTGGGCTGCATCGTGAAAACAGAAAAAAATCTACGGGTAATGGCCTGAAAGATGAGATTCCCCAGGCAGAGCTAGATGTAAAGTTAAGTACGGATTTAACTGAAGTTGAGAATAAATTTCCGGTAAAATCGGATGTAAGAAAAAAACTCCTGCGAAATATCATTAACATGCATGGCAGGAAAATAGAGGATAATCAGCTAGGTAAGGACTTAAATGCCCTGAAACGGGTTTTGCAATCTCCTGCCGTCACTTCATTTGAAAGACTAAAGAGCGATGAAAAGATTCGTGCCTTCCATAAAAGGGCTGAATATACGAATTTATCTGAATCTGAACGCAATTTCTTTAGTATTGAGGAAGAGCACTCTCTTTCCAGATATTATAAGGATTTTCTCTCTGAGAAACTGAGCGAACAATTTTCCAGGCACATTGAAGGTATCTCTACATCGAGAGATTTCTTAGAAAAAAAGTCCGGCGAGATAAGAGAATCAAATCTCATTGAATCGAATCAGCGTTCTGAGGCCAGTTTTGCTGGTCACCTTATACATGATTTAAAGTCCCTGAGTTCTGAGAAACAATTGATTGAAAACAAAGAATTCAATGTAAGTTCGGGGAGAATAAGCGAACAATTTTCCAGACACATTGAAGGTATCTCTGTTTCAAAAGAATCCTTAGAGGAAATGTCCGGCAAAATGACCAGCTCGAACCTTGTAAGCCTCAATAAATCAAGTCTTGCCGAATCTAACCAGTATTCTAAGACCCGTTCTAACCAGCATTCTAAGACCAATTTTTCTAATTCTGATATGCAGGATTTTAAATCATTGAAGCCTGAGGAACAATTAGTTGAAAATGATAAGTTCAAGATAAACCCAGATAGAATAAGCAAGCAATTTTCCAGGCACATAGAAGGTATCTCAGTATCAAAAAGATCCCTTGAGGAAAAATTAAGAGGTAACAGTTGCCAGAATTCTTACTTTTCTGCTGGCAATAACAGTTATAACTTAAGTGATCTCAAGTCAAAATCTAATCACCGATCAGAAAGAATAAGATATCCGTTTGATAAAAATCAGTTTGATAAAAATCAGTTTGATAAAAATCAGTTTGATAAAAATCAGTTTGATAGAAATCAGTTTGATAGAAATCAATTTGATAGAAATCAGTTTGATAGAAATCAATTTGATAGAAATCAGTTTGATAAAAATCAGTTTGATAAAATTTCTGATTCAGACCTGAAAATCTCGGAAAATAATAAGCAGTCCGATCTTTTATCCCTGACCAGTGTTAATCTTCTCATAGAGAAGGCGTATTCAAACAGTACAAAAAAGTCTGATATAAAAGAGGAAAATAGAGAGCTTCTACTGAATCTAATTGAAAATCTAAATCAGGTAATGAATCAAACCAATCGGGATACTACCCCTACAAGACAGAATGTGTTTAACATACAGGTAAGTGGAGAAGGTCGCACAGGTGAAAGTGATCTTAAAAATCTTTCGGATAGGCTTGTTCTGATCTTGAAGGACCAGGCAAGAAGACACGGCATCGATCTGAGCTGATAACTATGATAGCTAAACCTATTCTTGATAAGTTCGAAATCAAAGGCATACAGAATATCAGCACTTTTGAAAATCGGGCTCTTATCGAGCATCGTGTTCCTGGAATGGGAGGAAGCTTATTTCAAGACCTTGGTACTGAGCCAACTCTTATAACTGTCAGAGGAAGCCTGAGCTATATTGAGAGCAGACAGGATGTCCTGAATCTGGAAGAACTCCGAAAAAAGTTTCAGGCTGCCCAACCTGTACCTTTTGTTGCCGATATAACTACTGCTACTTCAGTAAAGGAAGTTTTTATTAAAGATATAGAGATCAGGGAGTCCGAAGAACTTTCTGGTTATTTTGATTATTTTATTGAGTTGAAAGAGAATATTCCAGAACCACAGCCGAGCGATGTTCAGGCAAGCATAGATAATAAGGCAATGAGTGGTTTCGATGGCATGGTAAAATTCGTGGTAGCGGAATCAAGTCTGAAATCTACTTTAATGGAATACATCAGTCCCGGTTCTTTGAACGATTTTCTGAATCGATTAGATAAATTAGGCACAATAGAACTAAGTGATTTGTTTAAGATGCTCTCTGGAGATATGTGCGAATCTCTGGCTAAGGCGTTAGGTATTGAATTACCTTTAGGAGGCTACAAATCAGTTCAGGAAGTTTTGTTTGATCTCCTTGATGGCACTGAAAAAATCATGGGAGAAGATGGCACTGAAAAAATCATGGGAGAAAAAACCGAAAATATGTTAACTAACGTGGCAAGTATTTTTGGAGTAATAATTGCAAAACTCCTTATTACTATTGTGACGGGAAGTAAGGATATCGATTGGGGCGAACTTGCGGATAAGTTCAAATCAGTCATGAAAGAATTACCATAATAAAGAGATGAAGAGCTTTTTCCTTATTTCCGGTCCTAAAAATCACATTTATGGATTCCACAAAAACAAGTTTAAAATTACGCCATGGTTGTTTAACCTGAACATTTTTGAAGAATCTAAAAATTTATGAAGATTACTGACTGATTTTGTGGAAGGAATCCTTTATAATTTTTTATGGTTTATAACGAAAACAGGCAGAATTTTCAAAAAAAATTTTCTTTTTGGAAAACAATTTTGGCGATTATTTTACGTCTATGTGAAGAGAATTATAATGTAGGGAATATTATACGATGTCTTTTTATATCTGAAAGTAACTTTCAAAAAATAGACTAGGTAAAGTATACAACTTGGTTTACCTTTATAAAATGAAAATTCTCTTGAATGTTCAAGTTGTAAAAATTTACCAAAATTAGATAAGTTATTTTCTTTTTTAAAACAGAGTATAATAAAATTTAGAGATTTTTGTCGAATTAAGCTAAAAATGATATTGAAAAGCCTTAAACAAAACGCGATTTAAGTATTTTATCAAAGGACTAAAACCTGTTAAGCTGGTAACGATTTTGAAGAGTTTTAATATTTGGTGAAATGCTTCATATCGTTTTCCACGCCTTTGATAATGATATCAAATACTACTAGAATCATACTAGATCCTTAACATTTTAGAGAATATTAAAATATTAAAAATAAAGTGAAAGGAGACAAAAATTATGGCATTAACAGATATCTTGGGCAAAATAGAGACAGCAATTACAGACCCTACCAACGGTATACTTAAATATGTAACCGATCTTTCAACTGCCCCAAATGATGAAGCAACAAAGAAGGCAGTAATTGGTCTCATCGGCCAACTCATTGTTTTGGTTATCCAGTGTGTTAAGGCTGCAATTGAACCCACTGCCTGATCGAATGAAAAACAAGGCTATTAATTTATAAACTCTTCTATTTAGTAAACGTAGTAGAGTAAATATCTGAGCCTATCCAAACTCACAATCTGCCTCTCTGATCTTTCATTTTAGGGGTTGATTGAGTTTCAGATCATGAGGCAGTTCTCAAACTCCTTGAAGATCAAGAACAAAATGGGTTTCAGGATAAGCTCTATATTTTGCCTTTTTTCAAAGTTATTTAAAGTTAAAAAAGTCCATTTTCCTATAAAATGGCCTATATGATATAATTTCATTTGGAGGCTCCTATTCTAAATTTATTTCCAAAAATAAGCACTTAAAGCCCCCAGTTCATATTCATATTTTTAAGAACATAATTATCCTACTTTTAGAGACAAGAGGTAGTTGAAAAAATGCAAAAGCCATCCTATAAAATCTCAATAGGTTCAACAACAATCGACTCAGAAAAACCTATTAGCGGAAGGCTTGTCTCTATATATACCGAGAAAAACATGGCTATCCCAGCAGATTCATTTGAGATAATACTGGGAACCCCCATTGAGTTAAAAATCAAGAAAAACGATAAAGTTGATGTGGAACTTGGATATTCTGATAAACTGATAAAGGTCTTTTCAGGCAGTGTTGATAGAATTTCTCCAACTATTACATATGTTGTGATAAGCGGTCTTAGCCCCTTTTTCAGTCTTTTAAGCCTGCGAAAGGATACAACAAGACTGAACTTGAAATCAGGCGATATAATAAGATACCTTGCAAATGAGGCAAAGGTCGAGATAGCCAGCATTGATGATGGGTTCGAGCTTCCTTATTATGTAATAGACAGCAGGAAAAATGCCTACGAACACTGTATTGGGCTTGCGAAGAGGAACGGGTTTGACTTTTATTGTGATGAAGAGGGAAAACTTGTGTTCAGGAAATATAGCAAAACCAGAGCCGACCACACGTTCACTTATGCTAAAGATATACTCACAGTCCAGGTTAATTTATCGAGCCCGCTTTATGACGGAGTCGAAGTTTATGGGGAAAGTCCAATTGGTTCAAAAGGTAAAGATTCCTGGTGCTGGTACTCAAAAGATTTTACTTCGAATAAAGGGCTCGGAGGAGAGGAAGAAAAATCTCTGCTAATCCAGGACTCAGTCATACGAACAAAAGATGCTGCCCTTGCATGTGCACAGGCAAAGTTGAATTATATGAAAAAATTCTCTGTTTTTGGCTCCGCAACTGTTCAGGGAAATTCTGAAGTTAAATTGGGAGATGCTGTTGAATTTAAAGAATGCCCTCAGGACGAGCTTAATCAGTTATTCCAGGTGCGACAGGTAAGACATATGCTGAGTAAAAATAGTGGCTTTATAACAAAGATCGGATTCTGCGGAATTGGGGAGAAATGAGATGGAAGACGTTGTAAGCATAATAAAAAGTATAGTTCGGGAAGAACTTAAAAACTATAGAAACCTCGAACTGGGGACTGTCACGAAACTGTATTCCCATGAATCAGGTAACGACAAAAATAATTATGCCTGCAACGTAAAGCTCAAGGACAGTGACCTGGAACTGCAAAATGTTGGGATATCCACGCAAAGAATAGGAGCTGTCGCTATTCCCAATAAAGATGACCTCGTATTAGTTCAGTTCATAAATGGGGATGTAAATAATGCTGTTATTGTCGGAAGAGTCTATAATGACGTGGACATAGCCCCGGTTGCAAAACCACGTGAATTCGTCTATATTTCCCCGGATTCGAAAGAATCCGGAATCAGAAGAATATACCTAGAATTTCCAGATGATAATAAATTCCTTTTAATGGATAACGAAATAAGTCTTGAAGCCGGAACAACAAAAATAAAATTCAAGCACAATGGGGATATAGAAATCGATTCCAATTCGAAGCTCAATATAAAAACCAAAAATGATGCAACAATTGCTTCGTCAGGAAATATATCCTTAGATTCTAAAGGCAACATAGACATTAAGGCTAATGGGAACATAGCTCTGGATGCCGCTAATATATCTATTAAAGGAAAAGCAAGCTCTTCTCTTGAAGCAGGTTCGATGGCAAAAATCAAAGGTACAGTTATCACAGTTGGTGGTAATATCAACTTCTCACCATAAGAGGGAATATAATGCCAGGTCAGCCAGTTACGATCGGTTGTGCTGTTATCCTTACTCCAGGAGTTGCAGGTCCTCCTGATTCAGGTATCATTGTGTCAGTTCCCCAGGTTATTGCATCCGCAGCAGGTATGCCTCTTGCAGTAAGCGGCTCTATGTGCCAGATGACAAATTCTGTTACTGGAGTACCTTATCCTCTAGTTATTCTGCCAGGTGGATGCAGTACTGGAGTCAAAATTAACGGAATGAGCCTGGTCAGAATAGGAGACCGCATTCCCACCGGGCCGGGTACACTCTTAATTTTGGGACCTCCTGCAGCTTCATTCTTTAACGACTTATGGTCACCATAGTGAAGAACAGATAACGAGATAGACTTCCGCAAATTAGTTATTTTTAGGTATAAATTTTAGTTCAAGAACATTTTAGGTCGTGGGTTTGAATCATTGAAAACTGAAAGCGCAAGAATCTCTCAATATATTCATTAAATACGTGAGATGTACTCGCTTTTTCGGAATTGATCAATAACTCAGGGACACGACCACATTTTATTCCTTATTTTAACATCAGATTTTGGGTCGTGGGTTTGAATCATTGAAAACTGAAAGCGCAAG
>Ga0183101_1002288_pt1 | contig 13930 bp, 13 predicted proteins | sample Biomet3_FD_127790 | JGI IMG/M metagenome (GOLD analysis project Ga0183101, IMG submission 127790) | Microbial communities from bioreactor (seeded with sewage sludge) at LBNL, California, USA - Biofuel metagenome 3 | ecosystem: Engineered > Bioreactor > Anaerobic > Unclassified ... | reverse complement strand
TAATTCCACTTTCTCATGGTGGTCACAGTTCCTTTCGGTCAGCCCCAACAAAGTCGTTATTGCTCCATCAAAGTGGAAACAGGACGGAGACTATTCTTATATGTACCAAAGTTACTGGACATTAATCGACCCACAGGAGGATTGAATATGGCTATCTTTGACCGCTTAATGATGCACTGCTACCATCGTTTTTGGAAAAAACACTTAGTCAAAAGACTAACTAATCCGCCAAAGCACGTCACGGTTTGTGGATTAAACGAAATCGATGGACCTTCGGTTTCCATCGGCGAAGATTGCCGTTTGGGTGTGGGTGTTTTCTTTCGAGGGAAAAGTACCGGAAAGATCAAGATAGGAAGCTCCGTTTTGTTCGGAGACAACGACTGTGTCAACTGCGCTGGAGAAATTGTCATCGGCGATCGAACAATGATTGCCGCGAATACTTTTATCACTGATCTTGACCATGGTTATCAAAAAGGTAGTCCTATATCAACTCAGCCATTATCGATTTCAAAAGTTACTATCGGAAGCGATGTTTGGATTGGCAATGGCGTGACCATCTTAAAAGGCTCAGTTATTCATGATGGCGCAGTCATCGGAGCTGGCGCGGTCGTCAAAGGTGAAATTCCCGAAAATGCCATCGCGGTTGGGGTTCCGGCCAAGGTTATTAAGTACCGCCAATAGGATCTATTTGTTGAGATCGATTTGAATCGAAAAGTCTTTGAGGCCTTCGTCTCGCTTAGGAGACAAGGCCAGCGAAGTAACTAGACCAGATGCTTTGCTATCGTTAATCTCGATTCTTTCGCCATAGGGCAAATCGAAAAGCACATCGTCGAACCGTATGCCGTTTTCTTTTAAAAAGGCCAAGGTCTTTTCTCGATATTCTATTTTCCGCGATGAGGCAAGAATGATTTTGTCGCCGGCTGGGATTGAGGAAAAGAAATCTTTGACTCCGGGCAGTAAAGTGTCGTGACCGTCGGTGAGATAACCATTATGCTTCACAATGGTCCCATCGATATCGATGAACCAAGTGTGACCGAGCGGCGAAAGGACAATCTCTTCCTTTTTCATTTGATGTCCTTTAGCTGCTGACCAATCGCTCCGCCGGGGTGGTTCATCTTGAAATCTTCAATGGTCACGCCTAGACGTCTTGAAAGTTCAATGGCGATGCCTTGGAGAACAATCAGGAAAACCGTGGTCGAGTTATTGGGGGCCACATTCCAAAGGTCTCCTTCGTTATCGAGCTTCATGACCAATGCGTGAGAAGTCATGTTGTTAACTTTCCCAGCTTTGTTGAACGAGAAGCCCCAAGTATTGCTGTCCCGGTCCTTTAAATAATTAGCTAAAGCGATGGTTTCCGAAGTGTTCCCCGACTTTGAAAGGAGGATCACCAAGTCTCCTTTTTTAACGATGCCTAAATCACCATGAATGGCGCTGTTGGTGTGCAAAAACGACGCCTCAAGCCCGAAAGAATTCATCGTTCCGACGAATTTCTCGCAGATGGGGACGTTCTTCCCAAGCCCTGAGGCGATGATCTTATGGCCCGACTTCAATGCGGCTTCGCATTGGTCCAGCAATTCGCCATAGCGGGCCTCGTCGATGGACGCCACCGCGTCCCGCACCGTCTTGATGAGATTCTCGTAATAAGGGATCATAGCAAACCCTCCTCTTTCAGGGATTCGTTCAGCAGCTTCGTTCCATTATAGAACGCTCCGCAAATGGAATCGTAGTCTTCCCAGGCGTAGGTCGATAGCGAGAGCCAGATCAAGGCGTGGAGGAACCGGATCTTACGTTTCTCTTCCTCGGAGAAATCAGCTAAGAAGATTGGGACGAAGGCCTCATACCCGCTGGAACCGATCGTCAGGGAGACGCCGTCAGGATGGACGTCCAAGGCGAAGTTTTTCGCGTTGAATTGGTCATAGTTCCCGGCGATCGAGTAATAAAGCTTGGACCAATCGTAGAAAGGATCACCATAGAGCAGGGTATCGCCGAAATACCCTCGGGGATCGATCAAAACGACCGAGAGGTCCTTCTTGACCAGGAGGTTGGAGAAGGTCGAGTCGCCATGGATGAAGGAGAACTCCTTCGTCCCCGTGGCGATCTTCTTGACCCAGGCTTCCACTTTCTCTTTCAGGACGAAAGGATTCGCGTATCGGACCCCGCTGATTGAAATCTCCTGCTCCTGCGCGAAAGGGACCAAATCTTTGATCTTCTCAATCCGGGAATAGGTCTTATCAAGGTAGCATTCGACGATCGAGCGGGAATCGGCAGGTTCTTTATGAAGCGAATGGAGGGACGAAAGGGCCTTGACGGCATTGGCCACCACTTCTTTCTTCTCAGAATCGGGCAAGGACAACTTGAAGGGGTTTTCACCCTCGACCCGTTCCATTTCCAAAGGGGAATACCCATATATTTTCGGGATCGCGCGGAAACCTAACTCAGAGGCTCTCCGATACCAATTGGCTTCTTTCTTGGCCAGTTCAACCCCTTGGTCGGTGATGGGCTTTTTGATGATGCAGGTAGGCGTAATCGTCATGGAATTGAACGGTCGGCACACGTAGTCCTTCTTCTTGGCTTCGTAGGCGAGCAGGGTCCCGACCTCGCAGCTCCCCTGCATGGAAAGTCGTTTGAAGTTCAAGGGCTTCGAGGCGAGGTAGCGAACGAACTCCCCCTCGGCGGGGACGTCGGAAAAATCCTTTTGATTTTGGAAAACAAAGCATCCGGCCACCCCGTCTGCAGAGGACCTCTCCTCAACGAACTTGCCCTCTTTCAAAGACCAGCGGCATTCGAAGGATTCCGAGATCCCGATGTAATCACCCGGGATGGACGGCATCTGGAAAGCATCGCTCAAAATGAGGTCGGACCAGATCAGCATGAAGGGGGTCTTCTCCGGGACCAGGGAAAACGCCTGCTTAAAGCCGCAGCATGTCCCGACGCCCTCCGCCACCACGCAGCGGTAATCCACATCGGCGAACACCTTAAGGTATTTCTCGAGAACCTCGTGAAGGTAATCGCAGATGATGATGAAATGCTTATCGGGGTATTTCCGAAAGAGATGGAAGATGATCGGAAGGTTGTCCACCGGAACGATGCCTTTCGGCTTGTTCGCGGTGAGGTGCCCCATCCGGGTCCCTTTCCCGCCAGCCTGGACGATGATGTAATTCGGTTCCATTAGGTTAATTTTACCTCGATGAGAGTTCGCTGACGAAGGCTTCGATTTGCGTTAAGGAATCTGATCCATTCAAAAGATCGAGGGTTGGAGCGGATCTTTGCCACATGGATAAGGGCATATCAATATAAAGAAAACGATGCTCAGGTTTTTCATCATATAGACAAACAATCGGGCAGGAAGAGGATGCCACAAAGTCTAAGAGACCGCTCCGCAATGAAATTAAGCATTTAGTTTGAAGGGAGATGAGATAAAACTCTTCGAAGGAGCAGCGAAGGGGCTGAGTAAACGGAAGGGGGCTTTCATCACCCACCACATTCATAAAAACATGAAAACCTTGATTGGACAGACTTTGGGCGCAAGCTTCTAAAGTCTTTTTAACCGATTCCGATTGAGTCGAAAAAGAGGAGGCGTTCAATAAAATCGCCTGGCTAGGATCGCTAATCCCGAAAGACGAAAGAGAAAAAGAACTTGGTTTCGCAATGGCTGAACCGTCCAAAGGATCTTTGGACAAACCAAGGTGCTTTTTTGCTAAGCCAATGACCGTATCTGAGTGGTCCTGAATATCCCAATGGTTACTAAAAACCAGGTCATGATGCGCCGATTCAAACTGAACCCATTGTCGTTCCCAACGATAGACCCATGAAGTGATCGATTCCTTTTGAATATGAATACGGACTTTGTTTAGAACGGGGTAGAGAGTCTTATAACGTTCGAGATTCTTAGCAAAAAGAAAGATATCAATAACCGCGGCCGGATTCTCTCGAGCGTACTGATCAAGTAAAGATAAAAGAAGAACATTATCACCGACTGCCAAATATAACGAAACGAAAACCATGTGGCCTGGCTCGGATGTCATAGTCAAAAGGGTATGTTCAAAACGAAGCAAATGGCGATGATAGCATTCTGTTTTTAGATGAGAGAACGGCTTTTTGAGAAAAGAAAAAACCATAACATTGTTATTATCCACCAATAAGGGGAAACAACAAAGCGGCGATGTCAGAATGAAAACCGCCTTTTAGTTTGATAAACTAATGTCATGGAAAATCTCCCAAAAATCATTCACTGCTGTTGGCTAAGCGGTTACCCTTTATCGGACCAAGCGAACCACTGCCTTGATACTTGGAAAAAGTTTTTACCCGATTACGAAATCAAACTCTGGACGAACAAGAACTATGACCTGAGCAAGAATCCGTTCCTTCGGGAAATGGTAAAAAGACAATTGTGGGCGAACGCTTCGGACTATGTTCGGAAAGACGTGGTGTATCAATACGGGGGAATCTATCTTGACTTGGACGTTGAAATGATCAAGGATCCCCGCCCTCTTTATGATCGTGGAGCTTTTGTTGGTTTTGAACGTTGGGATGACCAGGGCGTAACGCGTTACTCCATCAACGATGGCCCTGGATTTGGCGCGGCAAAAGGAAGTCCGCTTCTCAAAGAGATACTCGACGCCTACTCCCGTTTAGAAATCTCCGATCTTGTCCAAGACAATAAATCTATTTACATGGGACCGGATTTGGAAACAAAGTTTTTGGAGAAGAAGGGGCTAAAGTTAGACAACTCAGAACAAAAAATCATGGATTTCACCATCCTTCCTTGGGACTACCTAACCCCAATGGACATGAAAGGTAATCTCACTTTAACCGATAACAGCGTTTCAATTCATCTATATCGAAATTCAGTCAAGAATCCGAATAGCAATTGGATTACCTTCCAGTTCGAACAGTATCGTAAAAAACACCCAGGCGCTTCCCCAAAAAGGATTCGCCTTCACCTTTGGTTTGCTCATCCGATTAACATGTTTAAAAATCGGTTCCTTCGTGGAAAAAAGAATATCGAAAGTCCCAAATAGGGTTACTTTTTCTTTAGCAAGATCGACCAGCCCTTCCGCCAGCAATGCATGAGAAAATGAAAGGGCTTTAGGCAATACCAAACGCCACATTTCCATAAATAAGAAAACGGCTTATTTTGTAGTCGGTAATAATGCATGTAAACATGAAATAAGCGATTGGTGTATTTTCCATATTGCCATGGTTTTTTTGCTACAACAAAATGAAGGATTTTTACGTTTTTCTTAACCCATTGATACTCGCCTTTGCGTAGCCGAGCGTTGTTGGCAAATGTGCAGTTGTAACGGCGGTCAACGTAGCGGAGGGCGTTCTCTTTGAATGCCGCGTTCAAAATGTCTTGGTCACAGAAAACGATTTGATCTTTTATTTCTTTTAAAACGTTCCGATAGAAGTCGATCGTAATTTCTCGGAAATAGTCGACGTTCATCAAAAGCACGCCCGAATTGAAGTAGTTAACCCCTGACGGGAGTTTAATTTTTAAAAGATCATAGACCCCTCTCTCATAGTCATCATAAGGGCCACCATCCTTACCGTCAGGACGAACCGCCACCGCTGCTAAGGCTTTATACGAAATATCAAGGTTATAGAAGGGAGAGAGATCGCCGTTCACTACTATATCGGTATCCAAATAGAGGATTTTGTGAACATCGGAATCAACAAAGTTTTGAGGAAGAAGGCGATTAATACTTTGAGAGTAGTAACGGGGCAAAGAAGAAAATTCAGCCCCGCCAAAAGGATTATTTACGATGGGAGAAAACTTCAGCTGAAAATCACTGGCCTTACAGGCCTTTTCGATTTGCTTTGTCGACCGAGCGGACAAGGCTTCATACATCACATAGGCTCGATGAGGACCTGGATTATTCTTGGCAATCGAGTAAAGTTCGGTGATAAGGCCGGGGACGAAGGCGTCATTTGTTGCAAATAAGAAATTCATCGAATTCCCTTTTATCGAAATAATGCCCAGCCCAGTTTCCTAACCCGAGTCCAAATCCGAAACCAATTCCGCTTAAAGGTGCCCTTTCTTGGGTTCTTTTTGTGAGTGGTAACTTGGCCATCCTGAGTTATAAATTGGGTTGACGCTGATCCGGGGAAGCGTCTCCATTTCAGCAAAATATCGGGGATAAAGATGACTTTTCCGTGTTTGGTCGCTTCTAGTCCAATCCATTCGTCATAGAAAATGGGCATTTTCTTAGGGAAGGGGAGAATCCGTTTCAACAATTCCTTTTTAAACGCAATGCAGGAGCCCACATAAGCAGTCTTCATGATGTTCCGGAAGACGCCGGCCTTGCTATGCCTCGTGGCATAAACCGATGGAGCGATCGGCTGGAGATCCCCTGTTACGACAGAACAATCATGCATGACCATCCAAACTTTAGGGTTGGACTCGAATGCTTTTTTAACGGTCTCCACTTTTTGAGGCTCCCAAACGTTATCTCCATCCGAGAGGAAGATGAGGTCTCCTGTACAATGAGATAAAGCGTTCTCAAAGTTGCCATTACAGCCGGCATGAACGATCTGGTAAATGTGAAAACGGGGATCTTTGGCGGCATACTCTTGGAGAATCGACCATGTCCCATCGGCGGAGTGGTCATCTGACACCACCACTTCGTCGTCGGGGCCGATATTCTCCAAAATCGTGTCGAGTTGAGGCCGGATATACTTTTCGTTATTGTATGTAATAACTGCAACCGAAATTTTCATTGTTGGTCTCCTAAAAACAAAGAAGAATAAAAACGAGAAGTGTCACGAATATCGCGCCCGGCCTCAACCAAAAATTTAGCAGCCTCTTCTCGGTTCGAAAAAGCCAATTGATCGTTTAAAATCTGGCTGGCCCACTTCTCGGGACCCAAACTTAAGGGAATGAACCGGAAGCTCTTCAAAACACAGGCTTCCTCAGGGATGGTGTCAGCAGAGGCATAGCAAGGAAGTCCTGAACATTGCGCCTCCAAAAGGACCATTCCAAGACCTTCAAAAAGAGAAGGAAGAACGAAAGCATCAATGCCAGAATAAAAAGACCCAATATCATCAATCCGATTTATTAATAGCATAGAGCTTTTGGCCGAAGAATCATTAATCCGAGATTGTATTTGATTTCGGAGGGGGCCGTTTCCCAAAAGGACAAATTTTGCCTGAGGATCTTTTTGATGGATATGTTCAAAGATATCAATTAAAAAGAATTGGTTCTTTTGCGGATCAAGGCGACCTGCGGATGCATAAATTCGATCTTCTTTGGAGAAATGATACTTATCGCGGAAGGCTTCGCGTTTAGTCCCGCTAAAACTCATCGAAGAAATATCGAGGCCGTTATTTACAATGATAGTTTTAGAGGCATCTTGCTTCCTGAAGCCCCACTTCGCCGCATTCTTTGAACAGGCCAAGAAAAGATCGACATAGCGATGACAATGGGCTTTGTTCATCCGAATCGCAAAGTCGGCTAGACGGCTCGCTTTGATACCGTTCCCTGAATTATGGACATGAACAACCGTCTTCTTGACGCCAAACTTTTTAGCGTATTTAGCCATATCGATCTGGTCCAGGCACTGAACATTGCATACCACCGCATCGAACTCTTTCGCGTGCTGCTTGTAAAACTCCTTAATGCCCCGAATGTATTTGAAATAGCCTTCTCTCCGTTTAAGCAAAAGATCGTAGACGTGAGCCCCCTGAGCAATGAGCTCGTCTTGCCGGGCAATCGGGTGGCCGTAGACATTTAAGAAATCAAATTGCACCTTGGAATGATCGAGGCAACCATAGATGCCATAAATGATGGCTTCAGTCCCGCCATAGTTATCAGACATCCCAACTTGAAGAATCCGATAAGGTTTCCCTTCGCTCATAAAAAATCATTTCTCCTTTATGGGGTGCTGTTCCAACGAAGTAATGATCTCGCTGGCTCCTTGGCCGATTTCAAGATGTGACTTATCAGATTGAATTAAGTTCGTTAGTTGTAACACCCCGTTTTCAACATCGTAATCTTGGTTATTAGGATCGATAAAAAGACGATTGTTGGAAGTTGGAGCTTGTTTCTTTTTGTCAAAAGAGGTCGGTTCGGCATTAGTTTCGCCATGGCGTAAGCCCGTAATTTTAATCGGTATATCCTTGTAAGGAATATAGCCCGCCTGCCGGATCATTTGCTCAGCGACATAGACAATTTTAATGGGCTGCCCCATGTCCACATCGTAAATTTGGTTACCCTTAGCGTAGACGGCCGATTGAAGAATAAGTTGAGTAACCTCATTTAGAGTAACGAAGTAACGGCTGGCATCTTTGGAAGTCACTGTCACCGGGCCTCCATCTTGAATTTGCTTAGCAAAAAGAGGAACCACGGATCCGCTGGATGCCAAGACGTTGCCAAAGCGAACCGAAGCAAAAGTTGTTTTAGAAGTGGCTCCAAAATGTTCGCAGCACATTTCACCGAAGCGCTTGGTAGCCGCCATGATGTTGCCCAAATCAAAGACTTTGTTTGACGACAAATAAATAAATTTAGCGGCCCCATTATCGGCAGCGGCTTTAGCGATAACATAAGTCCCCAAGGCGTTTTGGCGAATGGCCTCGATGGGGTTATCTTCCATTAAAGGAACTTGTTTATAAGAACCGGCATGAAAAACGAAATCCGGATGGAATTTCTTGAAAACAGCATCCACCATCCATTTATTCGAAGTCGTTCCCACAAAAGGTCGAACTAAAGCATTCTCTCCACCATTTTTGGCGAGAACACGTTGAACCTTTTCTTTGATATCGAATAGACCAGCCTCATAGAAATCATAAAGAAGGATGGCTTTGGGCTGACAGGCAGCAATCTGAGCGGCAAGGGCGCCTCCAATAGAACCGCCAGCGCCGGTGATAAGAATCGTCTTACCTTTGAACATGGCCTTGATGGCGCCCTCATCAACGGAAACGCCACCACGCCCCAATAAATCATCGTAATCAACATCCATGACCTTCATTTCATGAACCTTGTCCATTTCGCTGAGCAAAGGCAAACGGCGAATGCGGACATCACAAGGCCGCAAATATTCGAAGATTCGGTGAAGTTTTTCGTCCGATAAGGAAGAAATGGCAATGATGACTTCTTCGATTTTATACATAGAAACAAACTGAGCTACCGATGATATAGGACCTAGAATTTTAACACCAGCAAGCGTATTGCCAATCTTGTTCGGGTCATCATCAACGAAGAGAACCACCTTGATTTTGCTTTCCGGATTGCTGCGACTATCATCGATTACAATTTTGGCGGCACCTCCGGCTCCAATCACCAAAGTGCGGACGGAATTCGCCTTAGTTCTTTTCCGAGCTTTAACCGCTAGAAGAACGCGTTTTGCAAAACGAGCAACAACAACCATAAAGCATTCGACAATAGCGCCCAAAACAAAAGATTTCCAGTTCAAATAGGGAAAGCTGTTAAGAAAGACAGGGGTAAAGTGCAGCAAGAACATGACGAGATAAAGCAAAGCGCTACAGGCGAACGTGATTATCATGAGCTTCATCGACTCAAACAGCCCAAAATTGTCGGTTTGCATACGATAAATACCGAAGAGAGCATAAATTCCGATGGTAAAAGCAACCCAGATGAGGCCATAGAATAAAATCGACCAATGGTCCGTAACAAAAAGATCATCGAAAGTAGCATAGGCAGCAATAAAATAAACAATCCCGATGATAAAAGCGTCCGCCAAAATCAAGGCAATAGTACGAAGTGTTTTTGTATTTCTTTTAGGATTCATGCTTAAAGATTATATGATTTTAGCATTTTCCGAATGTTTCCTAAAGGAAACCTAATTACCGGTAGATCTTCTGATACTGGGCTGAGGCGTTGGCTGGGGAGAAAGTTTGTGATTGTTCAGGAGAAACGCGAACCGCTTCAAGACGGTGAATCGCAGAAACGAGTTGTCCTTCGGCCCCTTGCGGAACAAAAACTCCGGCATGCAGAGGGCAAATGCTTTCAGGCCCGCCAGCTTGGAAGCCTGCAACTGGGGTCCCACAGCAAACGGATTCGGCAGTTGGCATCGAAAAGGATTCGATTTTGCTAATGACTAGCGTGCATTTAGCTCGCGAATAAATAGCGGCCATTTCTTGAGCCGAGGAAATAAAACCTAAATTGATAATGTTCGTAGAGTTAAACGCATATTGGGCCGGGGCTCCAGCCACGGCTAAATTTAGTCCAGAAACTGCTAACTTAGAGGCAATCTCTTCAACGAGATTAGCCCCTTTGTTCGCGTCCCCAAAACGAGCAACGGGAAGAAAAACAAAATTCTTTCCGTTCAAGACATTTGGGATTTGCCCAGTGGGATTCAAATTGAACATCGAAATATTCACCGGATTAAGAACAATCGAAGACGAGAATGGTTTAAGCAAAGGAGACAACTGTGCTTGAGACTGCAGCCACGGAGACACATAAACATTAGTTAAAGAAGTGAATCCTTGATAAACCTTGCGAAAACGATTCCAATTGGAAATGGAACGGTCACGGGAGAACCGCCCAAAGACTACGCGTCTAAAGGGGCAATGATCGCATTGAGCCTTCCATTTATCGCATAGAACCACGCCGCATCCACCCGTAAACATGAATTCAGCATGGTGGGTCAGCACCGTCTTAATACCTTTTTTCTTTAGCCAGTTCATCAGAGAATAGATGTTGACCATATTTCCATTGATGCAATGTAGATGAACGATGTCAGGTTTTAACTTCTTGATGAGATGTTTAACCCGAAGCGTGCTAAACGGCACGCCGCCATAGAGGTTTCCGGTAAATAATCCGATGAATCGCCACAACTTCGCTTCCCAAAGATAAGAGCAGCGGATTACTCGTTTATCTGTTTGCTTGGGTCCACGCCCAAAAAGCACATAACTATCAATGCCTTCTTTTAGGTATTCCTTGTGCAAAGTTTCAACGATATGCCCAGTTGATCCTTGAGCATAGACAACATTGATTTGGAGAACCTTCATAAATGAGCCTCCAAAAGAATGGTCTTTGTTAAGGCAGAGTTTTTCTCGATCGAATGGTTCTTTTGGGCAAGAAGTAAGGCATTTTTGACCAGTTCGTTCCGGTAAGCCTCGTCATTCAGTACTTTCGAAAGAGCGGGGGTCAATTCTTGTTTTTCCTTCACGTAACAGACCGCATTCGGATTCGCGTCGAAATAGGCTGAGAAACCACAGTAATTCGGAGCGTAGACAAAGAAAGGAATTCCCGAGCTAAGGCAATCGGCAATCTTTGAGGAAAAGGCGTTTTGGATAAGAGGCTTCGCTTTTTTGGAAGAAGACTCAAAATGAATCAGCAAATAAGCTTCCTTTCGTAAGGGCTCAAGGGCCGTGCGAGTTACGGCTTCATGAAGAACAACGTTGGGCAAAGAGGTGATACGTGAACGGATATTGGCATCAATATCATTGCTATACACCTCAATTTTTCGGGGAGATTGAACTGTAAGTAAAGCTTGGCTAATCTCGGCGAGGGCTTCGAAGCGGTAAGGCTTCAGGTTACCTCCGTAGAAAAGATTCCCGTTCGAATTAATTGCTTTAACTGGCATCTCATCGCTAGAAGGCATAACGGTCGTTACCGGAAGATGAAACTCCGTCTCATAAAGACCTTTAAGCTTGTCATTAAACGTAATGACATGAGCAACTCTTTTGTTGAGCCGTAAGGTCGCTTTCTTAAGTTTCTTGCGCAAGACCAAATCCCAAAGGTTTCCCGCCTTGGGCTTATGCCAGTATTCATCCTCACTGCTAAAGATAACAACGGGGATGTGGAACTTCTCAGAGACTTCCCGAGTGATATCAAACATAAAAGGGGAACGCCCATTCATGAAAAGAATAACGGTGGGTTTCAAGGTAGCAACCCAATCGTAGAACTTCTTGCGGTTCCATTTACCGTGTTGCCAAACGTTCTCCCGAACGAGGTGACGGAAAAAAGACTCTTTTCCCGAACCTTGCTGGACATCCTGATCCTTGGAATCAGCGATCGAAGAATCGTCAATGATGGTTCCGTCCGCTTTCGCCTTGAAATACGAATGCAGTTTCTCGGAGTCGGTTAAACGGAACGAGGAAGACACAACTCCTTTATCGGGATAGGTATTCTGAATGTAAAAAGACGCGAGGTTGGATACAGGAATCGAAGAAAGAACATTTAAAAGACAAAGCCCATTTGAGTTCGACCGTTTAATCGCGGTATTGCTGATGACGAGGACCCGGGGTTCCGCCATGGCTAATCCTTCTTTAACGCTTTTAAGATAGCTTCAACGCTTAATCCGACATAGTCTCTCATGTAATCCTGAGAGCCAACGACCGAAGCGACTTCATCAGGGATACCGAATTTGATGATGTGGGGTTGCTGCTTTTGACTCACAAAGATATCTTCCATCGCGGAGCCAAGTCCCCCAATCTTGGAATGCTCTTCAATCACGACGAGGTTTTGGTACTGCCCAAGTTCATTAATCACAGCAGTTTCATCGAGAGGTTTCAGCATCGGGAAGGTATAGAAAGCGTACCTCATCTTTTCAGCGACTTCTTTGGCCCGTAAAGCAATGCCGCCATAAGAAAGAACGGCACCATGCTTGCCCTTGAAGTTCAATAACGGAGTTCCTGGAACGTAATTCGTTACAGGTCCCTCATGAATCGTCGCAGGATCAGGACGTTCAAGCCGCAGATAGGTGGTTCCTTCATGAGCCATCATGAGGTCGGTGACCACCACCGCTTCGTATTTATCGCAGGGAGTATAAATCGCAATATTGGGAATCGGACGGAGAACAGCAATATCTTCGGTGGCGTTGTGAGACATTCCCAAACCGCCATAGGTATAACCCCCGCCAATCGCGATGATTTTGACGTTGGCTCCGCTATAGGCGGCGTCATTCCGAATCTGTTCGAGACAGCGGAACACCGGGAAGTTGCCAATCGAATAGCAAACGACCTTCTTGCCCGCTAAAGCCATGCCGGTAGCCATCTCAATCAACAGCTGCTCAGCAATACCAACGTTATGGAACTGATCAGGGAGTTCGGTCTTAAAAGGACGGAGGACACCAAAGCCAAGGTCTCCAGTTAAGAGTTCAATATTGTGATCCTTGCGGGCAAGGTTAAGGAGTTCAGCCGCAAAAGCATCTCTCATAAGGCCTTGTCCTCCGTTTCATAAGGATTCGTTAATTCAGCAGGTTTAATCTTGAGCAGTTCTTTACGGGCACCATTATATTCTTCGCCATCATGGGGGAAGCGGTAATGCCACAGTAGCTGATTCTCCATGAAGGAGACCGGATAGCCTTTGATCGTATTAGAAATAACAACAAGCGGCTTCTCATGCTTTGAAGATAAAGCCTTCTTAATTTCGGCGTGGTCGTGTCCATTCACTGAAAGGACATCCCAACCAAGTGATTCAAAACGGGCTTTGAGATCCATGGACGCATACACGTCCTCGGTATCTCCTAAGCCTTGCTGACGGTTACGGTCCACCACCGCAATGAGATTATTGAGTTTATCCCGGCCCGCTTCGGCTAGAGCTTCATAAACGGAGCCTTCTTGGCATTCGCCATCGCCCATCAAGACATAAACCTTATTGGCTTTCTTATCTTGTTTAAATGCATAGGCAAAACCAACGCCAATGCCTAAAGCATGGCCCAAAGATCCCGTAGAGAGTTCAATTCCTGGATTATTGTGTTTGGTGACGTGGCCCGATAAGGTGGAGCCATCTTGATAGAAAGTCTTTAGTCTATCCCTTGAGAAGAATCCCTGATTGGCTAGGCAAGAATAAAGGGCAGCACTTGCGTGTCCTTTGCCCATGAGGAAAATATCCCGGTTAGAATCTTCGGGCTTCTCAGGGTCAACCTTCATCACATCAAAATAAAGAACCGCGATCGCATCCGCGGCCGAAAGGTCACTCCCGATATGAGAGGCACCAGACACGTGGGGCATCTCCATCGAAGTC
>Ga0183101_1000180_pt9 | contig 13938 bp, 14 predicted proteins | sample Biomet3_FD_127790 | JGI IMG/M metagenome (GOLD analysis project Ga0183101, IMG submission 127790) | Microbial communities from bioreactor (seeded with sewage sludge) at LBNL, California, USA - Biofuel metagenome 3 | ecosystem: Engineered > Bioreactor > Anaerobic > Unclassified ... | reverse complement strand
GACCGTGCTATACTGCAAAAAACAATACAGCGTCACTATGCTAAACCGGCGGTCATTGCCGGCCGGATGTCATGCGACATCTGGCCGGATCAGATGCGAACCTTGGCCGGATGCCGGAGAATACGCAAAGAAACGGCGGCTTTGATTTTTCAAAGCTGCTGCGGAAATCAAAGAACGACAAGCAACAGTTCTGATTTTGCTCCAATATGGTTATTGGGGGCACAAATTAAAATCAAAAAAGAGCCGATAACAGCAGTATTTCAAACTGCATATTATCGGCTCTGCGTCTGTGCGTCTGGCTCTTTTAATTAAATTATTTTTGTTGTTTTTTGGCTTTATTATATGTATTAGCTAATTGTCCACAAGCTGCTTTAATCTCTCTACCATGAGAAACTCTCATGGTAACTTCAAGTCCTGTTTGCTCTAATTGATGTTTGAACGCAACCATTTCTTGTTTTTGTGGTGCTCTAATTTTTGAATTACTCGTCGGGTTGTATTGCAGCACGTTAATCATAACATTTTTGCCCTTAAACCATTTTGCAAGTTGCCTTATATCTGAGGAACGGTCATTTATACCTGGTAAAAGTAAATACGCAAATACCACTTTTCGATTATGCCTTTGTGAATAGGACAATGCTTGCTTAACAACATCTTCAATAGCGTACATGTGCATATGAGGAATGATACAGTTTCTCGCAGCCTGTGTTGCTGCATGTAAAGATATTGTCAACTGAATTTTTAGATGTTCTTCGCGCAATTTTTTTAATTGATTAACTGGACCAACTGTTGATACGGTAATGCCGTCGGTTGGAAAGTTAAGTCCATTTCTATCTCGAAGAATATGGATTGCTGCAATCAAGTTGTCGTAATTGAATAAAGGTTCTCCCATTCCCATAAAAACGATACGATTTACTTTTTGACGTATCAATATGACCTGCTGCACAATTTCAGACGGTGTTAGATTACGAACAAAACCATTGCGTCCGGACTCACAAAAAATACAGCCAACAGAACAACCAACTTGCGTACTTACGCAAACAGTCCCACCATCTCGCCGTTTAATAAAAACCGTTTCGATATACCTGTTGTCTTTCAATTCATAAACATACTTTTCAGTATCGCTACTTTTATAGACTTTTTTTGTTGATATTGATAGATTTTTTTTGTGAAATGGCTGTTTATATAATTCCGTATATAAGGCTCTTGCTTTATCCTCTCCAATTACTTCCGACATTTCTTTGTAAGTAAATCCGTATGGGTCATTCAATATTTCCGTAGGTGTACTTTTAGGTAAGTGTTTCATTTAATATCCTTCCTTTTCAAAATTAAAAAGTTTGTTTTTCAGAGTTTTTGATTATGATTTCTAATTTTTCAACATCAACGATATGTGTTAATTTACATTTAGGGCAGAAAAGAGGAAAATTTCTTAATACCGTATTATAAAATACTTGAACCCTCGTCTTTCCGTTACAAATTGGACATTTTATCCAATATTTTTCAAGCATAATATTTCTCCTTTTGCGCAAAAAAATACAGGTCAATTCTCAACATGAGCATTGACCTGCATTTATACATATAACACTACAACAAAATTAAGGCATAGTTTTTATACTATGTCTATACATCGTTAGTTTTGTTGTATAGCATACGCAAAATAAGCATGACAAAAAAGCCCATATTGAAAATGGGAAAAATCTTTTTTGATTTCAATGCTTATCGAATACGCATGCTATGTAACATAAACATTTCCCCCTTTTAATAATACTATACAAAAAAAGCGGATAGTTGTCAACATATACATATGAATTATTTTGGCTAACTAATAGAACAGTGTAGACATATCCAAGAAGAAAGGTGAACAGTAAAATGTAATAGGGTGAATAATTATGGCAAAAAGACCAGTACCAAAATACGACTTCAAGGCTTTTGGGGCAGCGATAAAGGCGGCGCGGACAGGGCGCAAGGAGAGCCGCAAGAAAGTGAGCGACGAAATGTTTATCTCGCCGCGCTACCTTGCGAACATTGAGAACAAGGGGCAGCACCCAAGTTTACAGATTTTCTTTGAGCTTATGCTCCGCTACAATATATCCGTAGACCAGTTCCTTTTGGAAACGCCGCCGGAAAAGAACACGCAGCGGCGGCAGCTTGACGCGCTCCTTGACGGTATGAGCGATAAGGGCATACGGATTGTGAGCGCAACGGCAAAGGAGATAGCGGAAGTCGAAACAGAGGGCAGATAAGAGGTGTCCGTCACAAGTGAACAGGGTATAGAGAGCGTTGTAATCTTTTTTGAGGATTGCAGCGTTTTTCTTTTGCGTAAGTTTGGCAAAACCGGGCATAGCTCCGTAGTAAGGCATAAGGGCATAAGGGATAAAAATATTCATAGCAAGCATAGGAAGCGGGTACCCACTTCCGTATTTTCCCCCTCCCGCGCTGCGGCGCGTCGGTTGAAAATTGCTTGTTGGGAAGTGTCCCAAACCCTCGGAACGGAAAGGAAAGGAGCGAAGCAATGGACGGACGGAAAAGGACGGTGCAAATCAAATTCAGAGTGACGGAAGCGGAACGGGATTTAATACTGGAAAAAATGAAGCTCGTTCCCACCCGGAACATGGCGGCATATCTGCGGAAGATTGCCATTGACGGGTATATCATTCAGATAGACCACGCCGATATAAAGGCAATGACCGCAGAGATACAGAAAATCGGTGTCAACGTCAACCAGATAGCCCGCCGCGTGAACGCGACGGGGAACGCATACCAAGAGGACATAGAGGAAATAAAGGGGGTGCTTGCGGAGATATGGCGGTTACAAAGATTAAGCCTGTTAAAAGCACCCTAAGCAAAGCCCTTGACTATATCGAAAACCCGGACAAAACGGACGGGAAAATGCTCATATCCTCTTTCGGCTGCTCCTATGAAACGGCAGATATTGAGTTCGGCTATACCCTCTCGCAAGCACTGGATAAGGGCAACAATTTAGCCTTTCACTTGATACAGTCCTTTGCGCCGGGAGAGGTAGACTATGAGAAAGCCCATGAAATCGGAAAACAGCTTGCCGACGCGGTGACAAAGGGGCAGCATGAATATGTTGTGACGACGCACATTGATAAGGGGCATATCCATAACCACATTATTTTCTGCGCGGTGAATTTTGTAGACCACCACAAGTACAATTCCAACAAAAGGAGCTATTACGGCATACGGAACATGAGCGACAAGCTGTGCCGGGAGAATGGCTTGTCCATCGTCGTCCCCGGCAAGGGAAGCAAGGGAAAGAGCTATGCGGAATATCAAGCGGAAAAGACGGGTACAAGTTGGAAAGGCAAGCTAAAGATTGCCGTTGACGCGCTTATCCCCCAAGTTTCCAGTTTTGAGGAATTGTTGCAGCGGTTACAGGCGGCGGGCTATGAGATAAAGCCGGGGAAATATGTATCATGCCGCGCCCCCGGACAGGAACGCTTCACCCGCCTAAAAACCCTCGGCGCAGACTATACAGAGGAAGCCATAAGGGAACGGATAGCGGGCAGACGGGCAAAGGCGGCGAAAGCCCCCGGAGAGCAGCGCGGCGTTTCGCTGCTTATCGACATTGAGAACAGTATCAAGGCGGCGCAGAGTAAGGGCTATGAACAGTGGGCGAAAATCCACAATCTGAAACAGGCAGCTAAAACCATGAATTTCTTGACGGAACACAAGATTGAACAGTACGCGGATTTAGTCAGCCGGATTGAGGAAATGTCAGCGGAAAGCGGACAGGCGGCAGACGCATTGAAGAACGCGGAAAAGCGGCTTGCGGACATGGCGGTGCTTATCAAGAATGTTTCCACCTACCAAAAGACAAAGCCCGTCTATGACGCATACCACAAGGCAAGGAACAGGGAGAAGTACCGCGCCGGACAGGAACAGGCAATTATCCTACATGAAGCCGCTGCAAGGTCGCTGAAAGCGGCGGGCATTGCAAAGCTCCCGAACCTCGCCGCGCTGCAATCGGAATATGAAGCCCTCCAAGCGCAGAAAGAAGCCCTTTACGCCGACTATGGGAAGCTGAAAAAGAAAGTCCGGGAATATGACATTATCAAGCAGAATATTGACAGCATTTTACAGGCAGAGAAACAGCCGGAACGGGAAAAAGAAACAGAGCGCGGATAAGGATAGCAAAATCCCCGCCGCTGTGCTATGATAGGGCTATCAAAAAGCAGAGGAGCGTTGAGCATGGAAAACCAGAAAATGCCGGAATATGAAACCATACGCGCCGCCGTCGCCGGGGAAAAATGGGCGGTGGAGAAAGTCGTGGAGTGCTACAAGGACGAAATCGACAGGCTATCGACGGTAGCGGTCAGACAGCCGGACGGAAGCACGAAACAGGAAATCAACGAAGATATGCGCCAGTCTATCACAAAGAAGCTGATAGAAGCCCTTCCGCAGTTCCCGCTTGAAGAAATGGAAAAGGGAAATAGTGAAAAACCTCCTTTCTCTGCGGCAGCGTCATAAGCTGCATTTTTTGGCTGCATGGTCTACTACGGGTACGCCCGCATTTCTGCCAAAGATTTTTGAAAATTATTTGAGGGTGAAGCCCTCCGCAAAAGAGGGTTTGGGAAACTTCCCAACAAGCAAAATCCCCGTCCGGCGCGGCAGCGTCGCAACGGGGATTTACGGAAGTGGGTACCCGCTTCCTATGCTTGCTATTCCAGTTTTTAGTTCTTCCGCACTTCGATACGGTAGTTGACGTATTTCCCGCCAGTGTCAGCCAAAACGACAGTTCCGTCGTAGGTCTTGCCTGTTTTCGGGGAATAGAGCTTCTTCACATTCGCCTTGCCGGATTTAAGGAGCGCGGCGGCAATCTTCGGGGAAAAAGCGGTCTTGCGTTCCTCAAAGAAACGGTCGTTCTTCCACATCACAAAGGCACATTCCCTGTTGCTGCAATAGTAGCTTTTCTTCCCCTCATGGACGGGGGAACCGCACCGGGGGCATTTGCCGATAGAGGGCTTTTCCTCTCTGAACAAGCTCTTTTTGTCCTCCTGTACGGCGGCGTGTGTCTGCACAAGCTCCCGCGCCATAGCTTCAATGCCGGACAGAAATTCGCCGGGGTCTGCGGCTCCCTTTGCTATCTGCGTCAGATTGTTTTCCCATTCTGCGGTAAGCTGCGGGGAAGTCAGCATATCCGGCAGCACTGATATAAGGGCGGCTCCGTTCTGCGTGGGGATAAGCTGCTTGCCCTTGCGCTCCGCAAAGCTGCCCTTTACCAGTTTTTCAATGACGGCGGCGCGGGTGGCGGGGGTGCCAAGCCCCCGGCGTTCCGCGTCCGGGTCGGTGTCCCCGTTCCCGGCTCGCTCCATAGCAGAGAGAAGCGACGCTTCGCTGTGGGGCTTCGGCGGGGTCGTGGTATGCTCCGTTACCTTTGCGGCGGGGTTTTCAAAGCCCTGTCCCTCGGAAAGCTCCGGCAGCGTCACGCCCTCGATTTCCCCGTCCTCCGGGTCGGGCTTCTGTTTCAATGTCGCCCGGTATCTGCGTTCAATCTCTTTCCACCCGTCAGAAAGAACCGTCTTTCCCCGCGCCGTAAACTCCGTATCAGCGCATGAGAAAACCGCCGTAACCGCTTCAAAGATATGCGGCTCGGCGGTGGCAAAGAGCAGACGCGCCCCCGCAAGGGTGATGATATTTCTCTCACTTTCCGGCAGCGCGTCCGGGTCAGCCTTTGCAAGCTCCATAGTGGGAATGATTGCGTGGTGGTCTGATACTTTTTTACTGTCTGTTACCTTTGCAATATCCGGCGTGAAGTCTGCGCCCGCCATAAAGGGGAGCTTTTCGCAGAGCAGCGCGATAATGCCCGCTGCGGTGCCGCCCATGTCGTCGGTGAGGTAGCTGCTGTCCGTCCTCGGATAAGTCAAGAGCCGCTTTTCATAAAGGGCTTGTGCAAGGTCAAGGGTCTGCTTCGCGGTGTAGCCGAAAATGCGGTTTGCTTCCCGCTGCAAAGAGGTAAGGTCAAAGAGCTTCGGCGGGGCTGCGCTCTTTTTCTCTCTGGTGACGGAAACACATACCGCTTTCCCCGCTTCGCAAGCCCCTTTCAGCGCGTCGGCTTCTGCCTTGTCTGAAATCCTCCCGCTTGCCGCTTCCGCGCCGGATAGACATAAGCGCACATGGTAGTATTTTTCTTTCTGGAAATGGGAGATAGCCGCGTCCCGGTCAGTGAGCATTTTAAGGGTCGGGGTCTGGACGCGCCCCACGTTCAAGGTCTTTCCATACAGGCATGAGAAAAGCCGGGTGGCGTTAATGCCGATAAGCCAGTCAGCCTTTGCGCGGCAGAGGGCAGACGCAAAGAGCGCGTCATATTCCCGCCCGTCTTTGAGGGAAGCAAAGCCCGCCTTGATTGCCCCGTCCTCCATTGAGGAAATCCACAAGCGGCGCATGGGCTTCTTGCAGCCCGCCACTTCGTAGACAAAGCGGAAAATCAGCTCCCCCTCGCGCCCCGCGTCACACGCATTTATCACTTCCGAAACGTCGGCGCGGTGCATAAGCTCCTTTAAGGTCGCAAACTGCTTTCCCTTGTCCGGGTCAACGGCGTATTGCCATTCCTCCGGCAGAATGGGTAGGCTGTCAAGCTGCCATTTCCTGTACTGCTCCCCGTAGGCGGCAGCTTCCGCAAGCTGTACCAAATGCCCGACGCACCATGAAATGAGGTAGCCGCCGCCCTCGATATATCCGTCCTGTTTTCCCTTAACGCCAAGCGCGGCGGCGATAGTCTGCGCCACGCTCGGCTTTTCTGCAATCACAAGTCTAAGTGCCATGAAAAAAATCCTCCTTTCAGCCTTCCGGCGCGGTATGCTTCTTCTCCTGTGCCTGTTTCAGACAATAGCCGATACAGGGGGATTGCGCCTTATAAGGGCAGCGCATACACGCCGGGGATTTTGGAACGGGCGGCGCATTGTCACGCCGCCCGGTGGGTCTTTGTACCATCATTTTTTCTAACGGGTTTTCGGTGAAAAGCGTCATGCGTCCCCGTCCTCCGCTTCTTCATCTTCGGGAACGTCCAAGCCCTCCCCGTCGTCCGGCTCGTCCTCGCCGTAGTCGTCAAAGTCGAAATCTTCAAGGTCGGTATCGCCCTTGACGCTCTGCTTCGGCTTCATAAACTTAAAGTAGTAGAGTGCGCCCCCGCCGCCAAGAAGTGCCACGACAAGGAAAAGCACAAGCCCGCCCGCATTGCCTTTCTCTTTGGGCTGCTCCGGCGGTTCCTCGGTTTCCGGCTCCGCTTCCTTGCCGCTGCAAGCGGTCATGTTGTCCTTGCAGACGGGGCAGCTCACATTCACTTTCCCGGCTTCGCATTTCTCGGTACAACTGCAAACGGCGGGCGGGGCTGCCTCGGTGCTTCCGTCCTCCATGAGTGCCATAAGGTCGGCTTCGTCCACTTGATTAAGGAAATGTACGGTGTTCTCGCCCTCGTCGTCCCGGTCGATAAGGATATAAAAGTAATTGCCGTTTTTGGTCGTCACTGTGATAAGCTGCTTGTTGCCGCCGAAATCGTCTACAAGGGTCGCGTTCCCGTCCGGGGTAAGGGGTTCTTCCTTTTCGGGTTCCTCATAGACAACGCCGCTGTCGTCGGTCGCGTCCTGTCCCTCCGGGGTCTGTGCAAAGGCGGTGACGGAAAAGCCGCCCGTCAGCATGAGGGCGGCGCAGAGTGCGGTCAAGGTTCTAAGGATTTTCTTATTCATTCTCGGTGTCCTCCATTTCTTCGGTGTCGTGGTCTGCGGGTTCTGCGGGGTAGCCCGGCGCGGCTTCCATGCCCGGAATACCGCCGCCGGAAAGCATAGCGGAAAGCTCATGCGGGGAAAGCCGCATGGAGCGCACAAGCTGTACGATTTGCAGGTTTTCCGCTTCGGTTTTCTGCGCTTCAAGCCCCCGCAGCCTGTTCTGGTACTCGGTGATTTTCTCGCGGGTCTTTGCAATCTCCTTGTCGATACGTTCAATCCTGTTCATAGCCATAAATCAATTTCTCCTTTCAGATTTTCAGTGTTATGTTTGTTTTCAGTTCCAGTTCATCAGCCCATATCCTTTGATACAGGAATAATTAACGGGGTAGCTCTTTATCTTGCAAGCGTCGCCGGAATTGCCCTCGACGGTATAGACGCGCTCCCCGTCCGTCCCGATGACAAGCCCTACATGGTCTGCGCTCCCGTCCCCGTCCCAGTCAAAAAAGATAGCGTCGCCGGGGGCGATATTCGCATAGCCCCTTGCGCCCCATTGCCCGCGTGACTGGAACCAGGGTACGCCCTGTGACTGGCACCCGGCAAAGCGCGGCTCGGACAGCCCCGCCTGTCCGTAGCACCATGAAACGAAACAGGCGCACCATTCCACGCGGCTGTTGAAGCCGTACCAGCTCCAAAAGGTGCGCCCGCCCACGTTTCCGGCTTGCCGCTTCGCAAGCTCTACAATGGCGGTATTGCCGGGGCGTGTGCCGTTCACAAGCTGTACGCCGCTTAAATCCTCGGACGCCCCTGTGTCTGGTGAGCCGCCGCCGAAAATCAGCGGCTTGTTGCCGCTTGTTTCCAGATAGACGCGGTACATTTCAAGCTGCTCCGGCGTTAGAAGTTCCTCCGCAATCTCGGAAACAGGCTTGTTCGTCAGCTTCACGTTCAGAATGTAATAATTGTAGGCGACTTCAACCTCGTATTCGTAGGTTTCCGTAGAGGTTTCCCCTGTTTCCGGGTCGGTGACGGTGCGCGTTCCTGTGCGGGTTTCCGTCCTGTGGCGCACTTCAATTTCTTCCGTCAGCGTCAAGGTGTACTGCATGGCAAAGACGCGGTTTATTTCTGCCTGTGCGCTCTGTGGGGTGTAGGTCTGGAAAAGGGCGGTGAGGTAGGACGCTAATTCATGGGGGTTATGCCCGATACTGTCAAGGTCATAGCGGTATTCGTCATAGCCCGGATAATCGCGCTCGATATTGTCAATTTTCTGCTGAAGCTCGTTTTCCTTTGCGGCGTAGTTGTTTTCCGTCGCCACAAGGTCGCTGTCCTCCGACGTGTAGGAAGTCCCGACAATGCCGTTCATCAAGCCGGAGAACATAGAACCGCAAGAAGATAGCCCCGCCGAAATCATAATGAATAAGAGCAGCGCGGCAACGGCGATACATACGCCCGCCGGGTGCCTTGCCACAAACGCCGCCGCTTTCTTTGTTTCCTCGGCTGTTTTTTTCGCTGCCTTGCGGGTGTTCTCTGCGGCTTTCTGTGCCGTTTTCGCGCCGTTTTTCCTTGCCGCCTTTGCATACTGCCGCTTGATTTGCTGCTTCTGCATGAAGCGGGAAAGGGGATTGCCCGCAATCTGCGGGTTATCATGCAAGGCTTTGTGGTACTGGAAATCCACATTCGCCTTGAACGCCGCTTTCTCTGCCTTTGCCGCCGCCCGGTAGGGTTTGAGCTTGTGGCTGCGGTAGCCCTCCTTGACTTTCCGCGCCCCGTACTTTGCGCCGCGCTCTGCCAGTTCTTCGGATTTATGCGCCCCCTCAACGCCGGAATTGTCCTTTTCAACGGAATGTATCTTGTTGTGGACGAAAATACCCGCTTCCTGTGCGGGGCGGGATAGCGGGTTGTTGTGGGGCTTTTCTTTTCCTATGGGTTTTTCCCGTTCCTCAAAATGTAGGCGGGTCTTGCCTTTCCCGGTGGCTTCGTCAAAGGTGCGCTCCCGCACAAGTTTCTTTTCTTTGGGGATAGCCGCCCTTGCCGCGTCCAGACGGTCGGCTGCTTTGTCCGATTTTCGGATATACCTTTCAAGCTCCGGCGTTGCCCGTTCCTCGTCGGTAAACTGCAAGCGGGAAGTGTGGGCGCGGGCTTCTGCTTCTGCCTGTGCTTTCCTCGCCGCCTTTTTGCTCGCCTTTCTGGTGTGCGCCCCGTCGATATGCTCCAAGACGCGCTCGGCTGCTGCGGTGTCCTGTTCCCGTTCTGCCCCCGGCGCATGGGGAAGCGGCGGCGCGTCGGCTGCGGGCGCGGGAGCTGCGCCGCCCGGTATGGGCTGCGCTGCCTGTTCCGGCTGCTGCGGGGCGGCTTCCTTTCTGGTAAGGTCAGCGTCCCTTATGCGGTTGCTGATACGCTTTTTCTTGCCTGTGGCGGCGTTTACCTCAACGGCTCCCTCGCGGGTCATTTTCTGCGTGACTTTCTCACGCGCTTTATACTGTTTTATTTGTCTGTCCCTCCAATCCGCGCCCTTGCAAGGGCGCAATACTCGGCGTTTATCTCAATGCCTATATAATGCCTGTGAAGCTGCCTTGCGGCTGCCCCCGTCGTGCCGCTGCCGAAAAAGGGGTCAAGCACAATGCCGCCTTTCGGACAGCCCGCCTTGATACAGGTTTCGGCAAGTTTTGGCGGGAACGCGGCGAAATGCCCGCCCTTGTAGGGTACGGTATTGATTAGCCACACGTCCCGCCTGTTCCGCATGGTCGGCATGAGGGCTTCGTCGTAGTAGCTGCCGCTTCTCGCCCGGTTCAATCCCTGTATGTTCCCCTGTCCGGGTACTTCCTCCGCATATTTCTGTCCCGCGCTGCGCCCGGTGCGGTACCGCGCCGCCGTTGTAGGTGCCAACGGCTCGGCTATGGCGGCTGCGTCATAGAAATACTTCTTTGACTTTGTAAGCAGAAAGATATGTTCATAACAGCGGGTAGGGCGGTCTTTCACGCTCTCCGGCATCCACAATGGCTTGAACGTAGTGAAAGCCAGCGCCTTTCAGGCGCTGGCCGTTCACTGCCCTTATAGGGCTATTTCATGCCACGCGTTTCACGCGTGGTCATGACTGCTTCGTTCAGGCCGTTTACTTGCTCAAATAACGATAGAGGAAGGTTACGATTTGTGCGCGGGTGCAGCCGTCAGCTGGGCTGAAGATCGATGCGCCGGTGCCGGAGGTAATGCCCTCGGAAACCGCCCACAAAACGGCATTTGCGTAATACGCATCGCTCTCCACATCACCGAACAGGTTGGCTGAGTTCACCGTGGGTTTGTCGGCCGTGCGCCACAGGAAGGTGACCGTTTGGCAGCGGGTCACGGTAGCATCGGGGCTGAAGGTGGTATTGCTGGTGCCAACCGTGATACCCTTTTCCGTTGCCCACAAAACGGCCTTGTAGTAATAGACGTTCTTTGCCACATCGGTGAACGGACAGCTTGTTGCAGATGGCTCCGGGCTGCCCATCGCCCGCCAGAGGAAGGTGACTGCCTGAGCGCGGGTGCAGATGCCGTTGGGATTGAAGGTCGTTGCTGTTGTGCCGCCTGTGATGCCCTTGTCCAAAGCCCAGAGAACGGCATCATAGTAATACGAATCAGCAGGAACGTCGGTGAAGGGCATCGCCCCCTTTTCTGTCCACTTGGCATAGATGGTGGTATTTGCCGTCAGCTTTACGCTGGTGATCGCTTTGGTCAATTTTGCGTCGCTGTACCAGCCTGCAAAGGAATATCCCTCGCGTACGGGCGAATAAGCGGATAAATCAACTGTTGCACCGGAGGTCTTGGAGAGTGCTGTGATGGCGCTGCCTCCATTTACCTCAAAGGTCAGTATGTAACTGGATACGCCGCCACCGCCGGAATAGGTGATGCCCTGGATGGCATAGGGCGAGAAGTTTTTGGTATAGACCGTAAGCGTGGTCTTATCCTTACTGACCTCAATCTTTTCACCGCCTTTATTGGCGGTGGTGGTCAGAATTTGTACCTCCGTACCATGATAGCGGTAGACGGTGTAGCTGTCCTTGCCTTGCAGCTCGGCGGGTAATGTGATGACCGCGGTGAGCAAAACGGGTGAGCTGTCCAAAGAACTTGGTGGAGTACCGTCAACCGTTTTCGTCAGCGTAAAGTCAAGGAACAGGTCAATGCTGCCGGCCTTTTTCACAATTTCCTGCTGTGCATCATTGGTACTGTCGGCCGCCTTGGCCTCAGCGGTGAACTTCAGTTCCACCGTCTTACCCGCGGCGTCTGTCTTATCCTGCGGGGTGAAGGCTTTTTCCAGATCGCCCACCACGATGGCGGGAGAACCGGCCTTGACCTCCACCACGGAATTCAGTTTGCCGGTGGGCATGGTAATGGTCTGGTCTGTAACCGCTTTGTCCTTAATGGTGACCAGAACGGTCTGGATCACACCATCTTTGTTTGCCACCAGATTGTAGACACCGGGTACAACCTCTGCAAAGCTGTATGTTCCGTCCGCACCGGTGATCGTCTGCCCGATCTGCCGGCTGCCCAGCATCAGGGTGACGACCACATGGTCGGCGTTGGATACCGGATCGCCCTCCTGCACGATGCCGCCGATGGAATAAACCTTGTCGTTCCACAGCGCTCTTAAGGTGACGTTGGAGGACGGCTGTGTGAAGCACTCGCCGGGCTGATAGGTCTTACCGTTATACTGCCAACCGGCAAAGACCTTGCCGCTGCCGGCAAATCCACTCTCAGGCAACACGCGAACGGTGCCGGTTTGCACGGCGTCCATCCTCTTGCCTGCGGTTTTCCACTCCATCACACTCCTTTGCACAGAAATCCACACGGCCTTTTCTACAAATTTCTGCGAAGAGGATAGCACGCAAAAAAGAAAAAATGAGCCTTTACACTTAAAAGACTCATTTTTACACTTAAAAAACTTATTCAATTTAAAATTCGCTCTTGACAAACTGAAACTTCTGTATTCTCAGACGAGAAGGCGTACCCGGAAAACACCTTTTTCGATTTTATACAGCAACTCGCCGTCATACTTTTTTGCAAATGCAAGGATACTCTTACTGCCGATGCCATGGCCCTCCTCGCGGGCGACCGGATAGCCGTTTTTGTCGAGTGCAGTGCCCTCGTCGCAGGAGTTTTCCATCTCTAGCAGCAGACGCCCAACGCTTCGGCAGGTAAAGCGGAGATAGGGTGTCTGGTTCTTGGGCAGACGTTCACAGGCCTGAATGGCGTTTTCCATCAGATTTGAAACCACCATGGATAGCTCCAGAGTATCAACATTTGAATTGTCGGGAATATCCAGCGCAATCTCCGCCGGAATGCCCGCTTGCTCTGCAAGAACAGCATAGTGGCAGACGGCGGCGTTGACGGCGGGGTTTTCACAGTACACCTTGCTGATGATCGGCGTCGCCTGATTCTGGCTTTGCAGCAAAGCGGCGGCTTCGTCGGTTTCTCCCCGCTCCAAAAGTTCCAGAAGCACATTGTTGAAGTGGCGGCGGTCATGGGCGGCGCGGCTGTTCTGTGCCGACACCTCCTCCATAAGCTTTAGCCGATGGGACATATTGCCTGCGGCCAGCTGTAAATATTCCCGCTCCGCCTGCATTTTCTGGTTTTCCTCCTTGACCCGAAACTCCCGTTGGAGATTTTTAAGTGAGAGGAAAATGGAAGCGTAGGCGGCAAGGCCGATAAAGATCACCAGAAGCAGGGGAACGGCCTTCTCCGTCAGCATGACGACGATGTCGTCCGCAGACAGAACATAGTAGTTGAAGGTAATATACATACCCAGCGCCACAGCAAAATACGCCGTCCAATGCTCCACTGCCTGCCGATACAGCGGGCGCACATAGCGCGACAAGACCAGCAGAAAAGCGCCGAACAGAATTGCACGCAACAGCGAATTGGCGTACGGAGGATACGGCAAGTACCTTGAGGCCAGAAAGCTAAGGATAATCACCATGTCGCTGATATTCTGGACGGTGAGATACGAAAACAGCCACTGCATCCCCTGGCTGGAAATTGAGAATCGCTATGCCGCCCTGTTTACCAACCGGAAGGGCAACGTGGCCAAGCCGCTGCGCCTGGCCCTGGGAGCCTGCATCATTCAGGCGGAGTACGGCTTTTCGGGCGAAGAAACCGCTTAAATGATACAGGAGCATCCGTATTTTCAGTATTTCTGCGGCTATTCGGGCTACGACGACTCCAAGTTACCCTTTGACCCGTCGCTGATGGTGTACTTCCGCAAGCGTCTGACGCCGGAGATCCTGGG
>Ga0183101_1000117_pt9 | contig 13963 bp, 15 predicted proteins | sample Biomet3_FD_127790 | JGI IMG/M metagenome (GOLD analysis project Ga0183101, IMG submission 127790) | Microbial communities from bioreactor (seeded with sewage sludge) at LBNL, California, USA - Biofuel metagenome 3 | ecosystem: Engineered > Bioreactor > Anaerobic > Unclassified ... | reverse complement strand
GATGATTGGATGATCAACCCAGTTATCGACCTTTTCGCCGAACATATATACTCTGGTATTCAATTTTCTTAAGCTCTCTATGTATTGAGCCGCTGTCATTAAAGCCATACTGTTCTCCTTTGTCAGTAAAAAGCACGGTCACGGCGTGTCTTAACGTCATGACCGCACCTAATCAATTCTTGCTAGATTTTTCCCAGGGCTCTCTCAACTCTGATAAGCCCTTCAATGAGATTCTTCTGTGATTCCTCGATCTGCTCAGGCGTCCACTTCATAAAGCCCTCGCCCGACTTAAATCCCAGCTTGCCCTCGTCCAGTTTCTCCTTGAGGAGTTTAGACGGTTCAGTGGAATTCTCAATGTGCGGAAACAGGTATTTATGGATGCTGTAGGTCAGATCCGTGCCTCCTGAATCAATGACTTCAAAAGGAGCCATTACGCCCAGCCGCATGCCAAACCCGTTTTTGATTGCTTTGTCAACGTCTTCAGGCGTAGCAATGCCGTTTTCGACGATGGAGATCGCCTCTCTGAACAAAGCGTGCTGCATTCTGTTTGCCAGAAATCCAGGAACATCTTTCTGCACGATAACTGGGCTTTTGCCCGCATCTTCCAGAAGCGCATAGATTGTCTCGACAGTCTTCTCAGAAACGTACTTAGTCTTGATGACTTCGACAAGAGGCATCAGATATGCCGGTTTCCAGAAGTGCGTGCCGATGATCCTGTCCTTGTGCACTGATTTCTCAGCTATCTCAGTTACGCTAATTGCAGAAGTGTTGGTTGCCAGTATAGTGGTTTCAGGGCACATCTCGTCCAGCCTTTTGAAGTAGTCCTGCTTAACACTGAGGTTTTCAACTATGCATTCAAAGAATACGTCTGCAAATTCAGCTGCTTCTTCAATGCTCTCCGTACATTTTACTCTGGCTAGTATTTCTGGGATATCCTCTTCCTTAAGTACGTCGTTGTCGCAGAGGACCTTCAGGTTTTCCCGCATTCTGTCCACAGGATTACCCCTGGTGATGTCGTCATATACATAGATCATCATCACCTCGTGGCCCTTCATTGCGAAGGTCTGACCAATTCCAGTACCCATCACGCCTGCTCCAAGGACTGCGATTTTCTTTTTATTGCTCATGATACGCTGCCTTTTCTTTAATAAACGCCATACTTATATACCCTGTCAGGTACGTCCTTGTTGATCTTGTCTTCATCGATGAAGGCTACGGCACGAACGATAGTTCCGTCGCCCATGTACCATCTGAGCGGGAATGCACAGAACATGAATCTCTGTCCCTTAACCTTCTCAACATCTCCGCCGATGTTTTCGATACCCATTACGTTGTTTCCAAGAAGGATGTTGTGTACCGGCTCCCACTCAGGATAATCATCTAGAGGCTCATGGCCGAACTCTTCCTTGTATTCTTCTACTATCCTTGGAACATACGGGCCAGGTCCGTGCTGTGCTGCATATGTGTAGAGGATGTGGTCAAGAGCCTGCAGGTCGAATCCTACTCCCTTTACCTTGAGGTCGAATACCAGATGGTTTGCTGCTTCAATTGAACATCCGGGACTGTATCCAAAGTAATCGTCATTCTCGCCCCAGCGCTTGTTCATGCCGGTGCAGATGATGACCCAGTCGCCCTCCTGGATCCCGCCTTCTACCTTCTTGGCAGCCTCATCGATATCTTCAACGGTGATAAGCTCCCAGTGAGTCTTAGGGATGTCCAGGCATACTGCCGGTCCGTAGTAATTTTCCAGCGGAAGCTCATGAGTGAATGCTCCCTCAGGGATTACATGTGACGGAGAGTCAGCATGTGTTGAATTGTGCATATGGAAATCATTGAAAGTCTGCAGCAGTCTGTAGTGCATAGGCATGTGCTGCACTCTGTCGATATGGAAGTCACCGTTTGACGGCCAGAGCGGATTGCCCCTTCCGAACGGATGTGATAAATCTACTAATACTTGTTTTCCCATTGTTTTATCTCCTTTTCATAAAATATCTTAGCTCTACTATATATAGCAAGGTGTGTGCCAATGCAGCTATTCTCCGCTCCAGTGGCTGAATGCCTTGCAAACCCTCACTGTCGGCCTTTTCTGTCAAAAACTGCAGCGCGGGATTTTTGTTGCATTACTGTTATTTCGTTGCATCATAGCAACGTACGCCGAGTATCTCTCTCGCTTCGTCCGGCGTTGCCACCCTCTTGCCCAGTTCTCCGCATATGCGGCTTACCCTGGCAACAAACTGCTCGTTGGACTCCGCCAGCTGGCCTTTGTTGTAGAATACGTTATCCTCCAGCCCGACTCTGACGTTGCCGCCAATGGCGAGGGCCGTCATCATTATCTCATTGGCACCTTTGCCAATGCCAAATGCACTCCAAGTGCATTTTTCTGGAAGGTGGTTGACCAGATACAGCAGATTCTCTGCCGTTGCCTCCATTCCGCCTGCTGCGCCGAGACAGAGCTGGAAGTGGGCAGGTTCTTTGATGATTCCCTTCTTGATATAGTATTTGGCGGTGTTCAGCATGCCTATGTCAAATATTTCGATCTCCGGTTTTACATCTGCTGCAATCATTTCCCTTCCGCAGAGCTCCAGGAATTCAGGCTCGTTCATGAAAACCACGCTGTTGAGCCAATTCATGGTTCCCGCATCAAATGAAGCCAATTCCGGCTTCAGCTCCTTGAACGGGCGGATCCTTTCTTCCCATGAGAAACCCTGACCTCCTGAAGACGTCAGATTCAGCACTACCGGGCAGCCGGAACTTCTGATAAGATCAACAGTTTCCTCAAACTTGTCGAATCTCATACTCGCCTTGTCTTCATCATCTCTGACGTGGATGTGTACAGCGGACGCTCCCGCTTCATAGCATCTTACAGCTGATTTTGCAATGTCCTCTGGCTGAGTTGGCAGGTTGGGATTATCTGCCTTGCCTGTAACCGCCCCAGTAAGAGCTGCTGTTACGATAACTTTTTCCTTGTCGTTCAGTCTTCTTGTTTCCAATGTTCTTCTCCTCTTCAGTCTAAAGTTTAATTAATTATTGTCAGTTATGCAGTCGCAAAGGGTCACTTCCAGCGGCGGAAGGCCAGTCTTTCTCTTGCCTGTGCCGTAGCCCCTGCCTATAGTCATGCCTGACGGCGCATCTCCTGAAAAAGCGTCGGCAATGCCGGCAACTATTGAAGCCCCTGTCGGTGTCAGTATCTCCTGTTCGATGTCCGAGCGATATGAAGGAATACCGGTATTTCTCAGTATCTGCTTAACGGCAGGCACCGGCACTTTAAGGGTTCCGCAGGCACATATCACCTCGCCGTAGCCAGTAGGAACAGGTTTTGATATGACTTTGTCTGCTTTGATGTAGTCAATGCAGATAGCCGCGCCTACAATGTCAACTATGGAATCCACAGCGCCCTTCTCGTGGAATTTGACCTCGTCCTTCGCAACGTCGTGTGCCCATGACTCAGCCTCGGCTTTGATTTCAAATATTTTCAGGCTTAGCGACTTCTCACTTTCGCTTAGTCCGCTAGCAGCGATCATCTCTTTAATGTCCTTATACGTGCGGTAATCGCCGCTGTATGGGTCAATCATCAGGTCCTTTTCACAGTGAAGCAATACGTCCACGTCCGTAGCGCTGACACCTCCTACCTCGCGCTGACCGAAAGTCAGATCGAACTCGCTGACACCAAGCAATGCCAGACGGCTCTGAAGGTGTTCCGGCGGCACGCCCATGCTAACCAGGGCTCCGAGAAACATGTCTCCGCTCATTCCAGATTCACAGTTGATATATAAAACTTTGCACATTACTCCTATTCCTCCTTGCGTATGCCGATGTTCAAAGTATCATGCTATGACAATTCATATATATGTTTTGCAAACATTATGCCAAGGGAAGACGTTGAAATTTAGCGATTCAGTGCCGCCATCCGTTGCAGTAAGAAAAATGTTGTTGCAAACCGACAACAAAATAGATAAACTGTAACTTAAAGAGAGGTGTAACATGAATCAGGTTCTAGCAATACAGAAGGTACAGCAGAAAATAACAAAAGCAATCACCGGCGGCAGCTACAGCGACCCAAAGGCGACTCTTTCGCTGCTTAAAGAGATACAGAACGACCTTCAGGTCTTTCTGGACAACGGCATCGACTTCAAGATAGTCGTTGATTCCCTTGACGACAGCATATATATAACGGATAAGGAAGGAAAAGTCCTCTATGTCAATCCGGCTCACGAGAAAAATACTGACATCAGGCCTGAAGAAGTCCTTGGCAAAAGCACTCAGGAAATCGTGAGTGATGGCAGCCTTTTCACCGGCGGCGCAACCATGGATGTCATTGAAACAGGCAAAAAGGTCTTCCGTCTGGCAACGGTCAACCGCAAAAATCCGCCTGAGGTAGGATACGCCGTGGGCGTGCCTATCTTTGACGACAATGGTGACCTCCATCAGGTCGTGGTCAGCAGTCGGCCAATACTCTCGCTTCAGGCTCTTCACGAAGACTATGCCAGATTTCTTAAAGAAGCCAGCTCTATTGACGAGAATGACAGACACGTGACGATACTCAAGGGATCACAAGATGCAGGTGCTCCGTCAGGCCGTCTCATCGGCTCGTCTTATTCACTGAAGAAAATCTACGCGACAATTGAACGTTCCGCACCGACAGACGCCACGGTGCTCATCACCGGTGAATCAGGCGTCGGCAAAGAGATCGTCGCCGATGAAATATACAGGCTCAGCGATAGAAGCAGCAAGACCTTCATCAAAGTCAACTGCGCTTCGATCCCGGCAAATCTGCTGGAATCCGAGCTCTTCGGCTACGAGAAAGGAGCTTTCTCTGGAGCAAACACCTCCGGAAAGCAGGGACTATTCGAAATGGCTAACGGCGGTACTTTGCTCTTGGATGAAATCGGCGACATGCCGATGGATCTGCAGGTAAAGCTGCTGCGCGCTATCCAGGACAAAAAAATCACCAGAGTTGGCGGTACGACCCCTATCGAACTCGACATCAGGTTCATTGCTGCAACCAACAGTGATTTGAAAAAGAAGATCGCCGAGGGCACCTTCCGTCAAGATCTTTTCTACAGGCTAAATGTTATTCCAATAAGCATACCGCCACTGCGCGAAAGAAAAAACGACCTGGAAGAGCTCTGTGATCACTTCATTGGCATATACACTAAAAAGCACAAGCGCAACTTTGCCCTGTCTGCAGAAAATATGGAGATCATGCAGGCCTATAACTGGCCTGGCAATGTCAGAGAACTTGAAAACGTCATAGAATACCTGACGATCTGTTCCTCAGGCAGGGAGGAGGCAGATTCAGAGATGCTGCGCAGCATCCTCGATCTGACTCAGGGTGAATCCCTGAACGTTGGAAGCGGAACACTGACCCAGTCACTGGAAAACTACGAAAAGAATCTGATAGAAGCCACTCTCAGAAGCTCTACCAGCCTTCGCGATGCCGGCGCCAAGCTTGGCGTGAACGCTTCCACGATTTCCAGAAAGATAAAGCTCTATGGTATAGATTATCCTAAGTCTATTGACCACAAATAAGCCCAGAACATCAAAAAAGGCCCTCTCGGGCTGAAGCTGGCACTGTCACACGAATTTACGTGCCAGGTGTCAGCCACGCCGAGGGCCTTTATTTTTATATTTGTCTGCTGTGCCGCCTGTCCTGCTTTCGTTGCAGCAATATTCATGTACGCAGCCGCTGTTATACCATCTCTATGATCACAGCTGTTCCCATGCCGCCGCCGGCACAGAGAGAAGCCAAACCGTATTTCTGCTTTCTCTTCATCAGTTCGTACATGCAGGTGATAACAAGCCTTGAACCAGTTGCTCCAACTGGATGTCCCAATGAAATGCCGCTGCCGTTGACGTTAAGTTTGTCGTCAGGAATGCCTAAAGTCTTCTGGCAGGCAATGCACTGTGCTGCAAAGGCTTCGTTGATCTCAAACAGATCGATATCGTCGATGGTCAGCCCTGCTTTTGCCAGTGCTTTGTTGGAGGCGTCGATCGGCCCGATGCCCATGAGTTCTGGAGGGACGCCGACTGTCGCCACTGCTTTGATTCTGCAGATGATTGGTACTCCGAGTTCCTTTGCCTTTTCTTCTTCCATTAAGATGACGCCGGAAGCAGCATCATTCATGCCGGAAGCGTTGCCGGCGGTTACTCTCCCGTCCTCTTTAAATGTTGGCTTTAACTTAGCCAAGCTTTCATATGAAGCGTCCCTTCTCGGATATTCGTCAGTGTCGAAGACCTGATCTCCCTTTCTGCCTGAAACTGTGACAGGGACGATCTCATCTCTGAATTTTCCCGCATCGATGGCAGCTACTGCTCTCTGCTGTGATCTTAGGGAATATTTGTCCATTTCTTCCCTCGTTACATTATATTTTTCTGCAACATTTTCTGCAGTGATGCCCATAGCCGGTCCAACGCCAAGATTGGTCAGCGAATCCCACATGGAATCTCTGAGCTCCATGTGGCCATATTTTTTGCCATATCTTGCATCGAATACCATATGCGGTGCGGTGCTCATGCTGTCGGCACCGCCGGCCATGATGCAATCTGCCTCGCCTGCTTTGATCTGATAGTAGCCAAACTGGATCGACGACATTGATGACGTACAGTTTCTGTGAAGTGTGATTCCCGGCACAGAAACCGGAAGCCCAGCTTTGACTGCCGCAACTCTCGCCAGGTTGTTTTCCTTGTATGTTCTCTGATAGTTGCATCCCCAGATGACGTCCTCGATGATTGACGGATCAATGCCAGATCTCTTTACAAGATTCTGCATTACCGGTATCGAAAGATCAAGTGAAGTGATCGTCTTGAACTGTCCTCCAATGGTGCCGATAGGCGTTCTGCAGCCTGCTGCTATTACTACGTTTCTCATTTTCTTTTCTTTTCCTTTCTTTTATCCGTCAGCCCAAATCCTGCCGAGAAATAAGCGAATGGCAGGCTGGGTATTGTACCGTCTGCCTGCCACCTGCAATTATGATTTGTGATGATTATGCTTCTTTGGGTACGTCTTTAGATGTTCCAACCACTTCTTCTTCCTTTGCGTAGTCCAGATTGTACTTCCTGGTGTTGAGCACCGATATCAGTACGATATTTACTGCCAGAAGAATGATGAATACCACGTAAGCTCCTCTCAAGCTTCCAGTCATGGTCAGTGCCAGAGAGTTAACCTTATAGTTAAGCATTAGAACGATTTCCATTATCGGGAAGTAGATGGAATATACCAGATCAAAGTTGTGTCTGCCAAATACTGATGCCGGAAGTGAAGTCATGAAGTTTGCAGCAGCTCCTATAGCAATTCCTATCATTGCCACGCAGATATATCCGCCTGTTGCATTGTTCATCGTCACGTTGATCAGCAATGCTGCAATGTACCATACCAGGTAGCCTCTTACAGCTGTCTTAACACCCATCTTCTGGTCAATGAAGCCAAATCCGTAGGAACCCACAAGTCCGATAAGTGCACATACTGTCATCAGTGACACTGCCTTCTGCAGTGTAAATCCGAATTCCATATTTCTGGCTACAAGCTGACTCATTACGCCAGTAGTAACCAGCTGATTGATGCCGATGATTATTGCAACAAGCCACATTTCAGGCGTCTTCAGAAGCTTGGCTACAGTCCATCTGCTGGTTGTAGAATCATCAACATCAGCATACTCTTTCTCATAAACGTCTTTGCTTACATTATCAGGGTACATGCCTCTTTCCTGAGGAGTGTTCCTGACTACCAAATATGCGAGTACAGCGATGCAGATGCCAGCTATTCCTGTTACTGTCATGCCTTTAGCCATACCGAAAGCGCCAATAAGGGCTGCAATCAACGGAACATAAAGAGCTGAACCAAGGTTGTGTCCCATCGTTGTATATCCGTTAGCCAGTCCCTTTTTCTTTGGGAACCACTGTGTCACCAGATTTCCGCCGCCGATATACGCGGCACCATTAATGAAAATAGTTACCAGAGTAAGGCCGATGAAATACTGCATTGTCGTGGTTGCATGACCGTAATAGATGTATGATGCGCCGGCAAGTGCCAGACATACAGCAGACAGTGCCCTGCCGCCTACCTTTACACAGATCCTTCCGATTACGAAATACGCAATAACTCCGATAAAGCCGGCATACATTGCCAGGTCAAGAAGTCTTGCGTGAAGAGCTGTATCGCTGGCAAAACCAAGTTCCTGCCAATGGGCAGCTGAAAATACGCTTATTACAATGTTCTGTCCATCGATTGAATATCCGATGAGGAACCAGAACATTATCATGCAGTAGAATATGATGAGCCAGCCTTTGCCAAAGTTTGATTTGGTATTTTCAGACTGAAGCTTAGTGTTGTTATCTGACATAATATACCTCCATAATATATTGTGACCAATACGATTTATTATTCATTGTTTTCTGCTGGCGTACACTGCTGATCCATCGGTTTCTTTTCCCCAAACCTCATGTCAGCAGCCGTAGTCACCATTTCATCCCATGACTCGAACTTGGTGCTTTCCTTAACGAAACCGTCAAGGAGCAGCTTGGAATACACGAGACGCGGTGCCGTCCAGTCCGTTATCACGGCGCTGGAATAGCGAAAGGCCTCAAAATTTACAAAATTCGTGTACTTCTGCATGAACTCATCTGTAAAAACATCTTCTAAAATTTTCTTGAATTCATCATTGTTGTCATAGGAAATATAGTCATTCATTATCTGTCCTCCGGGTGTTCCTTGTAATACTCCTCAGCGGCATTGAAAACATAATCGCGCCATACCTTCTCATCTCTGGCCATACATGGACGGATGATCTCATCTTCCTGGTCTCCCATACCATTGATGGTCTCTTTTCTCTGTACGGTCAGGTAAAGAGCCGGCTCATTTGGAGGGCAGCCTAGGATCCAGTATGCGCCTGGATGTTCCTTCAGGTACTTTCTAGTGCAGTTGCCATGGAGGACGATCTTTTCGTCAGGAACGTCCTCAGGTATATCATTCTTGCCGCCGATGACTATGGTCATGCCCTTGTTCTTCTCGTATTCGTCAACAGCCTTCAGTTCTTCCATGTTGATTGCAAGCAGAGCCTGACAGCTTGAGCATGCTCCGTCACACTTTACGTCGTATTCTGGCCAGCGTGTACTCATGTCGCCGATATATGGTATCCACATTTTTTTGTAGCATTCTTTTATTGTGTTTCCTACAACGTTGATATTTGCCATGTCGTAGTTTCCAAGTCCAGTCTCTTCAGCTACCTTGAAATAGCTGACTCCGGATGTATCGATACCTGTAACCTCACAGGCAACTCTGTCGATAGCAACAGGGTCCTTGGATCCTAATATCAGCTGCGTATTGATTGGAACCGGCATATGAGGGCTGTATCCGCTGGCAGCGTGATATGCATCCATTATGTTGATGTCCGCACGGCAGACTGACCATACGTCCATCATGGCCATCGTCAGGTTCTGCTGATGCATCTGCATGTGTACTTTATCCTGTACGACTCCCTTTATATTCTTGAGAGCTCCTGAGAAAACCATGCTGGCATGGGCCTTCAGGATAGGAAGGTTGATAAGATGATCTGCTTCCATAAGGAATCTAGGCAGCATGATGTGATCAAGGTTTGACTTGTAGTCGCGTACGGCAACGTTGACAAGATCCTTGTCTCTCTTCATGTCTATCATCTCAACGCCCTCTTCCTCAACGACAGCCTGTATGCCGCTTACTCTCAGGCATTCCAGCGTATCGCATCCGATTGCTGCAGCTTCTGCAACGATTATTCTCTTTGGTTCTGCTTTCTTAACTTCTCTGATGACGGCACGAACAACCTCTGGGTTGGTGCATACCGATGTTTCCGGCGGCTCTGCATGACCTGCGTTCGGCTTCAGCACTACTGTTGAACCCTTATGTATCATGTTAGTAACTCCGCCCATTAAATCGAAGACTTTGGTGACATCTTCCTGAATGTCTTCACCCTTTACCAGGGCTACCAGGGATTTCTTATCCATCTTCTACTCCTCTCGTATAATTGATCTTGATAATTTAACAAATGATTGCTGTTTGTCGACAACTTGCTGTACCACATATGAGCAAGTACTGTGCCAATTCAAGAATCCGCATATTTCAAGGATTAGTGTCAAGAAAATAACAAGCTGCGTTGCGAGCCGGTCAATTATTGTTGCGCATCTGCAACGAAAGCCCGGAAGGTACCTCTTCAGAAACTAACTGTATAGAAAAAAGGCTTTCACTTTAGAGCTAAACTCTATTGTGAAAGCCTTTTGTTGTCTTTCTGCTGGTATTACAGCTGTTCAGGCTGATCATCCTCTGCTGCAGCCGGAGCTGGAACAGTTGTCTCTGCCTTTGCGTCTACAGGCTGCTCTGAATTATCTTCTGGGCGCTTGTAGGTTATCAGATCCTCTGCGATCTCATGTGCCGCAATTGAAACTGGCTTGTCGATGGCGGTATCTGTCAGTACCGGTTTTCCGTCGATGATGTCTCTCGCTCTCTTTGCAGCCATGATAACGATGGTGTATCTGCTGTCTGCCTTAGTTCTGATTACATTTATTGATGGATATAACATTAAACTTCCTCCTTATATCTTTCAATCAGCTTATATACACTCTGCGAAACTCTGGAATGCTCTGCAACGACGATCGATTTAACTCTGGCGACCGCCTCCTCCAAATCTCCGTTTACCACGCAGTAGTCGTATTTGTCTATATATGACACTTCCTTCAGTGTCTGTGAAAGCCTTAGGTTTATAGCTTCCTCAGAGTCGGTGCCCCTGCCCGTTATCCTCTTGCGAAGCTCGTGCATGGAAGGCGGAAGAATGAAAATGAATATTCCGTTTGGATATGTTTCCTTAACATTCAGAGCACCCTGGATATCGATCTCCAGCACGACGTCAATTCCTGCGCTTAATTTATCGATGACCTTCTGCTTCGGCGTCCCGTAGTAGTTGCCGTAAACTTCAGCATACTCCAGGAACCCTCCCTCTGCGATCTTCTTCTGAAACTGCTCAGGCGTGGCGAAGTAATAGTTTACTCCATCTGCCTCGCCGTTCCTCGGACTGCGAGTGGTCATTGAAATCGATAATTCTACTTTAGTGTCTTCGACAAGTCTCTGGCATATCGTTCCCTTGCCCGCTCCTGACGGACCTGAGATGATAAACAGCTTGCCGGAATGCTCTGTGTCTGAATACATTTTCCTCTCCTGCTACCGTCTTCTTATTTCTTCATTGAACATATATTATAACATCTGGCATACTCTTTTTCAAGAATTATTCGATATTCTGAACCTGTTCTCTGATCTTTTCTATCTCTGCCTTGGTCTGCAGCATAAGGTTAGTGATTTCAATGTCGTTTGCCTTAGAACCAATGGTGTTTGCCTCTCTGTTCATTTCCTGTACAAGGAAGTCCAGTTTCTTTCCATCAGGTTCCTTGCTCTGAGTGATGATCATCTTCATCTGGTCCATATGGCTCTTCAATCTTGTAAGTTCTTCGGTGATATTGCACTTGTCTGCAAATATGGCCGCCTCAACCATGATCCTGTCTTCAGGAATGGTAACTGAATTTCCAATAAGTTCCTTGATTCTGTCACGAAGCTTTACGGCATATTCCTTAGGAACATCCTCTGCCCTGACTTCTATCTGGCTTACGATGTCCTTGATGAGGTCGCCGCGCATCAGAAGATCCTTAGAAAGCTTCTCTCCTTCAATGGCACGCATTTTTTCCAGATTATCTGCTGCCTCGTTCACCGGAGCCAGTATGCACTTGGTAAGTTCCTCTTCATCGTCTACATCCGGCATTGACTTCATAACGTCCGGCATTGATGCTATCAGCTGCAGCGAGATTTCTCCCGGCAGATCAAACTCTTCACGAAGAGCCATCAGATTGTCGCAGTACTGCTGCGCTACCATTGTGTTCAGCCTGATGTTCACATCGTTTTCTGTCAGGTTCTCAACCATGATCGAAACATCTACCTTGCCTCGCTTGATCTTGTTCTTCACAGCATTCTTTACCTTGTCTTCAGCAAAGGAATAACGCCTTGGCATCTTGACTGTGATGTCTGAATACCTGTGATTCACCGATCTGATCTCAACTATTATGCTTCTCTTTCCATCATTGTATTCGCCTCTTCCGAAGCCTGTCATGCTTTTTATCATCTAACCGTCCTCTTTTCCTTATACTTATTGTTAATGATAACTAGAATATTATACCATGACTGCCAGCGTTTTGCACGGAAAAAGTGGGCGTTATTCACGTCTTATCACGCACCTCTTCTTGCCATGAAAGACCAATAATGATAGAATAGACGTATTCTTGAAGAAAATGGAGAACTAATATGTTTATAATGTTACCTGCCGCAACCAGCATCCTTGGCATCTATGTCATTGCTGCCATACTGCCGTCACTGCTGCTTCTGCGCTATATCTATAAAGAAGACAAAATCGAGCCGGAACCAGGTTACCTGCTGAGAGCCCTGTTTTTTCTAGGACTTGCAGCTGTTATCGCGTCCATTGTGCTGGAATGGATCGGCACCAATCTGCTGCCGCTGTTCGTCAGCACATCTTTTGCATACTACAAGGCAGTCTACGCCTTTGCTGTAGTTGCCGTTGTTGAGGAAGGAACTAAGTTTTTCTTCCTGAAGCGCCGCACATGGCGTGATCCGGCCTTCAATTACCGCTTCGACGGAGTGGTCTACGCCGTGTTCATCGGCCTTGGATTTGCAGCATTTGAGAACATCGAGTATGTGTTCAACTACGGCCTGACAGTCGTACTGACCCGCGCACTCTTTGCGATCCCTGGCCACATGGGCTTTGCTGTATTCATGGGCACCTTTTACGGCCGAGCAAAACTGTTCTACGACCGCGGCATGCACGGACGCTGCCGCGCCAATCTGATTGCCGCATACGTAAGCGCAGTGTTCCTGCACGGCTTCTACGACGCCTGTGCAATGATCGGCACTTCGGCATCAACTACAATCTTCATCGGCTTCGTTATCGTGATGTACATTGTCGTGATCACACTTATACGAAAAGAATCCAAGACGGACAGTCCCGTTTAGAATACAATTTGGAGGAAAACAATGGCTTATGACGGAATAATCACCGCAGCAATGGTCAGCGAAATCGGAAACGAGATCATGCTGGGTAAAATAGACAAGATATACCAGCCCGAAAAAGACGAGCTGGTTCTTAATGTGCACACAAGAAACGGCAACAAAAGGCTCTATGCCTCTGTTGACAGTGCCCGTGCCTGCGTCCATCTGATCGAATACAACCCGCAGAATCCGCCGGTTCCCTTAGCTTTCTGCATGCTTATGAGGAAGCATCTTCAGGGCGGCCGTATCGTCAGTGTTGAGCAGAAGGACGGCGAGCGAATCATTGAGATATCGCTGGAGACGATGAACGAGTTAGGCTTTACTGTATCCAAAAAACTGATTTTCGAGATCATGGGCAAGCACAGCAACATCATCCTCGTGGACATGACCACAGGTAAAGTCATCGACAGCATCAAGCGTATATCCATCGACGTCAACAGAGCCAGGCAGCTTCTACCTGGCAAGATCTACGAATATCCTCCCGTGCAGGACAAGGTACCTTTTAAAACTGCCAGTGCAGCGGACATGGATAATGCCGGCGATACAGGCAAGGCGATATTGTCGAAAATTGGCGGGATCTCGCCGTCCGTTGCGGCGGAGCTTGTAACAAAGGAAAACCGCAGGGAATTTTTAGACGGAATTATCGCCGAAATCGACAGCGGTACCTTTGTGCCTAGGGTTTACGAGGACGACAAAGGCGTGCCGAGAGAATTTCACGTCATGGCATTGACTGAATTTGAAGAGGCCTGCGTGTGCAAGCCTTTTGATACGCTGAGCCATGCTTTGACTTATTACTTTGAAAACAAGACCCAGTCCAACCGCGCCAGACAAAAGTCACACGATCTGGTAAAGTCGGTGCAGTCATCTTTGGATAAGGTGCTTTTAAAGAAACAA
>Ga0183101_1000621_pt3 | contig 13964 bp, 18 predicted proteins | sample Biomet3_FD_127790 | JGI IMG/M metagenome (GOLD analysis project Ga0183101, IMG submission 127790) | Microbial communities from bioreactor (seeded with sewage sludge) at LBNL, California, USA - Biofuel metagenome 3 | ecosystem: Engineered > Bioreactor > Anaerobic > Unclassified ... | reverse complement strand
GATAAGAATAAATAAAAAAATATGAATATTGAGTATTGCGTTTTATAATCTATAATGTTATACTTCATTTAAGGTACTGTAGTACCTTAAATGAAGTATAACTTGGAGGTGTTTACGTTTTGTCAATAATACAAACGAAGAAGTTAACAAAGAGTTACGGATCAAAAAATAGTGTTTATGATATTAATCTGACAGCTAATGAAGGTGAAATATATGGTTTTCTAGGATTAAACGGTGCAGGAAAAACAACTACAATGCGGATGTTGCTTAAAATGATTAATCCTACATCTGGTGAAATTTATTACTCTGGACAATCAATTTCAAAGTTGCCTTTTGAATTTTGGAATCAGGTGGGTTACCTAATTGAAACACCACATGCTTATCCAAACTTTACTGTAGAAGAAAATCTTATATTATATGCAAAGCAAAGACTAATACCAGATTCAGAAATTAAGAAACGAATTTATGACATTTCACAGCAGCTATTGCTAGATAATTACCTACAGGTTAAGGTAAAAGATCTTTCCTTAGGAAACAATCAAAAAATTGGATTAGCTAAGGCGCTTATTCATAAACCAAAAATTCTTTTGTTAGACGAACCAACAAATGGATTGGATCCAGAGGGGCTTGTAGTCGTTCGTAATCTTCTATTAGAAATGGCTAAAGATGGGACAACTATTTTTATTTCAAGCCATCTATTAGATGAGATGGAAAAGCTGGTAAGTCGAATTGGGATATTAGCACATGGATGTTTGCTACGAGAATTAAATTTTTCGGAATTTGAAACCTGCAGAGAATCTAAGCTTTACATAAAAACGGATGGCTCTGTCAAGAATCTTGAGCATTACCTTGCTACAAAAAACTTGCAATGCACATCAGTAAGTGAACAGGAAATACTTGTTTCGGATATATCTATTAACCAATATTCTGCTTTATTACAGCAGTTAGGAAATCAGAAATTGAATCCAATGATTTTTCAACCTGTAAATGAAAGCTTAGAAGAATTCTTTATTAGAACAATTAAGGAGGGCAAATCATTATGAAACAGATATGGTCAATGACTAAAATTGAGTTTTATAAAATAATACGAGGTCATATACCAATTTATATTTTAGCTTTTTATAGCTTTTTGTTACTTATCCATATGCAGGATAAAACGTGGGAAGAATTTTTGAAAAATACTTTTTTTATGTATTCTACTGTTATTGGATTAATGGGATTTGGTATTTTAAGTAGCTGGGTATTTGGTAGAGAGTATCAGGATCAAACTTTTAAAGATCTTTTATCATTGCCAATTTCTCGTACAAGTTTAGTATGTGCAAAGTTTTTTGCTTTAGGATTAAGTTTTTTAGGCATAACGGTATTAGCAATTGGTGCGACATTTACCATGGGTTTGTGCTTGGATTTCACAAATTTTGATGTGTTATTGACTGGAACTCTTCTAAAAAGGTTAGGTATAGTAACACTCTATAATTGTAGTCTTAGTTTTCTATTCCCACTTATCGCTAGCATCACGCGAGGAATATTAGCTCCCGTTAGTACTTCCTTTGTAGCTATAATTATAGCTGCCATTTTTGGATCGCAGCCCATGGGTCGTTATATCCCGTGGACAATTTCAGGAATATATTTAAATAATCCTCAGCTTATTAATTGGATCAGTAAATTGACGATTTTGGCTATTTTATTTATTGGTGTTTATGGTACTATATTATGGTGGAATTATGTAGACCAAAAATAGGAGGTTATATCATGAATGAAAAAGTTAGTCGACGCCGAGGAGTTATACTTGAAAATGCGATTTTAGATCAGGCTTGGTTATTGCTTAATCAAATAGGATATAGCAAATTGACTATGGACGATGTAGCTCAAGCTGCAAAGACCAATAAAAATGCTATTTATCGTCGATGGCCACAAAAATGTCATCTTATTCTTGCTGCTGTAGAGCGAAAAGCACCACTAATAGTAGTAGAAATCAGTGATCATGGTTCATTAAAAGAAGATTTAAGGGCTCTATTTAAGGTTTTAGATCCAATCTTTGAAATTATCAGACCTGAGGATCTACGAGAGGTGATTTCAGATAAGCTTTCCGATACTACATCTTACGATCTATTTAGTGTTGTTAATCACGAAAATCATATCCGTAAATTAATGGAAGTTATTATAACAAGGGCTAATCAGCGCAAGGAAATTTCACTTTCAATAGATACTATTTCTGAAAAGGCTCTAAATTTACCTACTTTGCTAATTATCAATGAAATTGTATTGTATGGAAGGACTAATGAGACGAGTAGCGAGGATATTATTAATAATATTTTGCTTCCCATATATAAAGCGAGTAAATAATCTAATTGGTAAGAATAATATTGGACTTATAATTAAGATTCCCTTATTATTTCTTAATAAAGAAAAGAGCTGGATTCATAGCATAAAGACAATTAGATTAGATTTAAAAGGTTCAAATGTTGATTAAAAAATAGAACTTGGACCTTTTATTAATTCGCCCAATATCTCATTTACGAAATATTTTATGCAAGCTAAAAAATGAGCTATCGCTAATGGAGTTTAATCCGCTAATGCGACAGCTCTTATAATGTCTATTTTGATTTTTTAGTAGGATTTACTTACTAAACCATGCCTTACTAAGTAAATTAATACCTTCAGCAATCTCACTCTCAGTCATTCCGCCAAAACCAATAAAAACCATATTATTAGAATATTTATCCTTCCGTAACCAATATGTAGATACAGGAGAGACTATAACACCGTATTCTTTAGCTTTTTTTATTATCTCTTCTTCAGATAATCCATTATTTAATTCTAGCAAGATATGCAAACCAGCATTTTTACCATGAACAATAACATTGTCTCCCATAAATTTATGAATAGAGTGGATTAACATATCATGCCTTCTTTTATTTAGAAGAGATATTTTACGCAGATGACTATCCCAATGTCCTAAATGCATAAACTGTTGAATTATTTTTTGCTCAACTATTGGAACTGAGGTTTGGTAGCTACTAAAAAAATTATCATATATTTCTAGTAATGATTGGGGTAATACCATATAATTCAATCGCAAGCTTGGGGAGAAAGACTTTGAAAAAGTACCAATATATATAACACAGCATTTTGAATCAATACCTTGTATTGAAGGTATTGGCCTTGAATTGTAACGAAGTTCACTATCATAATCATCTTCAATTATAAATCCATTTTCTCTTCTTGCCCAATCTAATAATTGTAATCTTTTTTGAATTGGCATCACTGATCCAGTAGGAAATTGATGTGAGGGGGTTACATATACTATCTTTGCGGAATTATTTTCTAATTCAGTAATATTTATTCCATCCTTGTCTAAGCTAATTGGAACAACATCATATCCATTATTGTTAAAAATATTTCTTGCACCAATGTAGCCAGGATCTTCTAAAGCTACTTTAGAAAAATTGTTTCTGAACATTTGGCATAGTAAACTTAAACACTGCTCAAAGCCTGAAGTAATAATAATCTGTTCTGAGGTACATGAGACACCCCTTGATTTATTTAAATAATTCATTATTTCTATTCGTAATTCTTTTTCGCCTTTACTGCTAGTATAGGATGTCATAACATCAGCATCTATAGAGGCCAAGCATTTATTGGATATCCTTCTCCATAAGCGCAAAGGAAAATCAGAAGCATGTAACTTTCCATATTTGAAATTATACTTATAATTATTATCAGAATTCATCTTAGGTAAAGTAGTTTGTTTATTTTTTTCAATATTGACAGAGTTATCTCTCTTTAGCTTAGTGATTAGCATACTATCTAGTTTTTCAACTATGAATCCGCTGCCCGCTTTACTTGTGACATATCCTTCAGAAGAAAGTTGTAGATAAGCACTTTCTACTGTATTTCTACTGACATTTAATGTTGTTGCAAGCGTTCGTGTTGAATATAGTTTACTGCCTTCCAAAAGCTGTCCTGAAATTATCTCTTCTTTTAACTGCTCATAAATTTGCAAATATAGTGGAACTCTTGAATCGTTATCTAGAACAATCATTTTTTTAAACACTCCCTTTATGAACTGTATCCTATAAAATAAAATAAATTGGCACTTTTGATGAGTACACATTGATTGTATAATTGTTTTATAGAAAAGTCAATATGCACAAATTAAGACTTTTTAAAATATTAAAATAATTAAATTTGTAGAAATACAGAGGAGGAATTTAAATGTTAAATGAAAAATTGCTTGAAGTTATATCACATGAAGGTGTAGTAGCTATAGTATCTTGTAGTAACAATGAGGCGCATGTAGTTAATACTTGGCATTCATTTCTTAGTGTTACTGAAGATGGTAGGATATTAATACCTGCAGGAGGCATGAGAAGAACTCAAAAGAACATAGAAGCAAATAATAAAGTTAAAGTTACTTTAGGTAGCAAAGAGGTTATGGGACATCAACATCCAGGAGCAGGATTTTTAATAGAAGGAACTGCAAAATTCCTTGTAGAGGGTCCAGATTTTGATATGGTGAAGAAAAAATTTCCTTTTTTAAGTAGAGTATTAGAAATAACTGTTGCATCTGCTAAGCAAACAATATAGTTATAAGATAACTTAATTTTTGAAAAGAGTACTTTATATTAGTAAAATAACTAAAAAAGTGCTCTTTTTAGATGTTATTAATATGGATTATGTAAGCTTAATTCAGCAATATATATAGGATATAGGACTATATAATATGAGAAGTTGCATAGCAATTGATTATGTTCGTATATAAATAATCTTATCTATCAATTAGAGGGCAGTTTATTAAAGATAGGATAAATGTAATTATTGTAGGAAAACAGTTAGGATATTAATATTGACTCATACCTAAGGGTAGGAATTAAAATAGGTGTATAAAGAAAAAATAGCTATTCATATGATTTGCGCAATATATAGATTTGTAGTAGCAATTCATGAAAAATATGGAAAAAACAAAAGGAGGAACATAAATTGAAAGTTGATTTTTATACATCTAAAAGAGAATATGAAGAACATAAACAAGAGTTTGATAATGCTGTTATTAGCGTTATGCAAGAAGGGATTTCAACCCTTGGAAAAGAGGTAACTGATTTTGAAAAATCTATTGAGGAGTTTACTGGAGCTAAACATGCAATTGCTGTTGCATCTGGAACTGATGCGCTAATTTTAACTTCGGATATTTTAGGGTTTGAAAATGGAAAAGAAGTCATCACATCTCCATTTACTTTTCTTGCATCTACTTCATGTATAACAAGACGAGGTGGAAAACCAGTTTTTGTAGATATTGATGAGGAGACTTTTAATATTGATGCAAATAAAATAGAAGAAAAGGTTACTAAAAATACTGTTGGTATAGTTCCAATTCATCTTTTTTCACAAATGGCTGATATGGATAAAATAATGGACATAGCAGGTAAACATAATTTGAGAGTACTTGAAGATGCTGCTGAGGGATTTGGAATGAGATGGAAAGGAAATGGGTCTGAATATAAACATTCAGGCACTATTGGAGATTTTGGGATTTTCTCATTCTTTCCAACCAAGACTCTTGGTGGTTTTGGGGATGGAGGAATGATAGTAACAAATAATGATGAATTAGCTAGATTAGCTAGAATGTATAGAGTTCACGGAGCATCAAAAAAATATCACTATGAACATATTGGATACAATTCAAGATTAGATACTATACAGGCAGCTATTCTTCAAGTGAAAATGAAATACATAAAAGAAAGCATTAAAAAGAGAGAAATAGTTGCCAATTGGTATTTTGATAGGTTAAAAGATTGTCAGGAATTAAAATTTGCCACTTTGAAAGGCGAGCAAAATCCCGTGTATTATGTATTTAATATATTAACAGAAAAGAGAGATGAACTTGGAGAATACTTAAAGAAAAATCAGATTCAATTTAGTATTTATTATCCTATACCATTACATCTTCAAAGGTGTTTCAGTTATTTAGGTTATAAAAAAGGAGATTTTCCGGTTGCTGAAAGTATATGTGAGAGAATACTTGCACTTCCAATATATCCTCAAATAACAGAAGCAGAAGTTGATTTTGTATGTGAAACTATCAAAAGTTTTTTTAAATAATATTAGAAGACTGTAAAGGTGAATTAGAGCGCTGAAAATACTAGAAACTTTACATAATATATAGATTTGATGTGGTAAATTATAAAAATGTTCTTTGAAAATTGAATAATGCGATTTTTACAAGATATACTATAATCAATGCATGATAGTAAATTATGGTGAAATACTACTAGCGCATAGTTATATCGAAATAAAATCATAAAGTATAAAGAGGAGAGAGAATATGGAAAATATAAAAATTAAAAAAGCTGATTTAAAAGATTTAGAGTTAGTTGGAAACTTATTCAATAAGTATAGAATATTTTATGGACAAGATTCAAATTTAGAATCTTCAAAGAAATTTATTGAAGAACGAATGATACATAATGAATCAGTAATTTTTATTATCATGAAAGACTCAATAATACCTCTAGGATTTGTTCAATTATACCCATCTTTTTCATCAGCATCCATGAAAAGAATATGGATACTAAATGATTTATATGTTGAAGAAAGTGCGAGAAAGAAAGGTATAGGTAAAAGTTTAATGAATAAAGCAAAAGAGTTTGCATTTGAAACAGGAGCAAAAGGATTAACCTTATCAACTGCAATAGATAATACTACTGCACAAAAACTATATGAACAATCAGGGTATAAAAGAAATGAAATGTTCTATCATTATAGTTATTTTTTTTAATAAACAAACTAAAATGTATTCAAGTTTAATTTCCGTTTTACGGTCATGCTTTAATTTTATATTCAATATATAAGATTTACACTATTCTTAAATTATGAATTACTAAAAATAAATAGCAAATTATAAAATCGCATTATTCAAGAGATTGAATTTGCGGTTTTTTTACCGCACAATATGTAGATTTGACGTAGTAAATAAAAATGTTGTTCTTTGAAAATTGAATAATGTGATATTTACAAAATATGCTATGATTAATTGGAAAATAAATGGTGATTTATCGGTTGAATTAAATAAAGATTAGAGAAATAATCTTCACTAAAATACTATAAATCATCAATATGATTATTGCCCCATTCACATAAGCATTGCAAAACAGGCATAATGCTTAAACCTCTTTGGGATAGAGAATATTCTACCTTTGGAGGAACTTGAGGATATTCTTTTCGAATAATTAAATTATCTGATTCTAATTCTTTTAACTGTGTACTGAGCATTTTATGAGTAATTGTTCCAAGGGAGCGTTTTAACTCACCATATCTTAGAATTTGTTTTTTCCAAAGCCAAAATAATATGTACATTTTCCATTTACCGTCAATCAAAGACATTGCATAAGCAAATGGTTTAATATTTACTTCATTATCCATGTTAACTCTCCTTTTGGATAGTATCTAACAAAAAAGTGCATACTTGCTACTAATTACATATTAATTTATCATAGAGACAGGAAATATTCAAGGAGGATAGAATTATGAAAAAAGAAATACAAGTATTTGATTATGCCAATGTAATTATGAAAGCACTTAAAACAGGTGTTTTGTTAACAACAAAGGTAGATGATAAAGTTAATTCTATGACTATTTCATGGGGAACGCTAGGAATAGAATGGGGGAAAGCAACTTTTACAGTTTACGTGAGAGAAAATCGCTTTACAAAACATCAACTTGAAAAAAATCCTGAATTTACTATAAATGTACCATTTGGTGAGTTTGATAAAAAAATATTGGGAATTTGCGGCACAAAGTCTGGTCATTTAAGTGATAAAATTAAAGAACTAAACTTGACATTGGAATCGCCTAATAGTGTTTCAGTTCCTGCCATTAAGGAACTTCCACTTACACTTGAGTGTAGGGTTTTATATAAACAAAAACAGGATGAGAGTGAGATTAAAGAAGAAATTAAAAGCAAATTTTACCCGCAAGATGTTGAATGATCATTTCATGGTGCAAACAGAGATTTTCATACAGCTTATTATGGAGAAATTATAAGTGCATATATAATTGAATAATATATTCCGAAGTTTTTAATTTAATGTTAGATAATGCGCACAACGCCAAATCCATAAATTCCAATTTGTATAGTTGGTTATAAGTGTTATTATTATATTTAAAAATTTAATGGTAGATTAGAATATCGCACTATTCAGAAAAAAGAATAGATTTGCGATATTTTTTTATTCGCAATACTAATGCGAAGTAGCTATTTTAAATATTATTCTTTGAAAATTGAACAATGGGATGTTTACAAAATATGTTATAACTGATTCGTAATAGTAAATTATTGTCAATGATTGATTAATACTAGGGAGGAATTTCGTGGATAAAAAGATAAATGCAAAATTAACGGATATAAAAAATTCAATGGATAACTCCGCAGATTCGGTAAATCGTTCACAAATAGGTAATTTAAGTAAATTAACGAAAGGGTATCTGCTCACTAGGATTATTACTAGCGTTATAGTTTGTGGAATAATTTCATTAATATTCTATGCTTTAAATACTTAATAATAATTATTAAAGATGTTATAACTAGCCATAAATAGTTTCTTGCTAGTTTTCAAAATTCCTACATTATGTATTAAAGTAAATGAGAAGCATTTAAAAGATATGAAATATATATTATACATTTATTTCATATTATTTATAATTTGATTTTGACGTATCAAGTTTAAGTTGCTCTTCACCCCATATGTATAATTCCTTAAATGTGGGAAGTAAGGCTTTACCTCTTTCTGTCAAAGAATATTCAACCTTCGGAGGAATGGTTTCATATTGGGTTCTAACAATTAGCGTATGTTCTTCTAATTCTTTTAAAGACTTTGTAAGCATCATATTAGTAATACCTTTAACTTTTCGTTTTAATTCACTATATCTAGTAAAATCTTTGTTGGATAAACACCATAAGATAGGTAATTTCCATTTCTGGCCTAAAATATCGAGTGCATATATAACAGGACATTTTCTTTCATATACATTATCAGCAGGGAATTCTTTATTATAATTCATATAATCACTCATAATCACAACTCCTTCAAATTCAATAGTATACTTTTTATACTGGCACAGAAAAAACTGCATTCTTGTATATCTTTTCTCCTATGCTATATTAATTATAACAAAAACATCATAAGAGAATATACAGAAAGAGGAGTGTTACTATGAAAATTTATGGTATTAACGGAAGTCCAAGAAAAAATAAAAATACAGCTACATTGCTTCAAAAAGCTTTAGATGGAGTAAAAGAAGCTGCAAAAGATAAAGAAATTGAAACTGAAATAATTAATTTATATGATTTAAATTATACTGGATGTATAAGTTGCTTTGCTTGTAAAAGACTTGGAAGTAACAGTTATGGAAAATGTGCGGTAAAAGACGATCTTCAAGAAGTTTTAGAAAAAGTATCTCAATCTGATGGACTTATTTTTAGTTCTCCAGTATATTTTAGTAATGTAACAGGTAAATTCCTATCATTTTTAGAAAGACTATTATTTCCCTATCTTGTGTATGACAATAATGGTACTTCACTAGCGCCAAAGAGGATGCCAACAGCATTTATTTATACAATGAATGTTAAAGAAGAGGTAATGAAGCAAATTGGTTATTTAAAAACTTTTGAGCGCATGGAATCTAATATTGGACATATATTTACAAAACCATTAGTTATGTATTCAAATAATACTTATCAATTTGATGATTACTCAAAATATAAAGTTGAATCCTTCTCTGAAGAAGAAAAAGCAGCACATAGAAAAATTCAATTTCCTTTAGATTGTCAAAAAGCATTTGAATTAGGTGCAAATTTAATAAAGCACTAGAAATAAAGTGGTATATTAAATTACGAGAAAAGTTAACCTATAATGAATCTTTTGATTAGTTAAATAGATATAAGTTTATTAAATTTATTTTGGAAAACTATGAAATATGGCATGCACCATACTAGCATTAGAAGAAATATGTAATTAAAAGCAACTTGAAATTTAAATATAGCTTAAAGAAAGAAATTAAAGTGCTGTATTATTCTAGAGTGAATTATACAGCATTATTAATTATATATGAAAATTAATAATTAAAAGGTTGTATATGAGTGATATAGCTATTGGTGCAATTAATTAGAAGTGTTGTAATTTAATTTGGATATTTAATTTTAATTTATTTTTATCAAATAACGTGCCTATTATAGACAATAAATTAAAAGATTCTATCTTGATTATTAAGTTGTGAGCAACGATTAAATTCCATTTCTAATACCGTGTTTACTGTATGTTTACCTAGATTATCTAAAGAATTATATTTTTTTAATAAACATTCTAATTCTTCTGATAGTTGTAAACGTGTTTTTATTTTGTTTTCATCCCATCCCATTAAAATAGATGGAGTTGTTTCTAATATTACTGCAAGTTTTTCGATTTTGTCAGAAGGTATATTAGAGATTACACCGCTTTCATATCTTTGAAGTGTTGGCTTACTAATAGATAATCTTTTAGAAACATCTTCTAATGTGAGATTCAATTCTAATCGTCTATTTTTGATATTTTCTTTCAAACCCATTTTATATCACCTCTTAGTTCTATATTAAAAGTAAGTAAATTATAGATTATCAATTAATATAATTTATTGATAATCTATAATAAAATCGAAGCGTCCTAATAAAACTTAATAACTTTTTATTTATTTTGTTTACTGCAGTTAGGCAAATTAAAAAAATCATTCTAATTTGGAGACTATTAATATAATTTATTATAACATCTGTTTCCGGATATGCAACAATTATTTTCCAGTATATAGAAAAAGTTACGTAAGAAGTATTGACAATAATAGCCATAATATATAAAATATTACTTAACGAGTAACGAAAGGAGAGCATTTATGATATTAGTTAATGAGTTAAAGGGAAAGATAAAAGCAAAAGGATATACTCAGGAAAAGCTGGCAAGGGAATTAGGAATGTCTCCAAAAACCTTAGGTAATAAACTTAATAAAGGAATATTTGGTTCTAATGAAATTGATAAGATGATAAAACTATTAGATATAAATAATCCAATAGAGATTTTTTTTAATAAATAAATTACTTAAAGAGTAAAATGTATTGACTTTATATATATAGTATTAGAAATCTAGAATTGATTATATATATTGCAAAAATAATTCTTCATCACAATTCTAAAAATGCTGCAAGAATTTTATACGTAATTGTGAAATGTGCATTGGGAATTGCAACGTATATATTGTAATTTAAGAGCATTATGTTGAGCTGATGGTTATTTTTATAGAAGGACAAGCTATGCAAGAATTATTAAAAGAAATTTTAATTGAATTAAGAAAATAGTAGTCTTAAATTAAAAAATAAATGTAAATTTATTTTCATACACATTGAGCTAGAATATATCAGGGATACAATTTTTGATAGAAATGTATAAAAAGAAAGTGAGGACTTACAAATGAATTTTAGGATTTTTAAATGTTATATAGATGTTTGTAAGTTAATTGAGTTAAACCCATCATGGAATGGTCTTGAAAGGTTTAGGCAATTTTATTTATGGGAGCGTGAAAATAATGGCAGATATCAAATGGATTAAATTAGCTACTAATATGCATGATGATGAAAAGATGAAGTTAATAGATGCAATGCCTAACAGGGATACAATTCATTATGTTTGGATAAGAATACTTTTACTTGGTGGAAAACTTAATGCTAATGGAAAGGTTTTCTTATCAGAAGGGAAACCTCTCACTGCCAAAATGTTGGCTGTATTATTTTCTAGGCCTTTAGAGGATATTAAGATTGCATTAAAAGTATTATCTAACTTTGGCATGATTGAAATAGCTTCTGATAAAGTAATTAGAATTGTGAACTGGGATAAGCATCAGAACATAGAGGGAATGGAAAGGGTCCGTGAACAAAACAGAAAAAGAGTTGAAAATCATAGAGAAAAGAAGAAAGAAGAGAAGAATGCAGCTAAAAGTAATAAGGAAGAAACTCAGGAAGATAAAGTCTTAGAAGAATTTATAGATTTAGAAGAAAATCAAGATCTGGATGAAAGTGTAGAATTAGAAAAAACTAATGAATTAGAAGGAAAGAAAGATTACTCTAAGAATTCTACTATAGAAGAAAACAAAGCTCTAGGTAAGAATGATATATTAGAAAATTTGGAAACTAGTGAAGAGGCTTCTGGAAATACGTATATTAATGATAAAACTAATATTACTACTAGCGAAGCAGGTAATAATATTACTGTAGAAATTATTGATAATAATGAAGATATCAGTAATAACATTTTAGAAACTGATGATAATAATTGTATTGTTACTAAAAATAATAGTAACGTTACTCAAAATAAATGTAACGTTACAGTAACGCAACAGAATAAGAAGGAGAAAAAGAATAAGAATAAGAAGGAGAAAAAAGAGATAGATAAAGATAAAAACATAGAGGGTAAAAAGAATAATGGTTTTGATATAAATAATAAAGGCTCAGCTTGTGATGATGAAGTTAGCCAGTCGAATCTATCTAAGAAACACAATAATACTAAAAGTGAATCAGGGGAAGAGGAGGACATAAATCTTAAAGCTTTAGAGCTTATGCATTATCATGAAAAAATAACAGGAAAGCCAGGAGGATGCGACTATGTTGCTCTTAGATCGGCTATTGATATCCATGGAGAAAAAATGGTTAAGATGGCCATGGATGTTGGGTTTGAGAAGAATTGTCCTGACATAAAGTATGCAATTGGGGTATTAAAAAACTGGAGGAGAGATGGGTATCCAGAAGATCATATGGAGGTAAAGAAAAATGGGGTTAGAAGCAATGGAAAGAGTAACAGAGCAGATAAAAATGAATTTGCAGGATTCAAGCCGAAGGAACCGCGAAAACTTACAGAAGCTGAACGAAAGAGGATTGAAGCAAACCTCATATAAATGCGATAAATGCTGCGATACTGGATGGATACTTATCCCCCAGGAACATATGCAGCCTCTTGCTGTAGCCTGTGAATGCAGAAAAATAGAAAAACTAAAGAATGAGTGGAAGTATTCTGGAATCAATGTTGAACAAAGTAAACTTACTTTTTCTAGTTTTGAAGTTTGGAATAATGCGTCACAAAGGATGAAGGACACTGCAGCAGCATATTGTACTGATTTTGATGAAATAAAAGATACTAGGCGAAATAGTATTTTATTATGTGGACAGGTTGGCAGCGGTAAAACGCATTGCAGTATTGCTGTTGCATTGAATTTTTTAAAACAAAGAATTAAAGTGCTGTACATGCCTTATCGTGATGTAATCACAAAGATAAAACAAAATATGATTGATGAAGAATATTATACTAGGACCATTTCAAAGTATCAATTATGTGAGGTACTACTTATTGATGATCTCTTTAAGGGAAAAATCAATGAAACAGATACAAATATTATGTTTGAAATTATTAATTACAGATATCTTAATTTTCTTCCTATCATAGTCAGCAGCGAATTCTCTATTGACAGATTACTGACATTTGATGAAGGGGTTGCTTCAAGAATATATGAAATGTCAAAAGATTATGTTGTAGAAGTTGAGAAGGATATTAGGAATAATTATAGACTTAAATAAATTTACAATGCACAGTGCACAATTCACAATAAACAATTACAGAGTGAAAATTCTCATGAAAACGAATTTTTTCAGAATTAAACAAAGCTAAATTATGAAGGGAAGTTGTTTAAATGAAATCATCAGGAATAGTAAGAAAGCTCGACCCACTTGGAAGGATTGTAATACCAAAAGAAATAAGAAAGGTACTAGAAATTTACGAGGGAGATTCCATGGAAATAATTAAGGTTGATAATGGGGTGGTTGTTAAAAAATATATTAAAGGATGCATTTTTTGTGGAAGTGATAAAGATGTTGTTGAATTTAATGGAGCAGTTGTTTG
>Ga0183101_1000988_pt1 | contig 13984 bp, 15 predicted proteins | sample Biomet3_FD_127790 | JGI IMG/M metagenome (GOLD analysis project Ga0183101, IMG submission 127790) | Microbial communities from bioreactor (seeded with sewage sludge) at LBNL, California, USA - Biofuel metagenome 3 | ecosystem: Engineered > Bioreactor > Anaerobic > Unclassified ... | reverse complement strand
CATAATTATCCCCTCAAAATCCATAGCGAGTTTATTTGCATTTATTCACATTAATCTAATTATATACCAATTACTTTCAAATATTCAATAAAATCACTTTCTACTTATAATATGATCCTCCCATAGTCAGAAAGTAATAAAACCTTTATTACTTCTTTTACTAGTATTGCGTAGTATTTTAAATGCAAAAAATACCGTAAATTCATTTTTGAATAATGCGGCATTTTTCAGCTATTATTTTTATTAAATCTATTCTTTATTAGTACAACTTATATCTATTTAAAATTCTAAAGACTTCATGAAATCTTTACTTTGCAATATATTTAAGAATTTAGTCATATTAAATGACTCATATACTCTTACAACAACTTCCACATTAATCGACGAAGATTTTTCATCTCTTTTACTTTTTAAATTAATTATAATTATCTCATTATCTTCGAAAATATCTTGAAGAAATTTAACAGCATCTGCCTCATCCGCAATCTGTAATATTAATGTTTCTGTCCTTGGAGATGATAAAAATCTAATTTTACCATGCAAAAGTATTTGTCCTAATATAGTAATAACGGTAGCTGCTATCCCGACGAAATAAAGCCCAGAACCTATTGATAATCCTATAGCTGCTGTAGCCCAAACTCCTGCTGCAGTTGTTAATCCTACTATTGTTTGCTTTTGCATAAAAATTACACCCGCCCCAAGGAATCCAACTCCTGTGACGACCTGTGCCGCTATACGTGACGGATCAAGAGACATGTTCGGCCACCCTATCTGATCTTGAAATCCATATTTAGATATAATCATTATAAGTGCTGCTCCTATAGCAACTATAAAATGTGTTCTAATTCCGGCCTCTTTCATTCTATTTTTTCTTTCATATCCAATAGCCATTCCGCATACTGCAGCAATAAAAAGCCTCAACAAATAATCTAATTGAATTAAATACAATTGCTCCATATTTTGTCCACCTTTCTTTTATAATCTTATTAGTATATTATAACATTTTCTTGATATAATCACTATTTTATTACTGTATTATTCAATTTTCAAAGAACATTTTTATAATTTACTGCGTCCTATTTACAAACTACTTGCCATTTTAGTATTGTGTAGGGCTAGCCTACTTCATTTAATTTATTTTCCTTACATAGTTCTGGTAAATTTGCTTCTACTAATGCTTTCGCAAATGGTGGCGGAACTGCATTCCCACACCTAGCAACTTGCTTGGTCTTTGGATATGATTTCCCGGTGTAATCTTTATCTATGATATATCCTTCCGGAAAACCTTGAGCTGCAAATAATTCATGAGGCTCTAACATTCTTAACCCTATATCTGTTATTTCATAATCTTTACCATGAACCACAACTAATCCTAATTTGTCTCTACTCGTTATAGTATGTAATGGCTCAGTTATCTTTTGCCCAACACTGCAGCTATAATATTCAGTTAAAAATGCCTTAACTTCTTCTTTATGATTTTTATTTTTATCTATATAAGCACTTACTAATCCATATCTAGGAGAGCTGTCCAATGTCATTATTGGCTCATTTAACATTTGCCCTCTTACTCCACTTTTAGTTGTTTCTGTATGATATTGAATTAATGTTGGTGCTATTAAACATGCTTCTGCTTTTGAAACTATAGTATTTAATGGATCATGTATACTTCTTGACCTGTCTTCCGTAAATCCAGTTTGCCCAATGCTTACAATGAAAGGTTCTGGATTATTAAATACAAACTTTTCTAAACCTTTTGCAATCCTCTTAAGGGTGTTGGCGGCTAATGGCTTTTTTCTTTCAAAGATTGAATTACATGGTATTGACCAATCAATAATATCAGCTGCAGTTTTCCATGGCTTAAGCAATCCTGCTTGTACTTCCAAACTGTTTGGATCTCCATGAGTAGGTTTGGGCCATTTAATTTTTACTCCATCACTCCTGGCGATTAAAAAGAATCTCTTTCTAATTGTTGGAGCTCCATAATCACACGCCCTTAATTCTCTATGCTCAATCTTGTAACCTAGTGATTCCAATTGTTTCTTCCACTTATTGAACGTCTCACCTTTTTTATTTTTAATCGGTTTTCCTTTCTTTAATGGTCCCCAGGTTTGAAACTCTTCAACATTTTCGAGAATTATTACACGAGGTTTTACGGTACCTGCCCATTTAAGTACTATCCATGCTAGTCCTCTAATTTTCTTATCTCTTGGCTTTCCACCTTTAGCCTTGCTAAAATGCTTACAATCCGGACTAAACCACGCTAGTCCTACTGGTTTTCCTTCTGTTGCTTCTTTGGGATCTACTTCCCAAACATTCTCACAATAATGCTTGCTTTTGGGATGATTAGCTTTGTGCATTGCAATTGCAGCTGGATCATGGTTAATTGCTATATCAACACTTCTTCCTATCGCTAACTCAATGCCTGTACTAGCTCCACCGCCTCCGGCAAAGTTATCAACTATTAACTCTTTCATTTTTTCCTCCACGTCTGGAGGTATGGCCATACATTTTATCTAGAATTACTCCAATTTATTTTTTATTTACCTTTTGCTTCTAATGCTTTTATCAAAATTGAATATTCCTCACAATGAACTTTTCTTTTTCTACAGAACGATCTATGTTTGCACTCTTTGCACATTTCTAAATCATATTTCATTTTTTTAACCTCGCTTTACTGCGTACTTTCTACAGATTGTAAATTACCTTAATGAGAAATCTGAATTATCGCCCATAATTTTTTAATATCCTCAATATAAAACTTATAAATTAGGGCTTTAATCAAATTAATATTTTAGTATATATAAGTCTTAAATTTCTTCATAATGATTTAGAATCTTTTTGATTTTTTCATAAATAATAGATTTTAATGATTGTGGTTTCACTGACTTAATAGACGTACCGTACCTAAGGAAATAATTAGATATGAATTCTTCTTCACCCACATTAAAAAATCCCTTTATAATTGTCTTTGTACCTAATTCTATTTTCATAGAAGGATAGTTTTCCTTATAAATTTTAAGACCTTTTTAATCTTATTAATTTCTTTTATTTGTTCTCCTGATAGGCAGTTTTCAAATTTTTCATTTAATTTTTCTATACTTAAATGAAAAGGCGTAGACTCATAGGCTTTCAGTGTGAGCATTGCAAAATATAAAGCGTATACTTCATCTATGGTAAATATAATAGGTGACAATAATCTATTTTTCAATATAACATATCTTCCGTACCTACCTTGCTCTGCATAAATAGGCATTCCCAATTCTTCTAATGAAGCAATGTCATGTAAAGCTGTACTTCTTGAAATGTTATATTTATTTGTTAAATCACTTAAATTAAAGTAATCTAAGTCATTCAAATACATCATCATATGGTTTAATCTTTCTGATTTTTTCATATATCCTCCGTTTTAAAATTTTCCTGAATAAAGGTTTCATATTTTGACACCTTTGAGTATTATACTCTAATTATATCAATAATATAGTCATTGATATCTAATTTATTATACAAAGGAGATTAATATTATGAGTACAACGCTAGAAATTGCTATTTTCCTTTCAATGAATGGAAAAGCACAAGATGCTATTAATTTTTACAAGAAACACTTTAATGCAGAACAGTTAATGATTATAACATATTCAGACCTGGTAAAGATGGGGGATAAATCAATAGAAATTAATGACGAAAATAAAAATCACATCTCTCACTCTGTTTTAAAAATAGGTAAGACTAAAATTATGCTTAATGAAAATCCAATGGATGCTAATGAAAAGTACCAAGCTGGTAATAATACTTCTCTATGTATTCAAAGTGCTGATTTGGAGGAAATCCAACAATTCTACAATAGCTTAATTGCAGATGAAAGAGTTAGAATAATTGTACCATTAGCCAGTAATATATTTAGTAAAGCATATGGTATTGTTGAAGACCCATTTGGTATTAAAATTCAATTATGTTTTGATGAGAGATTAAAGTAACAATTATTCAATGTATGAGAAATAAGAGGTTTGGAATTGGTTTATAATATGGTGTTTACGGGTAAACTGTATTTTATTAAAGGAGGTGCAGTATTGGATATTAAAAAGATTCTTAAAATCCTTAATAAAGAAATGAAAGCTACTGAAAATAATCAATCAAGTTAATTACTATAACCTAAAAATAAGCTATAGCCAATAAATTATAGTAAATCGAGTAGGATGAAAACAATTATTTTGTTTCCATCCTCTCACACCACGATACTTCAGCAATCCCCCTACAAGGGAGCCCTGAAAATCCGCTCATATTTACTGGGAAAGTATATACTTTAAATGGTTTATCTGCTGCTTTTTCTTTTGCTAACTCATCTATTAGCTTATCTAAATAGCAAATTTCCTTCATGATTGGTTACTACTTTGAAACTGTAGACAACCCCACTAATAAATCAAATTACATAATTATTTTGAAATAACTTCTACCCCATCTTCTGTTACAAGAACTGTGTGTTCCCATTGTGCTGAAAGAGAACCATCAGCTGTCAATGCAGTCCATCCATTATCCTCATCTATAAATATTTCATGACTTCCAGCATTTATCATTGGTTCAATTGTGAACACCATTCCAGGCGCCAAAACCATATCTGTTCCTCTTTTTCCAAAATGGAAAACAAATGGATCTTCATGAATATCTAACCCAACTCCATGTCCTCCAAATTCTCTAACTACTGAATAGCCATTATTTTCTGCATGTTCCTGAATTGCTGCTCCAATATCTCCTAAAAATGCCCAAGGCTTAACTGCTTCCAGTCCTTTATTTAAGCATTCTTTAGTTACTTGAACCAATTTCCTAGCTTCTTCGCTTACTTCACCAATCATAAACATTCTTGATGCATCTGAATAATATCCATTTAATATAGTAGTAGCATCTACATTTACAATATCCCCATTTTTAAGAACAACATCGTCACTTGGTATTCCATGACATACTTCATTATTTATTGATATACAAATACTTTTAGGAAAACCATCATAATTAAGGTCTGCTGGAATTCCCCCCTTTGATATAGTATAATCATATGCTAATTTATCTATCTGCTCTGTTGTCATGCCTTCTTTGATGTTTTCACTAATCAAGTCTAAAAGACCATTATTAACCTCTGCACTCTTTCTTATTCCTTCAATCTGCTCTTTTGTTTTTATAAGATCTTTTGTTGGTACTATATGTCCTTTTCTTTTTAAGTCACTTAATTTCTTATCAAATTCTAAATGACAATTTTTATACTTCACTCCACTTTTACACCAACATAAATCATTTCTGTTTAATATCATAATATTACTCCTTGTTTTAACTATTTAATTGACCCTCCATGAAAATAACATTCATAAACTTTAATATTACCAAAATATATTTCCTCATGCCCTTGAAACCACTTAAATTCACCATTTATAATGCAATGATATTTATACTGTCCATTTTGATAAATAATAGGACCTCTATATGGATTCTCTTCAGTTACTAAACTCAAAGCTTCCTTTAAAAAACTACCTGAAAATCTTTCATCCAAAACTCTTCCAGTATAATTCATTGACCAAAATGGAATATCATCTTGCCACAAACCTTCTTCCCCTGAAAATCTTTCTCCACCTAAATAGGTATCAATATATTTTAAGTTTCCTTCTACATATTCTAAATCATGCGAATTTGGTCTTGAAGATTTACACTCTCCACCATTTCCAGCATACGTGGATCTTTTAGCCCTACATAGAAAATCAATTATATTTCTATTTATATTATTAACTTTATTTTCTTCTATTGATAACCTACAATTTTCTTCATAATCATTGACCAATTTATCAATGCTTACTTTAAAGAACTCACTTAATGCAATTAATCTAGCTATATCTGGATAGGACTGTCCTACTTCCCATTTTGCAACTGATTGTCTTGATATGCCTAAGAATTCAGCTAATTTTTCTTGCGATAGACCTTTTGCTTTTCTAAGTGTTTGCAATTGTTCCTGAAAACTCATAGTTTAACCCCTCCTAGTATTAGTATACTTACAATATTATCATATTTCTACCACCTAAATATAACACAGTTGACAACTAAAAGTTGCATTTAATAAAAAAGTAATTCTAATACCAAACATTCTCTGCCTTATTATTTGCTTATGATGAAGTTCTCCGTAACATCGGCAAATAATAGAACTCATCTTTTTTATTCTGATTCATTGTCAGTCATTGCTGATATTTTGTTGTCCTCCATCAGATTGTTGGTTAGAAACAAATCTGGAATAATGCCTATCACCATGAATATTATACTTGTAATAAAACCTGCATGAAAAGCTTGATGCCTCTTTTTTGTAATTCAAGTTCCAATCTTTCTGCTTATCATTAATATTTCTTAATATAAAGAAGCCCAGAAACATTATAATATATTGCTTCTGGGCTGTTTTCGTCTTTATTTACGATACAGTTCTCCATACCTACTCCGAGTGAAGTTGGAACCAGTATCTATGCTATCTATTTTTTAGCTGAAATTAACAACATCATTGGTCTACGTAACTCATCCTTCATACCCTCAATTTCATTCAACATTTCATTTGTTGGGGTAGGTTCTATAATTTCTTTTATCACAAAGCCACATTTTAATAAGCCATTTATATATGTAGTTAAGGTTTTGTGATATTTAGTAACACATTCACCTAAAAAAATACTTTCTCTTATGCCCTCATAAAAATAATTATCTACTGGCCAATGGACTTTATTACCTTTCTCATCAGTATGCCACTGTTGACTTCCATAGGCTGTAAATACAGGGTGCTCCACTGAAAATATAAAATCCCCATTTTTTTTCAACATAGTATATATACTTTTACATACTTTATCAAAATCTTTAACATAATGAAATGCAAGTGAGCTTATTACAATATCAAAGTATTCACTTTCAAACTTCACTTCCTCTATGCTTGACTTTATATATTTTATAGCCTTATCTGAATTAATTTTTCTAGCCTGTTCTAACATTTTTTCTGATAGATCTACTCCTATTACTTCACTAGCCTTATTTTCAATAGCATATTTACAATGCCATCCAAATCCACATCCTAAATCTAATACTCTTTTATTATCAAATTTGGGTAACATACTTTTAAATACTTCCCACTCTCCTGCCCCTTGTAGACCATAAATCGACCTTGACATCTTACTATACTTATCAAAAAAGATCTTATCATCATATTTACTTTTTTCCATAAATAATTACGCCTTTCATTTTAAGTTATTTTTTATTATTTAAATTATATCTAACATACTAGTATAGTGAGAAGTTCATAAATAATTCTGTATAATTTATGTTTAAATATAAAAAAGATAGAACAATTATCTCTAAATGTTCTATCTTCATTACGCTTTATTTTTTATAAATTTTATATTGATTTCCTATATTATTATCTATAATATTTTTCTAGGATTTTATCCAATTAGATTTTCCCCAGCCTTAAATGCTCTTAAAGAAAATTCCTCTAACGCTTTTGAATCTGGAACAAGAGCAGCTCCGCAAACGTGGATATTATCCTCTAACTTCCAGCCATATGCGTTGAAGACATTAGTAACATATTTAATACCTTCTGCACCTACTTCAGGATTTGAATTAGCTTGAGTGAATATTGTTACTACCTTTTTACCTGGATGTCTAGGTGTAATGGCGTTTCCATCATGGTCAATCAATGGAAATGTACGGTCTAACCAAACTTTTGCTTGGCCTGTAATTTGATAGTAGTAGATTGGAGATCCAAATACAATAGCATCTGCTTCTTTAATAGCCTCATACATTGGTTTAAGATAATCATTGATAGCACAACCATCATGAGTACGGCAATAGAAGCAGCTTTGACATCCACGAATTCCAGTATCGTTTAAATTAAATTCTATAATCTCAGCACCTTTAGACTCAGCACCTTTTGCCACTTGTTCTAATAATTTTGAATTATATCCATTCTTTCTTGGACTAGCATTAAAAATAACCACTTTTGACATTTAATATCTCTCCTTTTAAATACAAATATTTCTTAAATTAGATTAACTATCTACTTACCATATTTATTCTCCTTCATTTGATATTTACTCAAATAAAAGTACTTGGTATAATTATTGTACTTAAATAAATTTATGTTAACAAGAACGCAGAATTTAATGATCAGGTATTATTTTTCTTACCTAGGAGGAGTAGATATGGCAAGCAAACAAGAATTAGAGAAATATTTAAATATAGTGAGAGAATCAGATTTTAATGAAAAATGCCCTATAAAAGATGCATTGGAAGTAATCGGAGGCAAATGGAAACTGAATATATTAGGGCAGTTACTAAGAAAAGACGTATGTCGCTTTAATCAATTAAAAAGAGACGTATCAGGAATAACAAATACAATGCTAGCAAATTCATTACGTGAACTCGAGAATGATGAATTAATTATTAGAAATCAATATAATGAAATGCCTGTAAGAGTAGAATACACCTTAACTGATAAAGGAAGAAATCTGTTACCATTACTTTATGAATTAACTATTTGGTGGGAGGATTATATAAAGAATAAAGAAATTTCAAAATAATATATTGAAATAAACCAGGCTACATTTTGGAATTTATATCCACAATGTAGCCTATCTTTACACATTCACTAAGCAAAGCCCGTCGTGTAATTCCTCAGATCTTATTTTTATCCTATAACTTCCTTTGCCATATTGATCATGTCATCCTTGCTTAGTTCAGTATAATCCATATTAATAATGCAATAAGATAGTCCATCTTCATACCACATAACTGATTGATTTTGACTAACCTTTATTTCATCTTTTTCACTTCCATATCCAATTTCAAGAAGCCCTTTATCTTGTAAATCTTTTTCTTCGTCTGTTGGTTTATATCCTTCTGGAACTGATTTGTATTGACTACTAGTATATATGATTTTAACTCCATTATATTCTACTTCAGAAGCATTTTTTGGCATGTTTCCATAAAAAGATTTGTCATCTGTTTTTTCAGCTGACATGGATAAAATTTGGCCCTTTTTAGAACCATCTTTTTTATAATCAAAATCTGCGCTTTTGTATTTTTCAGTAGCATCTCCTTTTTCATTACGGACTTCATTGTTTACATAATTAAATGTATCAAATTTAAATCCATTATTAAAGGATTCAACATATTTAGGGGTAAATCCAACAGTCTCGTTTACTTTATCTTTACTTGGAAAAGTTCTAATTTCAGTTAGATGAGATGATGAACCAAATATTCCAGAAAGATTAGTTGCTGCAACACATGTTACGGTTGTTGCAATAATGACCATTCCTGCAATTATGAATGTCTTTGGATTTAATAATTTATGTTTCATAGTAAAAACTCCTTTATTATCTTTATCTTTTAATATTTCATTTCTAATTCTGAAAAACATATTTTCAGGATTTGAAGCATCATCTGCTTTATGAATTAAGGCTTCTCTAATTTTTTGATCTATATTTTCATCAAAATTTTTATCCATCAAGTCCCACCCTCTTTAAATTTCTATGATTATATTCATCGTTACATTTAATTAAACTGCTTTTTAATTTTTTTCTTGCACTATGAAGCCTGGATTTGACCGTTCCTTCAAAGCAGCCCATTACTTTTGCAATTTCGCTAACTGTAAGACCATTAAAATAATATAGAACTATTACTGTTTTTTGTTTTAAATCAAGCTTTTCAATTTCTGCATAAAGATTATTATTTTGCTCTTTTCTTAAATATTGCTCTATAGAAGTATCAATATTTTTTTCATCTAATTTTTCAAAAATGTTATCAACTGGCAGTGATTTTTTATCTTTTTTCGCATATCTCCACGCAATTCTCGTAAGCATTTTAAAAAACCATGATTTAAAAAATTCAGGATTTTTAAGACTTTTTATATTTTTATAACAGCTTATAAATGCTTCTTGTACAATATCTTCACTTGTATACTTGCTACCTGTAATAAGATATGAGTATTTGAATGATTCATTTTTATATATTTCAAACAATTCACCTAATGCGTTCATATCACCAGACTGGATTTTTATGACAAGTTCTTCTTCAGACACTTTGCTCTCTCCCTTCGATTCTTATCGATGCATCTATATATTAGAGACATTAAGTTATTAATTGGTTCATTTTTAGAAAAAATTTTTATCCCTTCAATTTATACCAGTGATATCCGTAATTTTATCTAAATTAACATCTATCTATAAATAATAAATAGAGTAGCATATTGATCTATTATTTTCTAGTTGCTCACTATGATAATTATGGTAAATTTAAGATGAAAATTTTGAAGAAATGGTATACAATACCATTGAAGATAAAATTTCTTACAAAGTTTTACATACAAACTATAGTAAAGGAGATAGATATTTATGATAAATAAAAAATTGATCAAAATCCTTGGTCCTATATTTGGGATCACGACATTTATGTTAGCTTCCAGCATAACTTATACTACAGCTTTTGCTGATGATACTATAGCAACAACGGCACCCGCTACTGCTACAACCACTAGCGCGAGTGCTACTTATACAGATAATACAGCTACACCAATTAAAGATTATTCTATAGCTATAAATAAAAGTTCAGAAGAAAATGGGATTAAGGTGACTGTTAGTAGTGCACTAGCTACAAAACATAATTTAAGGGTAACTCTTAAAATTGAAGGAATCACTGATCCTAAAGCAATTGAACATAATAATTCGCTTTTTCAAGTATCATATGGGGACAAAGATTATGGCTTTAGCTCTACCTCTTCTAGGCAATATGCAGATGATAAAACTATGTTTTTAACCTTAGAAAAAAATAATTATGAAGGTGAATATCCTGAAAGTGGAAATCTAAGAGTTGATGTAGTCCTTTCAAATTATAAAGTTAATATTGGCATGGATGTACCTGTAGATTTCACTAATTCTATTAATAAAGTATTTACTAAAAATATTTCAGGAACAATACCTGAGATTAATTATACTTTGAAACAATTAGATTCAGATTCTATGGGGACCACCATAAGCTATACTCGTCCTAAACACAATGAAGATGAAATTGATGGCAATAATGATTTTTGGGATTCACAAATATTATTAAAAGTTGATAACAATTTTTATAAATTAAATTCTAGAATGAGTAGCCTTAGAGACGACGGAACATTTATTGGGTATTATGCATCTAAATTGCCAGATTATGATACTGTTAAAAACGGAAAGGATATAAGTGTAATTCCAATACTTTATAAAGTTTCAATGGATGACTCTGATATGATATCCAATAATAGTAATAAAAACACTACCACCGACTCTGCAAACAACTTAACTTATGAAAAAGAGTTCAGCTCTTCTAGCGGATTGAAGGGTACAATATATAATGTTGAAAGAAATGATAATAGTGTAAAGGTATATTGCAAAGGGCAGTCTGAGTTAGAAAGTTTAATTATAGCAAGCAATATTTCTTTGAACTACAACCATCTTAAAGGACAAAATGATCCTACTATTTATAATTACAATAAGTTTGCAAGCTTTTATAAGTATCCAAAAGATTCCCTTGGCTACATTGTAGAATTTGATAATGTTGATAAAAATAAAGCTGCTACTTTAAATATTAGTCCTATGATAAAAGAAATTACTACTTACAAAATGAGTGATGAAATAAAACTATCAAACTAATGAACTCTATATTAAATTTATGGAAAATTATATCCATATAAAAAATTATTAAAGTGAGGAGATTTTATGATAAACAAAAAAACAAATAGGTCATTAAGTTCCATGCTTGGAGCTGCTTTAATTGTTGGACTTATTCAAATGCCTGCCTTTGCCGTTGATAATGTACAAGCTCAATCATCCTATGCAGTTAACTCTGGATTAATTGGAAGTAACAATTCTGTTGAGCAAAATGGAGTTAAAATAACTCTAAATAGTGTTGTTGGAACAAAAAATGACCTCAAAGCTACAATCACAATCCAAACCCCAACGCCTTTTGATAAAGATGACAGAGAAGAAGCAAATGTTTTATTAAATTATGGTGACAATAAATTTAATGGTGGAAGTACGTCATTTAGGCATCCAGATGACAAGACATTAGTTATAACCATTGAATATAGATTGAATAAATCTGTATTACCTGAAAAAGGCCCTTTAAGAATTGATGTAGTAATGCAAAAATACAAGGTTAATGTTGGATTAGATGCAAACGTTGATTTTTCAGACTCATTAAAAAATTCAATGGAAAAGGATTATTCAATTAAAATTCCTCAATTTGATTCTACATTTAATAAGTTAGAATCCGATATTTTGGGCACTCATCTTTCTTTCACTGAACCGGAAGAAACTTCTTTAATGCGAAATAATGATGTATTAACCGAACATTCCTTTATCTTAAAAGCTGGAGATAAAATGTATTCGTTGAGACATTCTAACAGCTATTCATCTAGCAGTGATGAAAATGACAGGTCAATAGTAACTACTTATCAAGCAGAAGGAGCAACTTATGAAAAAATAAAAGATCAAACATCTATAAGCTTAATACCTATAAGCTTTACTATTAACTCAAAGGATCAAAAAAACTTATATAAAGAAGAACATAATGATAAAGACATGCAAACTATCAATAATGTAAGTTATGCCAAGACTTTTGATTTTTCTGATGGAAGTAAAGGCGAAATCTATAATATTCAAAGAGACGATAACAGCATAAAAGTTTATCTAAAAGGAGTGAATGAAAAAGAAAGTTTATTACTGGCAGGTAGTTTGTTTATGGATTATAAAGATGAGAATAGTAAAAAAGATTATTATGATCATGATTATTACGACGGTAACGAACGCACTACTTTTTATAAGGACCCAAATGATTCTTTAGGTTATATTGTAGAATTTAGTGATGTAAAAAAAGATGTAAATACTCAAATAGACTATGACCAAACTATAAGTTTAATTAATTCATTTACTGTTGGAGATGAAATCCAATTATCCAAGTAAATATATCAAAATCTATAATCTAAATCTAAACATATAATAATTACTGAAACAAATGAAGCCTCACTATAGTATCCAAATTATAGTGAGGCTTCATTTTATTAAGGATATTAAATTATTATCAAATATATAATTTCTTGCGTCTATTAATTTAAGAGACTCAAGAACATCTTAATGATTCATTCTATGAACAAAGTGTTTAAAACTTTAGAGATAGATTTCTCAAATTCAGATTCTATTATATACTATTAGAATTCTTTATTCTAAACTTTAAATTTATTTGCTTCTTCTATCATTTCATTAGTCATATCACTAAGCATTTGTGCAGAAGATGCTACTTCTTCTGTTGAAGCATTCACTTCCTCTGATGATGCTGAAATTTCTTCTGCTGATGCCGAGACTTCTACTGAAATTGAAGATAATCCATTTATTCTATTCAAAATGGCATTCTTATCATTTTCTATGTTATCAGCAGAACTTTTAACTGTTTCAATTTTAGGAATCACTTCATCCACTGCTTGTATTATTTTCTTGAAAGATGCTATTGAATTATCTATAATTTTACCTTGATTTCTCATTTCATCATCCATAGTAGTCGATTCCTGAACTATAATATCAGCATTGTTAGATATTAAACTTATTAATTTACTAATATTTTCAGATGATTCTTTTGATTGTTCAGCAAGCTTTCTTATTTCATCAGCAACTACTGAAAATCCTCTTCCTGCTTCTCCTGCCCTAGCCGCTTCAATAGCCGCATTTAGTGCCAATAAATCTGTTTGTTCTGCAATACTATTTATAAGGCTTGTAATCTCATTTATTTCGTTTATGTCTTTTCCAAGCGATATAACTTTACTATAAAACTCTTTAAATGAATTACTTACATTTATTACTGATTGATTTAATCCTTTCATTTCGCTACTGCTATCATTTGCCATTAAACTTATTTCTCTAGAATTCGAATCTACAACTTGTATCTCTTTAACCATTCT
>Ga0183101_1000282_pt1 | contig 13992 bp, 16 predicted proteins | sample Biomet3_FD_127790 | JGI IMG/M metagenome (GOLD analysis project Ga0183101, IMG submission 127790) | Microbial communities from bioreactor (seeded with sewage sludge) at LBNL, California, USA - Biofuel metagenome 3 | ecosystem: Engineered > Bioreactor > Anaerobic > Unclassified ... | reverse complement strand
CCTTCAAACTGATTGGCTGCAGTTGCGCCGCCCCATAAGAAATTCTTTGGAAATGTCATTGCTTTTTCTCCTTATTGTTTGAGCCAGTCTTTCTGGCATCTGCACCCATTATATCGATTCCCTTCCGCAAATAGGTTTCTCGTTTTGGAACGTCCTTAGATGGTCCTACAGACCATTTACAGTATGCAGACTGTGTAAATGACAGCGTCAATACGCTGTTTTCTGCGTTCTTTAGCATGCTATGATTTTCTCCGTGAATTTCAAGAAAAGATCAATTCATCTTTGAGGGAAAGTAAAATGAAATCAAAAAAGAAGATTCTAGGCTGGTGGATCGGCATTGTAGTTGTTGTCATTGCGATGGTCTCTGTCTATCTTTGCAATCGGCCGAAAACATCTACAGGTTCTAAGAATGTTGAACTGGAAGTTGTCGATAATGACAACAACACACAGATCTATACCATCCATACCGATGCAGCTGTTTTGACCGATGTCATGGATGAATTAGCCAGCGCCCAGGATTTCTCCTATGAAGGAACTTCCTCCTCCCTTGGTTACTACATTGAGACCGTCAATGGTGTTACCGCCGACTATACGAAAGATGGTTCCTATTGGGCAATCTATGTCAACGGCGACTATGGTCAGTACAGCGCAGATACACAGCCTGTCAATGACAACGATATCTTCAAGCTGTCATATGAACACTAGACCTGTCAAAGAGATTACCACCATTGCCGCAATGACCGCCATCATGGAAGCCGCAAAAATTGCGCTCAGCTTTCTGCAGAACATTGAACTGGTATCGTTACTGATCATTCTCTATACGCTGCACTTTGGTCTGAAGCGGACAATGGCATCCATTTACATCTTTGACGGCATTGAAACACTGATCTGGGGCATTGGCATCTGGGTCATCTCTTACCTCTATGTCTGGCCCATTCTTTCTCTGCTCACTTATCTGCTCCGTCGATACACTTCCAAAGGACCGTTTGTTCTGCTGTCGACACTTTTCGGCTTGAGCTTTGGTGCCTTATGCGCCTTGACCACCGTTGTCATCGGCGGGCCAAAGATGGCACTTTCCTGGTGGATCACCGGTATCCCCTATGATCTTGTTCATGGAGCCGGCAACTTTACGGTCGCCTTTCTCCTGTTTACACCATTAACGAAGGCAATTGTAAAAGTGAAAGAAGTCTTTCATCTAGCTGCCTAATGGGAAAATAGCATTCCGTTAACAGTTTTGCCAATGTGTAATTGGTACTTTTTTGTGTGAATGCTACCATAACATGCAGACAATATGATTGACACATGTCAATCTTGGAGGTTCGCAATGAATATCGTTTTTGTCACACCAGCACCATCTCTGCGCCGTCTATGGGCATACCGTACTGGCGGAAAACTGTATGGCCAGCCAAATTCCATCACTGGTCCGCTGATCCTTGGCGGCATTTTAAAGCGGGCAGGGCACCATGTTGAAGTCTATGAGGAACTGAACGGCAAACTGAATTATGATCATTTTTATCAGGCAGATATTGTCTGTATTTCCATCATGACATCGACTTCCAGCCGCGGTTATGAATTGGCAGACCTATCACATCAGAAGGGTCATGCCAGAGTGCTGATCGGCGGTATGCATGCAAGTGCACTTCCTGAAGAAGCTGCCCTGCACGCAGATCAGGTCATCGTTGGGGAAGGCGAAAAAGTTATTTTGGATGTTGTCGAAGGAAGACGCACAGAACGCATTGTCAAAGCAGATCCTATCTGCAATCTCGATGAGGTGCCATTCCCGGACTATTCCATTCTCAAGACACCGGTCAAAGCAGCCAATGTCCTATCGACCAGAGGTTGTCCTTTCCGCTGTACGTTCTGCACGACATCGCGGATGTTTGCACCGTATCGGCAGAGAAGTGTGGACAATGTCATTGCTGAACTGCGCATGTATAAACAGATGGGATTCCGTTACATGAATTTTGAAGATGATAACTTTACCGCAGATAAAGAACGTGCAAAGGAAATCTGCCGGCGGATGATCCAGGAAGGACTTGTCTTTAAAGAGACATTCTTCTTCGACAGGACCGATCTGGCAAAAGATGAAGAACTCCTGACTCTTTTAAAACAGGCACATCTGACACGTGTCTTGATTGGCATTGAATCATTAAAACAGGAAGCACTGGATTCAATTAACAAACATCAGAACATTGATGATATCAAAGCAGCCGCTGCTGCCTGTAAGAAACATGGTATTCGTTTGATTGCCAGCATTGTCCTTGGCTTAGATGAAGAGAATCAGGAAGATATCGAACGTTCCGTTGCCTTTGCGATGTCGATTGATGCTTATCAATTGCAGCCAGCTGTATTGACACCGCTGCCAGGAACACCTGTCTATGAACAATATGACAAAGAAGGGCGGCTTATCAAAGGTAACTGGGAAACACATGATTTCATGACCGTCACCTTCATGCCAAAACAGATGACACCATGGGAACTGCAGGATGAATTCTTTCGTGCAACCAAGGAATTCTACAATTTTCATTCTTCCTTTCAGATAGGCAAACTTTTTGGAGCAGAATATGGCTGGCGTCGGTTTGGCTTGGCCTTAAATGCATGTTTAGGAACCGCCGGTGCACGCTACTCTGCCGATCACGTCAAGAACAGTTACTATTACTATCTAAAACACATCGCCGCAGAATAATATCACAGCATACAAAAAAGGATGGCTGTCATACCGACAGTCATCTTTTTTATTCTGCGTTGAAGTGCTTCAGCAGGATTTTTTCTGCTTCTGCGTTCCATAGATTGTTCGTCTTCGCAACAGCTTCTGCCAATTCTTTGTAGAATGGATCAGTCTTGCCAAGTTCGGCAAAATCGTCAATCGCTGTTAACGGCATATTCACATGCGTGTAAATCAGTTTCTTTCCACCTGGCACGTTCGGTAGATTCTTTGTGGTATCGACTACCGCATTCAATCCGCCAACATGCGTAATCATGACTGCAGAATTAAAATCACCCTTCGCTGCACGATCAATTGCTTCTTTCATGTCATCAATGGAACCACCGGTAGAGCCTAAGATCCGCGTCCGTAGATAATGACAGTTATAAAGATTAACAGATGCACTGAAGTTAGGATCGACTGGCCCAGCAAATAAGTTCATACAGCCGTCCTCAGCTAATAAACTATTTCCTAACATGCAGATTTTTTCATTTGGAATATATACGAAGACATCATCGTAGCCGTGGCCTTCGGTCAAAGCCAGCAGTTCTTCCTTCTGGTCCGTCATCTTTGCGGTATTGACGTAAATCAATTCTACACCCTTGGCAGCTGCTTCCTCCACACTGACGACTTCCTTGGCGCGTTGAATGCGGTCATCATTGATTTCTGTCACAACAATCCGCTTTGGTTTATTTTTGAATGCCAAGCCATACGAAATTGCTCCTAAGCCCATTGGCCCGCAACCGCCTAAGATCAAAATATTGCCGTCCTTCAACGTTCCCATGACATGTTGGTAGCGGTCATTTGGTGTATGGTAATTTGTCTTATATCCGCATATGACACAGCACATTGGCTCTGCCACGGATGCCATGAAGTAAGCATCGCCTTCATACGTCCATAGACAGTCTGCTTCAATAATAAAGTTTGGAATGATGGCATACTCTGTATCCCCGCCAACATAGCGGTAAGAATAGCCGGGAGATTCCATCTGGCCAGGAATGGCTGGCTGCTGAGCAAACTTCTGTCCTGGCTTGAAACGGTCCTGCCACTTCTTGCCTACCTTAACAATATCACCAGCGAATTCATGACCAATAATAATTGGATGTTCTGCAACATCCTTTGGACACCGTTTATGACCCGTACCCTGTTTCAATAACTTATAGGTAGACATACAGATACTATCTGAAACAACACGTACAAGAATCTCATCATCCTTGATCTCTGGCAATTCAAATTCATCTAAACGAATATCATCTGCTCCGTATAAACGGACCGCTCTTGTCTTCATCTTATATCTCCTTTATGCATGTTTGTTTTATCAGTGAATCAACAAGTTCCTTTGTTGGCGGCTGTGTTCCATGCGTTGCCACAGCCCCAGCAGAACAAGCAAGTGCTAAGCGAAAAGAGTCTATGGCATCCATTTTCTGCGCTCTTGCATAGGCAAGTGAAGCTACCATTGCATCGCCAGCGCCCACTGTAGAATGCACTTCAACTTTCAATGGTTCAGCTTTATATACTTTGTTTTCCGTCAGTAATAAAGCACCATCTCCACCCTGGGATATGCATACCATCTCCGGGCCTTTTGCAAGCAGCTTTTTCCCGAGTTCAATCATCTCTATTTCTTCTGGTTCATGATTCAGGCCAAAATACTGCATCAGTTCCATCGTATTCGGTTTAATAATCGTTGGTGCTGCTTCCAATGCCTGTGCAAAACTTTCCCCATCAGCATCCACAAACACTTCACCCCCCATGGCCAGAATTTTTGCTGTCATGATGCGATAGAAATCTTTCCTGATTCCTTTTGGCAGACTGCCGCTCAGTACAAACAAAGAACCTGGCTCCATGTATTTTTTTGTAAGATTGATCAAACTCTGCTGCTGTACCTCATCAACCGTGAAACCTGGTTCATTGATTTCCGTCAATTTTCCACCTGGCTCCATAATTTTTAAATTCGTCCGTGTTTCACCATCAATATATGTGAAGCCATCAATGATGGAATACTCTTTAAAGCATTTTTCAAAAATCCGGCTGTTCTCTTTTCCTAAAAAACCGCATGCCGTCGTTGTTCCGCCTAACGCATGAATTGTCTTTGATACATTGATTCCTTTTCCGCCAGCATCACTGCGTACTTTTGTGAGGCGGTTCAATTCACCAACTTTCAGCTGATCCAGTTCCACGGTCTTATCAATTGCCGGGTTTAAAGTCATTGTAACAATCATATTCAATTCCCCTGTCCAAAAATAGTATAAATTTCATCAACATCAGCAGAAACGACATGGTCCACATTTGCAGGGTCCATAAAATATATAGCAATTCTCGAAAGAAGCGACATATGTTCCTCACCTTTGCCGGCAATACCTATTACAATTTTAACTTTCTCGCCTGTGCCCCAGTCGGTTCCTTCTGGGAAGATCATCATTGCCATACCAGAATTCAGCACTTCATTGCGTACCTCTTCGATACCATGAGGAATGGCAATCTGATTACCGATATTCGTATTGAATACCTTTTCTTTTGCCAGCATTCCCTGTACATATGCCTCTGTACAATACCCACTGTTTTTCAGAATATGACCAATCTTTGCAATGATTTCTTCCTTCGGCGCAGGTGCACATGCAAGTATGATGTTTTCCTTTTTCAGAATTTCTGCCATGATGATGTCCTTTCTAACCTAGATGAGCCACATAACTGCTCAGATGATTCTTCAAAATCTCTGCCAGCCGATTACGTACAGCTTCTTCATCCGACTGTTTCACTAAAGAAACGAAAGATTCATCGGATGCAAGCGAAGAAGATATACTGCCTAATAAATCAGCATTGATTTTCGTGCGGTCATCACGCGGAATCAAAAGAATCACACATGCCGCAATACCTTTGAAGTATGGATTCATAAATCTATCGTTCTCAAATGGAACAGCAGTTGCAACTGCGGCTTCATTGACGGACGTTGTCCGGCAATGCAATAGACCAATTCCGAGTTCCGGAATAATCTGCGACGCCAGATCTTCGCGATTCTGTAAGTCCAGATGAAGCTGATGAGCACGTTTTGCATTCAACGTCATATGCAAACTGATCTGTTCCAGCATCTGATCAAAAGTAATATCTTCGTCGAACTGCATTAGACGATAATTATGCAGAATCGATTTGATTGTCTGAGATACTGAGGTAATCGCATCCAACTGGTGGGTAATATCCGAATTTGCAGTACTCTTAGGAATATGTGCATATTCTTCCACCTTACACTGGACCTGTGCCAGATCTTTTGCGGTAATCAAAGGACTGACATAGACAAAGTCTACGCCAAACCGGCTGAGATCCATGCTGGAAATATAGAAATCCACATCACTTGCTGCATCGGTACCAATCTCCTCCTGACCAAATGCATGGAGAGAACAAGCAGAATCACTTAGTTTATTTGACAGCTTTGTAAGCATCAAACGGGCAATACCGAAACCAGATGCGCATACAATACCAATGCTCACTTTACGGCTGTATGTTTTCTTCTTGGAAATACGTACCATGGCAGCCCCGAAGTGGGTTGCTAGATAGCCAATCTCAGCATCATTGATATGGAACCCTGTCTTCTTTTCCAATAAGCTTCCTACTGCCTTGCACCGTTCATAGATATCTGGATATTCTTTCTGAATATCCTCCAGCAGAGGATTGTAGATATGCATGTCATTCTTCAAGCGGAACAACGTCGGCTGCAGATGCACCAGCAGGCCATGGATCAGCACTTCATCACACTTCAGCTCATACACATAATCTGTACCAAAGGCATCAATCATCTGATCAACTAAATCCAATGCCTCTTCATCGCTCAATGTGAACCCACTCATATCTTCCGGTGTATCGGAATACTTTAACTTCGATCCACGGATATGAAGCAGAATATAGTCCAGTTCCACTGCTGGAATGATAATATTGAATTCTTTCTCCAGCTGCAGAATAATCTGCTGAGCAAGTCCATAATCCTCATCCTGCTGCAGACTGAGTTCTAAACGGCGGTCGCTTTCCAAGACTTCCCCCTCCATAATTCTCTGGATAGCGATCGTAATATGCATCACAAGTGCAACATACGCATTGTCTGCCAACTGCCGCAAACGTTTGTCATCAAATCCATTCAATACATTCAGTACTCTTTGAATGACATCTCCATTCAACAGTTCGTAGATTGTCCCTTCATCGGTCGAATCCTGCACTGCCTTGGCAATTGCATCACTCTTTTGATACAGCACACTGTTCAACCTTTCGGTCGTGACTGTTTCACTGATGAAGCGTTGCAGTGCTTCGCGGTAATGCTTCTCACTGCCGCTTAAGACAACACCATATCCAGGCTTGCGGATAATCGCTAAATGATTTTCTTCCAGCCATGGTGTCAGCTTTTCCATATCACCTGCTATTGTTGTCTCACTGACACCCATCTGTTCGGCGAAATAGTAAAGTTTATGCGGCATCCGATCTTTCAGCATTTCAAATAACAGATATTTACGACGTTCTTCTTTATCGGTCACATCTAATTCTTTATCGTTAGAAAGCTGATTCTTCAGATTTACTAAATTTTCTTCTTTTCCTTCTAAATAAAGGCCGGTACCACGGTTGCGTTTTAGTTCAATATGATCCTGTTGCAGATCTGTTTCCAGACCTTTCAGTTCTCTTTGTACGGTACGCTTTGATAAGTTCAAAGAATCACCGATTTCCTGTTCAGTAATTCCTTCTTTCTTCTGCATCAATACATTCAGTATTTGTTTCGCACGAGGACTATATTCCATCTGCCGGCCTCCTTTCTAATGCGTTAAATGCCAAGTGCGGCACTGAAATGGCCGCACCCGGCAAGTTTATGAACAATTACTTTTTCAATTCTTTTGCCAGTGCATCATATTCCGGAGCACTCATGAAGTTACTGATTGTAACAATTCGAACACCTGGAGCGGATTTCTGAGCACGTTCTTTGAGATCCTGATGGCAGACAATCAGCTGCACATCACCAGGAATCTCACTGACAGAACTATGGACAACTTCAATATCGTCCCGTCCTGCTTCTTTCAATTTATTCTTTAATACTGAAGCCCCCATGGCACTGGAGCCCATTCCTGCATCGCAGGCAAAGACAATCTTTCTAACATCTGCAGATGCAATTGGCTTGACTTCAACTGCACCTTTGGATTCTGCATGACGGGCAGCATCATCTGCCTTTGCTTCCTCTAAACTCATCTTAGAAGCACCTGCATGCTTTACGATTGGCATAGCGATAACAAACGAAATAGCAGTAGCGATAGCAACACCGATGATGACACCGAAGATATTGCCCTTTGGAGCCATTGCCAGGTAAGCAATGATGGAACCTGGACTTGGAGGTCCGGCTAATCCCATATCAAAGATTGTGTAATACAGCAGAGCACTCATACTGCCGCCGATTGTAGCAAGCAATAGAGCTGGGTGCATCAACACATATGGGAAGTAAATCTCATGAATACCACCGAAGAAGTGAATGATGATTGCACCTGGAGCGGAATCCTTGATTGCCTGATCCTTTGAGAAGAACCAATAAGCTAACAGGACACCTAATCCAGGACCTGGGTTTGTTTCAATCATATAGAAGATACTCTTGCCTGTTGCTGCAACCTGTTCTGCACCAAGAGGTGTGAAGATGCCATGGTTGATCGCATTGTTCAAGAATAAGACCTTAGCAGGCTCTACGAAGATAGATACTAATGGAAGAATGGAATGGCTGACTAAGAAGGCAACACCCGCATTCAGAACACTTAAGACGCCTCCCATGAATGGTCCGATAACATAGTAGCCAAGGATTGCCAGAAGCATTCCTAAGATACCGACAGAGAAGTTGTTGACCAGCATTTCAAAGCCAGGCTTGATCTTTCCATCAACTGCTTTATCAAACTGCTTGATGACCCAGCCGGCGAATGGACCCATGAGCATTGCACCCATGAACATTGTGTATTCGGTACCGACGATTACGCCTAATGTAGCGATTGCGCCGATGACTGCGCCTCTTTGTCCACCGACCATTTTGCCACCTTCATAAGCGATTAATAAAGGTAGTAAGTATGTCAGCATTGGTGAGACTAATGTAGCTAATTTTTCATTTGGAAACCAACCTGTCGCAATGAATAAGGCAGTAATGAATCCCCAAGCAATGAAGGCGCCGATATTCGGCATTACCATTCCGCTCAAGAATCTGCCAAACGATTGTATTCTTTGTTTGTTCATTTTCTATCCTTTTCCCTTTCAGAGTTTAGAATTGGCCAATTCCTCTTTCTGGCTTCATCATAGCGAATGAAAGAGATGTGTTTCAAGTCAAGGTTCTGCAATTTTGGCATGCTGAATTGTGACAAAACTGGAAAGCTGGAGATGAGACAGCGATAAGAAAGTGTTATAAACGCGATGTTTACTGCATCTGCATCAAAAGGCAGTCATGCATACAAGATTTCCTATACTTATATATATTATTGAATCGTATCTGTACAATCCACCGAAAGATCCTTGAAATATCCTTCGGTACCGGTATCCACGAACAAGCCAATACCGCCAAAAAGACCATTGCCATGTTTCATCTTTCCCACTTCCAATACAGGTGTATCCTTATCATTGACGTAGAACATACCCTGTTCTCCCGCAATGACAAATTTTAAAAATGCATACAGAATCACTTTCATCTTGAGCGGAAACATTCACGCAGATGAGCTTTGGCGCTTGCAATTGTATTTTCATAGATTTTCCTCATCTTCATTATATGCATAATTGTAAAAGAAAAGGGACACTTCGATGTCCCTTTTCTATCGATTCTCGATTGCCAGTTCTGCAATCTTGTTTTCTATATCCCGCATGACCTGAAGGAATGCAAAGTCCCCTTTGCCTGTTGGATCTTCCAGTCCCCAGTCGTATCGTGCTTGGCAGGAAAGTGTTGGGCATTGTACCCCACATCCCATTGTAATAACAATATCCACGGGTGGAAGTGCTTCTATTTTCTTTGGAAATTGCTGTGAAAGATCGATACCGTAATAGTTCTGCATCAATCTAACGGCATCCGGATTGACTTGATCTGCAATATCTGTGCCTGCCGAGTAGCATTCCAGTTCCTCTGCAAACATTGCATTGCCAATTCCTTCCGCAATCTGTGAGCGGCAGGAATTATGCGTACAGATAAACGCAACTTTGACGTTTGCCATTAGAAGCCAATCTTATGAAGCAGGTTCTCTACTTCTGACGAGTTCATAACTTTGCCCATCGAGACAACCTTCTCATTGACAACAAGTGCTGGTGTTGACATGACACCATACCCAGCAACCACTGCCATATCTGTGACATATTCTACATCGATTCCTGCTTTCATATTCTGCAGTGCCGTATTTGTATTGTCCAATAACGCTTTGCAGGATTTGCAGCCGCTGCCTAGCACTTTGACACTGGTCAGTCCCGTATTGGCAACTGGCGCATCATCGACTTTCACTTCGGCATTGCCATTGCATGCGCAGGCACACGCAGGTGTTTCTTCTTTCTTATCTTTCTTACCAAATAAATTCATATCGTTCACTCCTTACAGCCGCAGCTGCAGCCGCATCCTTCCTTTTCATTTCCATTGTCTGTATCTCCGACATAAGAGATTGCTCCAACTGGGCACTGTTTTGCGCAGCCATGACAATGATCTACACAGCCAAGTGGATATATGACCACTGGGGTTGGTGACTTTGTTTTATCATACACACCATGCGAGCAGAAATTTGAACATGTCCCGCATTCCACACATAAAGAATAATCAATTACTGGATACCATTTTTCAGCCATAATAACGCCTTCTTTCTATACGAGGTACGGCTGCAGTACATTGAATGCATACCCTACCAAAATAATACCAATTGTACAAATGAAAATAAACGTCCATAACAGTTTTGGCTTCACTGCTTTTCGTAACATGATCAATGACGGCAGTGATAATGTTGTAACGGCCATCATAAAGGACAAAACAGTTCCTAATTGTGCGCCTTTATAAAGCAGTGCTTCCGCAATCGGGATAGTTCCAAAGATGTCCGCATACATTGGCACTCCAATGACAGTAGCCAAGATGACACCGAACGGATTATTGCCACCGAGAACCGCTTCAACCATACTTTCTGGAATCCAGTTATGAATCACTGCCCCGATGCCGACACCCACAATAATATATGGAAAGACTTTCTTAAAAGTACTGACAACCTGATCTTTGGCAAAGATAAGACGGTCCTTCTGTGTTGGTTCTGTGGATTCCAAATTGACATTTGCGGCATTGCGGATAAAATCTTCCACATACTTTTCCATGCCCGTCTTTTCAATGATGGTTCCGCCGATGACCGCAATGATCAAGCCGAAGATGACATAGACCACGGCAACCTTTGTGCCAAAGATGCTCATCAATAAGACTAAGCTTCCTAAGTCTACCATTGGTGATGAGATCAGGAAGGAGAACGTAACTCCTACCGGAAGCCCTGCACTGGTAAAGCCCATGAATAATGGGATTGATGAGCAACTGCAGAACGGTGTCACGGTTCCTAATAATGCCGCGATGCAGTTCGCCCACAAGCCATGAAAACGGCCTAGGATCTTTTTACTGCGTTCTGGTGGAAAGTAACTTTGAATATAACTGATGATAAAGATCAGAACACATAACAGGACAACAATCTTGATCACATCAAAGAAGAAAAACTGAATGCTTCCTCCCAGTCTTTCAGAAATATCTACACCCATTGCGGTCAATAGATTCCCAATGAGCTCACTCAGCCACTTCATTCCTAAAACTTGATTTTGTATAAAGTCCCAGATCATTTGCAGCCACATCCTTTTTGGTCTGTACTGCACGTACAGGTAAGACTGTTAATGTATTCCCGGAACTCAGTCAGTGTCTTACAGTTCAAAGAATAATGGCACCACTTGCCATCCTTGCGAATGGTCACTAGATCACACTCATTCAGCACTTTCATATGATGGGATAATGTTGGCTGTGTAATTGCTAATTCATCCAGCAGATTGCAGGCACACCTCTCTCCCCCTGTCAGCATCTCTACGATCTTTAACCGATTTTCATCGGAAAGAGCTTTGCATATCATTGCACTATTTTCTATCTTCATATTTCCTCACATAGATGTTCATCTATGTATACTGTTATACAGAACATATAGATGAATGTCAATATATATGATTCCGTCTTTCGATAAATCTAAAGTCTCGCTATGTAATCATTATTTACGAATCGTTCTCTAAAAAAGGCGAGGGATGCCCCCCGCCGTGGTTGGACCCTTAAGCCCAAAGCATTTCTGCTACTATTATATTAGCAGATAAATAATCAATTTCTAATTATTTACTATCATATTTGAGCTAATGGCGCTTCCAAAATACAAGTGTAAAGCACTTAAAAAACCGCTTTGTTAAGCGGTTTTTATTGGGGGTAGTGGAGCTGAGGGGTTTCCAAACATGTTTTCACTAAAGACAATATGCTTATTTTAAGCCATTTTTCGAAGCATTTAATCAACGCAAATGCACGTTATTTGTTTCAAATTGAGTTAATTAAGTGCAAAGTCGGTCCTCAGAGTCGGTCCTTGAAATCGTAACAATGATGACTGAATTTATAATAAATAAGCTATCGAAATCCTTCTAACACACGATCAGCACTAATTGTGTCACTATCTAAAATCTATTGATCTTATTCTCAATTTTTATGTTGCATTTACAGAATAGAATATTTTGCAGCTTTTGTAGAACCTGCTTTCTTAACAATATTCTTTCTTATCAGTTCGTTTAAAGTACGTATTGTTTTATCTCTGTTAAAACCGCTTTCTTCCGAAATCTGTTTTCTTGATAGTACTCTAGAATTTCCTAATATTCGAATAATCTCTTTTTGATCATCATTCAAATTTAGCAAATTATTGTCAATTACTGGCAATAAGACTTTAATCGAGTTTTCATAAATTGAATATTCTGGTTTCAGCAGGCTGTATTGATAAGCAGCATTGATTCTCCGTATCCCAGTACCAAATTTCTCAATGTAATTCAGGCGAAAGAAGACATTTCCAATAATTGGATTTCTAAGCAGTGATATTTGTCCATTGAGATATTCTTGTGTTGAAATTCCATTTGGAAGTCCACCGGGAGAAATGATTTCTATATGATCATCAAACATGAGTACTCTTATATCTTCAGCGATATCCCATTCACGATGAATCAAAGCATTCGCAACTGCTTCTCTGAATGCATTTTCTGGAATTAAACTGACTGTTTCTCTGTTCACTCCTTCAATCTTTTCATATTGGTAGTATCTGCGGTATTGATCCATTGAATGACTGAATTGTGTCAAAATTGATATTCCTTTGAGTGATAAATGTTCTTTGATCACATTAATATCTGTTCCAAATTTCACCATTTCAATGCCAGGCATGTCATTGTGGTCCGCAAGAAGCTCTGCAGCTTTGTTGTAATGACCATCACTAGTCATCAAGTCAAGTGTCTTCAAGATATCATTGTTTAAATCATGAATATTCAGCTTGCTTATCAATTCCTCTTCCAAAGTATGAAATGATAAGTTCTTGATCTTTGTATCTTGCTTCTCAAACGTTTGATTTAATCCCTCCATGACCAAACGATTAAATTCAAATCGATCAACCTCGATTGTCTCTGAGTCATTTCTCTTATATGCTTTGTTTTTATATAAATAAGGCTTATAAAGGCCTTCATTAACTGTTACACATATTGTATTGTCAGAGTTCACCTGCATTGAATAGTCGGGTGCTGGATTTATATTATCATTGATCATTGTTTCAATCTGTTCGCATGATTCTTTCAAATGTTCGATTCCAACAATTTTATAATTATCCGTCACACCGAAAATAACTTTTCCTCCAGAATAGTTTGCGTAGGCTGATATTGTCTTTAAAAATGACCTTGTTACAGATTCTTTATACTCCAAGTATCTAGATTCTCTTTCCATTATTATTGCCTCCTTCCTTTTGAATTATAGCAGATATTGTTGCAAATTTGCGATTATTATTTATTTATTGCATATTTATCGCACTTTTATGATAATTATATGATATTTATTGCATTATAAATATATATGGTTCTGCTGCAAATATTAAAAAAACCGTTTCATTGAGCGGTTTTTCGTTTGGGGGTAGTGGAGCTGAGGGGAATTGAACCCCTGTCCAAGAATTGTCCCACATTCAAGCGTCTACAGTTTGTCCCGCTGATTGATAAGACAGTGAGTATGACAGCGGACTACCGACTCACTGAATTGAACTGTA
>Ga0183101_1002275_pt1 | contig 14007 bp, 21 predicted proteins | sample Biomet3_FD_127790 | JGI IMG/M metagenome (GOLD analysis project Ga0183101, IMG submission 127790) | Microbial communities from bioreactor (seeded with sewage sludge) at LBNL, California, USA - Biofuel metagenome 3 | ecosystem: Engineered > Bioreactor > Anaerobic > Unclassified ... | reverse complement strand
TATAAAGTTTAAAACATAACAACAGGTAAAATTTATTATTTTTATTTTTGGAGGATTTATTATGCAGATTATAGGATTATCAGGTAGAACAGGTAGTGGTAAAAGTACGAATTCACTAAGGATTGGAGCTAAGTATGGAGCTGACTTCATACTTGATGATGGTTTACTTATACGAATATCAGATGGGAAAGTTGTCGGTGGAATAAGTGCTAAGTCATCAGAAGACTATGAGGAAATTATAAGTATAGTTTTATTTCAAGATGATATAATGAACAAAGCCATGAGGTGTTTATTAAATGCTTATGATGTGAAAAGGTTGTTGATTGTTTCTCTTGACGCTATGGCAGTCAGCGATATTGCAGGAAGTTTAGGTTATCAATCAATTGGAGATGTTATAAACATAGAAGATGAAGTTGATTACAATTCTTTAGTGTTAGCTCGACAAAGTAGAAATGACAACAAGCATTGTATATTGGGAAGCAGGGAGCAGGTAGAAGAGTTTGTTAGTAAAACAAATAGCAAAATAAGAGGAAAATACATTATAGTAAGTAGCTCTGATAAAAGCTCAGAGATAATGTACGTACCTGCTTGATAAAATATTGGATACAAAAAAAGGAGATGTACTTAGGTACTTCTCCTTTTTATATGAAATAAACTCACAGTGTAGTAGAATTATAAAACAACTACAGATAGTGTTCCAACTTAACTAATAAATCTTGTTCTGTTTCATACTCAATAAATGTCATGCTAATTTTTTTTAATGCAGATGATAGTCTGCACCCCTTCCTATAAATACAAATAATCTGAATATCATTTGAATTTGCCCACCCAAGTTCAATTCCTATACCTAAAGATTGGGTAGAAACCTCTGCAATCACGCAATCACACCCACTATTAAATAAATCTTTGGAATTAAACAACTCGTCAGAATTGTCATGTGGTAATATAATTTGATGTTTAGAATATATTTTAGAATTTTTTAAAGGTTTATATAATTCTTCCTTAAAGTTATATTGAGTTGAATGACTTACATAAATTTTCATATTTTTTTCTCCTTCACATTTGCTACATATTGTTCAAATCCCATTACAATTCTTTGCATTATTTTTTATAATATTGTTTTCATCATTAATTACTTCTATTTGTTTAGTATCTATATATTGTTTCATTTGCTCGCATGTAATATGAAGTCCATTACACTCTGGTAATATATCTTCGTCTCGTATCCAAACAATAAATTTTTGATATTCTTCATCATACATAACATCATATAATTCATTATCTTCTATACACTTTATTACAGTCATTTATTTCACCCTTTCTACATATATCCAATTCTTTACTATTATGAACTAATAAAATAGACTTTTTGATGTTATTATAATTTAATATCACCATCTTCTACAAATGGGTTCATTAATAATAAATTTCTTTCAAATCTAATTTTCTTCAATATTTGTATCTTTTTATCATCTGATATATCTTTATCTTCTCGTATCCTAATCTCTATTTGGTGTAATGTTAATAAATCTTGAAGAAATTGCATATCACTTTCTAATTCATTCATAGACTGCCTCCTCATAAGGTTCGTATTTTATATTAAACAAACAAGGATACGTTTAGTATTAGCGTATCCTCATGTTTGAAATTAATCTTCATCGTAAGACCATGACATGTCCTCATACAAATTACAATCCTTACATTCTGTATTACCCAGTTGCCCTTTACAAAGAGGATAAGTCTCTCCATTTGGTATATAACAGCTATCCATTTTTTCTTTAGAAATAGGAACTTCTATTTCACCTTTACAAATTGTAGCGTCTTCTTCACTAAAAGGCAGATTATCTACTGGGCTAAATTCTATAACCTCTATCATTTCTGTGCATAGATACTCAGTTATATTATCTAAACAATAAGTATCTTTGTCCTTATCTTTGTCCTTGTCCTTAGTGCATGTATCGCAACAAATACAGCAACCACAACCTAATATAGTAGTTAATCCATGTCTAAAGGCAATAACTTCACTAAGAAGCTCTACTGGAATAAGTTCACCAGATGAAGCACATTCTTTTGTTCTATTCGATAGCCCGCAAATATATTGAAATCCCTTATTGGAATATGCTGTACTATAACTACCATAAACCATTACTGCAAAGTCAGCAAATAATTCAGCAGTTCTCTTATCGCACCCCTCGGCCATAACTAATTTTGAAAACCTTTTTCTTTTCATATTAAGTCCTCCTTCATTCTGATATTAGTTAATTTTAAGAAATCTATCCTTTTTCTCTCCTGCTCCTTCATATACTCATTAAAAGTATCATTCTCAACCTCTGTTAGAGGGTAAGAAATAAACGTGAACTCGTTTATGATGTCATCTGTATTTTCTTTATGTAAAACCAAATAACAGTCTCTATAAGAACACATCTGAGATGGCAAAAGCTCTTTTAATTCAACGAAGTATTCTCTATATTTATCTACAATAGGTTCAGATAGGCTAAATATCTCAGATAAATCCCGCTCTTTAAGTTCTCCGTCAAGAACAATTCTTAACTGATGACCTTTTAGTACAAAACTCTTTAAAGCATTATCTATTTGCATTGATTTATCTATATTCGGAGCAGACCTATATTTAAATACTTGAATTTCTATTTGATTAGGTCTTTCTGTTGGCACATGAAAGACACTATCAAACTTTCTTCTTCGTATATTGCGTCCTAATACTATTTCTATTAAAGTAACAATATCCAACGTTACACCTCCCTATATAAATCTAATATAATCCCGTTCCATCATATTTACTTAATAGGTCAGCAAGGATTTTATTATTATCTTCAAGTGATAGCAACGACCTTAGAATTTCTTTTTCTGTTAAATCTCTATACCACATTCTCTTGTCTGGTAACGAGAACCCAACATTTTCTTTTGTATATTCATAGGATAGTTGCCCATATAAATCAGGGTCGGAAGCATTGATTACAAAATCATAATCATTAGCTTTAATAAGTGTAGCAATTTCTTCAATTTGTATTGGTAAAAATTGAGTGACAGCTACATAAAAGCCCTCTGGAACTTTAGTGTTTTTCAATACAAGCTTTTTCCATACTCCATTAGGATTAACTGGAATAACCTTATCCGACACATGGGAAACAGGGTTCGCCATGAACGTTATGTCAGCAACAAAATCTAATGAACCTTTATTCTTATCATAAACATCTTGAATATATTGTCTTATTGACTTCTTTTCGGCAATTATTAAATATCTTTTCATGTTACATACTTCCTTTCATACTCTATTTATAAGGATTTTTAGTACACACGTCCCGTTTCCTCACGTCTTTTTAACAATTCTGATAAGATATATTCATTATCTTCCAATTGTTGTAATGCTCTTATAATTCCATTCTCTGTTAAGTCCATATGCCACATTCTCTTATCTGGTATTGAGAAGCCAACTTTTTCTTTAGTATATAAATATGCAAATTGTCCATATAAACCATTATCGCAAGCATTAATTATAAGGTCATAATCATTGGCTTGGATAAGTGACGTAATTTCATTAACTTGTACAGGTGTAAATTTTGTATTGGCCACATAATAACCCTCTGGTACTTCGGTAGTCTTTAATTCAAGCTTTTCCCATACTCCTGCTGTCGGGTCAATACTGAATACTTTATCGGATATATGAGCTACAGGATTAGCCATGTAGGTTACATCAGCAACAAAATCTAATAAGCCTTTATGTTTATCACAAGCCTCTTGTATAGGCTCTCTTATTGACTTCTTTTCAGCAATTATTAAATATCTTTTCATATTACATTCTTCCTTCCATCGTATATTAACAGCTTATGCCTGTTTCTTCATATTCCTTTAATAATTTAGTAAGTGCAAACCCGTTATCCTCAAACTTTTGTAATCCACTTAAAATATCTTTATCTGTTAAGGTGTTTAACCATAATCTCTTATCTGGTGTTGAAAACCCAACTTTTTCTTTTATGGATTCATATGAGAACTGCCCATATATACCACGGTCAAAGGCATTAACTATAAAATCATAATTACCTGAGCTTATAAGATTTTTAATTTCTTCTAATTGTTTAATTGAAACGTCCGTATTTACTATATAAAAGTCTTCTGGAACTTTAGTGTTTTTTAATTCAAGTTTTGCCCATATTCCTTCATTAATATCAACTCTTCTTACTTTATCCGATATATGTGATACTGGGTTAGTGGAAAATACAAAATCTGCAATATAGTCTAATAAGCCTTTGTTATTATCATAAACTTTCTTTATTTCCCTTAATAATGATGGTTTTTCAACAATAAATAAATATTTTTTCATACTACAGTACACTTCCTTTATATCAATTTAAATGCTATCACATCTATATAAATATCATAACAAATTCATTGACTGTAGTCAATGATAATGATAAAATATAATTAATAGTCAAATAGAAACCGAAGATGAAAGGAGATGTTTTCATGGAGAATAATAAGCATTTTGAACGATTGAAACAAATAAAAAAAGATTTGAATATGGACTGGGTTGTATTAAAGGAAGAAAACACTAAAGACCCATGTAAATGTGCATATGCAATCTTTGTAGATACTGGATACTATAGAAAGTATGTTGGAGAGGTAGGTCCTTTGAAAGAGAGAGAAGGATACGCCATAAAGATAAAGAAAACTGAGTTCACAAAGTTATTTAAAGGTAAAGACATTACTGGTAATGTTAGAAAATTGCTTGAACAATATGTAGAGCTTGAATACAAGGATATTGAAGATATTGATGTCAATGAAGAAGATATTAATATTGAGGGTCAGGTTGTTAATATAAGTTACGGAAATGAAGATGAACCTGAAAGTCACTTCGGTACGATATTAATTAAAGAAGCAACTGTAAATTACATAAAAGAATACGGTTATTCTAAAGAAGGTATTGAATAGGAGGGGGAAGATATATGAGATATTATGATAGACATATAAGTAGTGAATGTAGGGATGATTATTTCGACTATGAGTATAATAAGGATAATGAAATTGAGGTCACACACTATTATATTGAAAGTGAATATGGATATTACAGCTTAGTAAGATACTTCTTAAATAAGCACGGATATGAACTAAGTCCTAAAACTTTAATAGAGCATAAGAATATTTTCACAAAGAGTTCTGAATGTATAGATGTTATGCAAAAACTTATTCTGTCCAAGAAATTAAATATAGAATTGATTAAAGCTTATCTATCACATATAGATATTATTAAATACATTAATGAAACCAAGACTAAAGATGAACGTATATATGAGTTGTTAGCTACAAATAAGGTATGTGGACAATTTTATCACCTTAAAATTGAAGACATAGAGATATTTGATAAATACTTAAAAGAAGTGTTTAAAAGTAAGGTGGCTAAGTGGAGCAGATGGGATTATAGTTGGTTTGTGAGAGATAATCGACAACTAACTTATATTAACTTCTATAGAAAATATCTTGATATATTTGATATAAAGATATTACTATTTGAAAAATTGAATGTACCTTCAAAAATTGTTGAGGATTTTATAACTAAGAAATATATTGCGAAAGAAGTTCTTGGTGATAATGAATATGATGACCGTGATTATGACTTTAGGACTATGGCAAGAGATTACTCCAATAAACTATCTACAGACTTCATAAAGAATAATATAGATGTTTTAGGTGGATTAATAAATTGGCATGAAGCTAAATTAAATATAGATACACTGATGGAGTTAGAAGAAAGTATAAAGCATGAGGTCGTGAATTGCTATACAAATAAAGAAAACATCTTCCCAGTAAATAAGACAATAGAGTACATTAAGAAGTACCTTAATATAGAGGAATTCATTAAGTGTACTGAAATCAATATAGGAGAGACTGCCTGTAAAGAGTATGACCACTATAATTATAATGAGTTAATCAGGAGAATTGAGGTATTTATAAAATATATGTATCTCAATAAAGATAATAAGTATTCTTTAAAGCTAATGCTTGAAGTGGTACATACCTGCACCGCTCTAATAGATGAATACAAGAAGCTTATGGAAAATGGAGTATCAATCAAAGAAGCTCAAATAAGTATTAAAAATGCTTATGCAGGGAAGATAGAAGAGTTAGTATCATTATTTAATGATATTAAAGAGAGTATATAGGTGGAAGAAGGGAAACCTTCTTCTTTTTATAATAGAAAGGTGATGATGTTTATGAAATTTAAGCTTCGATTTTGGAACGCAATAGATAATCTATTCTGGTTAATCCTTGGGATTTTACTGATACATAAATCTTATGAACTATCAAATGTGATGTGGTGTATACCTTTTGGTGTTATTGGTTCAATTATAATAATTTGTATAGCTATCAGAATGTTGGTAACTTCCTTTCCAGAAGTAGATAAACCTATAAAGGAAACAGTACAATCTTGCAAATATACAAACATAGATTATGTCAGAGATTATATCAATAGAGAATATGTTGGCTTTGAAAATTTAAACAAATATGACTACTACTATGACAGGGCATTTATTACTCAAAACTTCAAGCCAATTAGCTTTGGAGAGTATTTAAAACACATCTTTCATAATGATTGTAACTTAGTATATACATTTGAAGTTGAGATTAAGAAAATGACCGAAAAATTACACTTAGAAAATACATTAAAAACAATAATAATAGATGGTCGCTGTATATACTCAATGGGAGATTATACATTTTATGAAGATGAAAAACAACAAATATCTTCATTGGCAAATAATCAAGAAATGAAATTAGATATTGTATACAATAAGCTTTTTTTAAGAGATGGACTCATAACAAGATATGTAATTGTAAATGCAGATACAAAGGAGAGATTATAATGAATGAACTTATACCATTTATAAAAGAAAGAAAAGGACTAATAATGTTTATGGATTTAGTTGCTTTAGAGCAGAGGGGAACTTATCTATATGCCATAGTAGGGATAAAGGAGCGGTCTTTAAATGACGCATTGAAACCTTCATGGAAGTTTAGAGACATATTAGTAAATAGTGAGTTTACCGCCCAGGACTTCATTGATTTATGTAAGGTAAATAAAATCAAATGTAGTGTATTTGCGGGAGATAGTATAGAGAGATATATTGTGTAGAAAATTAATTCAAAAGTAGTTAAGAGGTACTGCGGTACTTCTTATAAGGAGGTGATAACTTGATGGTATACGTAAACTACATATTATTAATATTGGTTTCCGAAGGTCTTTGTGCCTTATACTGCTATGCTAATTCATATGACAAAGAGGAGTTTAAAGGAAAATTTGGGCTTTTTGGAAGTTTTCTGTTAATAAACTTCATAATGCCTTGTGTAATGAGTTGGGTTTCTAAAATACACTAATAAGAGGGGTAAACCCATCCCCTCTTATTATAATACTATATATAACGTGAGGAGAGAATGAAATATGATAATTTTTAATGATGGTGATATATTGGAAATTAAAAATACAGAAGGAATAAGTGACCTCATTTGGTATACAAAAAATGGAGAAGATGAAACTTCTTCTGAACTAACAGTTGGAGAGAAAGTAAATGTCATGTTTTATGAACGCAATAAATATGATAGAACCAATATATACTATCTTTCAAAAGATGATTTAATATCGCAGAATTTCACTGAAAAAGAGATGGAATTAATATTTCAGGTTTCAAGAAAAAAATTGAATTTTGATGATACTAAAGTAATAGAAGATATTTATAAACGGGCTAAAGAGGAATATAAAAATGGGATCGCAGTACCAGTAGAAAATGGTCATCCTTGTGGTTGGGAATGGTTAAGTTTTGAATACTTAGGCGGGGCAATAGAAGATGATGGTTATTCTTCTTTGGATATTTGGGTGTTTGAAGATGAAGATATTAGCAATGGTTGTGGGACTGATTGTTATTATGGATTAACTCTAAAAGAGGTTTTAAAGAAAACTAATGGAAGATTTGCTTTTGAGGTTAACGGAAATAACATTGACTGGGATAACGATTAGTATTTAATATAACATGGAGGATTAAAATGAAAATAATTCTATTAATTATACTTATAGTTATTAACTTAATATCCATAGCTGTATTCGTAAAAACCTTATTTAATACTGAAAAAGAATGTAGAGATACATCTAAGCCATTAGTTAAATTCGGAGTGTCTTGTATCTTCATAGGGGTTGCTCTTGCTGTTGTGTTGAGCCACTAATATAGTGTAGACATAAGAGGTAAATAATATTAAAATGATGTATATGGAATGATGTAAAGGAAGTGATGGCTTTGAAGAGAAGGAGTACAGTTATATACTTTGTAGTTTCAATAGTATGTGCAATAATATCAACCATTGCTACAATTAAAACTCAAAGTATACCAGGAGATGTATTTATAAAAGTAGTATGGCTATTTGCTAATAAGATAGTAACCATAATAGGAATTGCTTGCATGATTGTAGCATTTTTAAGTCTATCGGGTGGTTATAATAAGAAATAATGGTCTTTCATATAGAGTAGAGAAGGGTGTCGAAGCCCTTCTTTTTTATTGCTTGTTATATCAGTCCATTTCCAACTGTATAATGTTATAAAGTAAACAACAAAACGGGCAGTCTATTAAAGATTTTATTTTGAAAGGATTTGATTAATATGGCAATTTTAAATGTAAAAGAATTAAGTTTACTGTTAGATTTAGTGAAAGAATTAGAGGCTAAAGCAGAGTATTACAAGGATATGAATAAGGAAAAAACAGAAGTGGAAAAGTTTGCTTTTTCAATAACAACTGAGGATGAAGGTATAGATGGAGTATATTTACTTGTAAATGCTGACCAGTTAACCGCTATAGAATTATTTAAAGATACAAGTGTAGATATAAATGGTATATGTGGCGGAGAGATAGATGAAAGTGTTGCGGTAGATATAATAAAGACCATTGTAAAGATAACTAAGCATACAATATTGTTTGATAATTCAGAGGAGCTAATACATGCTTTCAAAGTAAATGACAATGGTGACGTTGTAGATATTTATGAAGCTATGTTTTCTGAACTTAATGAAAATAAGGAGTTATTTAAAGAAAATAGCAGTAGAGAAAAAATACAATTTAGAATATTTACATACCCGCTATCTTTGGTCATAAATGTTTATGATGAAGGAGATTTTTATGGAGATATGGTGTGCATGGATATTAATAATGAAACAATATCTATAAGAAATTACAATAAGTTAAGATTGGATAAACCCGCAATTGTAAAACTATTTAATATAGTAGAAAAACATACAGGAAAGAAAGTTAAATTATGATAACTACTCAATACAGGAGGTGCTTAGGCACTTCTTTTTTTATAAAAGTGAAATTAGGAAAAATAAAGAAATAATTATATTTCAGAGAAGAAGAGTTTAAAAGCTCTTCTTTATTTATGCACTTTAGTTGACTGTAGTCAATGAATTATAGTAAAATATACATAAGAGAAGCAGACCTTTAGGGTCCTGTTATTCTTTCATTTTAATGTTGACTGTAGTTAATAAATGAAGATAACTACATATATAGATATAGTATATTGTAAAGGAAGTGCTAAATTTGAGAAGAAAAATAACAAATGAAGAATATATTGAAAGATTAAAACTAATAGGGATTAAATTAAAAAAAAGCAGTGTTTATATAGGTCGTAGTACAGAAATAATTCATATATGCCCTACTTGCGGAAATGATTGGATGGTTCGCCCTAATGATATACTGTCAGGAGCGAAACAATGTTTAGATTGTAGCAATAATAAGAAAGGATCGTTGATGGCAATTATTTTAAAACAAGTATTAAAATATTACTTTCCTAATACTAAACATAACTATAATTATTGCTCGTTTATTCCAGAATTAAATATTTTAGTTGAATATAAATCAGAATACCAGGACAGTAAAAAACAAAAGAATATGAAAGATGTATATATTAAGGAATGTGAAAATAATTATGAGTATATAAGTGTAGACCATATGGAGTTATCTCCGCTACAAGCCATACAGTTATTTTTTCCATGGTTAACTGAAATGCCCTCTCACTTAGATATATCATCGTTTTGTATAATCCCCATAAATACACTTGAAAAGGTTCAAGAACTTCTAAATTTAAAGAAATACAATTATAAGCAGATCGCAGAAATTGTTGGGGAAGGAATTTCTCATAGGTCTATATCAAGAGCTATATCAAGAAAGCTATTAATTAGACCTAATTATAAGAGAAAAGCACCTATGGATAAGTTAATGAAAAAAGTAGTGCAACTAAAACTTGATGGTACGCCAGTTAACGAATATAATAGTTTGACCAGTGTTGTAAATGAAGAGTTTAAGAAAGGTTCTGTGAATGGGGCTTGCTTAGGCAAATACGCAACCAAGGGACATGAGTATAAAAATTATCTATGGTACTATAAATCCGAATATGATGAAATGCTAAATAGATATGGAAAACATTCTATCGCTGAGACAATTGTTAGAAACCAACAGGGATTGATGAAATAGTTAGGGTTCATAAAAAGAACTCCATACTAAAGGAATATAACAATATAGATGAAGTTATATCTGATAGTTTTACCTGTAGAACTATTATAGAGGCGTGTAAGGGTAACTATGTTTATGGACATGAGTGCAGGGGATATTCCTGGTACTATAAAGATGATTATGAAGAAATTATAAAAGGTTAATGAAAATAGCTATACATTTAAAGAGGTGCTTAGGTACTTCTTTTTTTATGCAGTTTTGTATATTTTCATTGACTACAGTCAATGAATTATAGTAAAATATATGTAGAGAAACAGAGCTTTCGAGTTCTGTTATTTTTATACCCTTTGCGTTGACTATTGTCAACGTAATTGATTTTAAATTGACTAAATGGAATGAAATTTAAATATACAAATGAGAAAGTATTAGGGAGTGTGATATACATATGAAAAGAAATTTAAGAAGCACAATAGAATGTAATAAGAATAACTATTATAAAACATCAATAGAGACGGTTATTAAAGGTAAAAAAGTAGAGGTAAAAATTGGAGATATATTTGGTAAATGGACAGTAAAAAAAATAAGAGGCAATACTAAAATTTTATGTAAATGTAGTTGTGGCAGAACTGAAAAAGAATTAACTGCAAGTAACTTAATTAATAAACAAAGTGTCCAGTGTAGAAAGTGCAGAATAGACGCAACTACAAAAGATAAACAAACATTAAAAAATAAACAAACATTTGAAGATTTTATGAATGATTTATCATCAATTAATAGTTCATTAAAAATTAAAGAGGGACAAGTATTTGAAGGATATGGTAAAAAAATTATTTATATATGTCCTGATTGTGGAAAGGAACGGAGAGCAACCCCAGTACGAATTTTATCGGGACTAAAGAGATGTGAAGACTGTGATTATAAATTACGTATAAAAGAAACAGGTGTCAAGGTAAAAGATAGTTGTTTTTATAAAGGACGTAGCACATATTTAACACATATATGTCCAGTATGTGGTCAAGATTGGGAGACTACTCCATCAAGTATTATTCAAGGAAGTCGAATGTGTTGGGATTGTACTATGAGAAATAAGGAATCAATGGTAGCGACAGTTTGTAAACAAGTATTTAAACATATATATCAATGTTCAAAGCCAGAATGTGATTTAGGGTTCAGGGGGGATAACGGGGGTGTGAGTGCTTATGACTTGTATGTTCCGAAGTTAAAAACAGTTTTTGAATTTCAGTCTCGATACCATGATAGCGAAGAAAAAAAGATACTTGATGAAAAAAAAGGGGTTTATGCAATAGAAGAGTTAAAACTTAATTATGTGGCTATAGACCATAGAGATTATACACCATTGCAAGCTCTTCAATTATTTTTTCCTGATATAAAAGAAATACCAGAATATGTTGATCCTAATAAAACAAGTGTGAGGTCATGGGAATTAGAAGACGCTCAAATTCTATTAGACGAGGGAGCTTCTTATAAAGAAGTAGCTATTCAATTAAAAACAACATATAGTGCAATAATTACTGCTGTTTCAAAAGGGCGGTTAATAAAACCTTTAAATTATACTCCAAATTATACTCAAAAACGAAAAAAGCACAGTAAAAAAATTGTAAAATTAAATCTTGAAGGAAAAGAAATAGACAATTATGAGTGTGCTTCTATAATTGAAGATGTAAAGGTTAATTGTGTATATTCAGCTTGTAGTGGTAATAATAGTAGCGAATATAATGGACATAAGTATAAGGGTTTTTTATGGTTTTACGAAGATGAATATAAAAAAATGAACTCAAATGATATTGTTAAACTTTTAGAAATTTCAACTAAAAAGAATATTAATACTAAAAAGAATATTAATACTAAAAAAAGAAAAACTGTTATTTGTTATAATATTGAGGATGTAAGTATTGTTGAATATGATAGCTCAACAACTATTATAGCGGGTTTTGGTATTACCTCTGTACGTAATGCTTGTAGGGGAGAATATAGTATTAATTGTCAAGGTCATAAATATGCTAATTATTTATGGTTTTACAAAGATGAATATGAAAAATTAAATCAAGCTGATATAAAGAATATTTTAGAATGTTCAACTAAGAAAAGGGTAACTATAAAGAAAAATAAGAAAATTATAGGTTTTAGCACTAAGGATGAAACAATTTTAGAATATGACAACTCTAACATTCCTGATATATTTGAAGTCACTTCTTTGCTTAAAGCTTGTAGAGGTAAATGTGACAAAAGTGGTCATAAATATAAAGGATACCTTTGGTACTTTAAATCAGATTATGAAAAAATGATAAAGGATAGTATTGGACAAGCAGGATAATAGGAAGTGGTGAAAACCACTTCTTTTTTGTTATACATAAAAGTCATTATAAAAACCTTGTAAGCCCAATAAGATAAAAATGAGTACCAAACAAAAAATACAAACAATTTATGTACATAAAGGGAGATTTAATGATAGTAACATATGATGAAAGTTTACATAATATAAAAATTAAAGAACCTACTAAAAATAGGTCTACAACACAAACATTTTTATACTCAAAAGAAACTGGTGAATTAGTAGCTGTTCAGTGTAATGTATGTGGGGAAATAAAATCATTTGATGATTTTAGAAAACCTGATAAGAATGGTGTGATGAATAAATATCAATGCAGAGAGTGTGAAAAGTCACGCAAGAAAGAACATGGTGGATATAATACTGGAAAGATATATATTTACATGGTGACATTCTTCAATAACTCTATATATGTTGGACAAACAAAAGGTTTACAAGCGAGAGTAACTACACATATATCGGACTTAAAAAGGGGTAATCATTGTGATGAAATATTAAAATATTATAATGAACATCCAGATGAAACAGTAGAATGTTTTAAAAATTACAAGGTCATAAAAACATTTGATGTTAACACATCTAAAGATATTGTAGATAAATATGAATATGAGCTACAAATTGAATATCATAAAAAAGGGTACAAGGTACTGGGAAGACAATCTGTCGATATAAGATTTTTGAAATATCTTTTAGATACTAATAGGATTACAAATATATTTGACTGTATAGTTTAAATATACTTACAGCAATAAATGCAAGAGGAGAAGTGTTTCTACACTTCTTTTTTTATGCAAAAATCGAGTTTTAAGTAGCTTGTCCAAAAAGGTGAACAAAATGTCAATTTGGCGAACCTTTTTCCACTAAATTATGGTATAATATATATAGATTTTATATAGTAAAGGAGAAAAATAGATGTATATTAATAGTGATATGATTATCGCATTTATAGATAAATACAATCCTCAGTTCAATGAGAGCAAAACTCCTGGTAGAGTACAAATGTCTACCTCTATCACAGGAATAATCGAAGGCTCTTCTGCAAGGGATTTATTTAAAAGAGGAATTCAAGAAGCTCGGAAGCATGAGCAGTTACAGCCACAATAATGTTTACACCATAACAATAAGGGGGGGGGAGTGCCAAAGATGAAAAAGAAA
>Ga0183101_1002272_pt1 | contig 14021 bp, 14 predicted proteins | sample Biomet3_FD_127790 | JGI IMG/M metagenome (GOLD analysis project Ga0183101, IMG submission 127790) | Microbial communities from bioreactor (seeded with sewage sludge) at LBNL, California, USA - Biofuel metagenome 3 | ecosystem: Engineered > Bioreactor > Anaerobic > Unclassified ... | reverse complement strand
TTTTTTTATATTTTCTAAAATACTTAATCCCTATTTCTATTAGAATGAAAACTTCTCATATTTAAATATTAAAATTTCCATTAACCTATTATCAATTTAAATCTTTACGAAATCCATTATTCCTTCTAAAAAGCAAATCTTTTAAACTCAATTCTGATTTTTCTTACTTATTTCCTTAAATCTGTGCGAAAGCAATTAATACTGTATTTTACATTTATACATTTTTAGTGTAAATATTGATTTTAAATTCAAAAAAGATTATTATTGTAATATATTATTTATGGGGTGGTGGCGAATTTATGGATATTGGGTTAACTAAAGAAGATTCTTTAGAAATATTAAAAAATGTTTTTTGCATATCTATTGCTTCTAAAGAAATCGTACATGAAGATATTGATGAAATATATAATAAAAATAAAATTTTATATTTACAACACTATAAAGATAGTAAATTATATAATTCTATTTTAAATAAAAGTTTAAGTTATAAAACTGAAATTTATATAAGAAAATTCATAGGAATATTAGAAGATGCAGTAAAACAAGATGATTCAACTAATGTAATAAAATTATATAAAAAGGCATTTAAAAAAGTATACAATAATACTAAAAATTTAGATTCTATAAAAATGTCTGATATTATAAAATTCTTAAATTTAACAGATTCTGAAAGTATTATTGAAGGTTTATCTGCATTTTACTTTTATGGAATGAGAGGTATTTTAGACACATCTGACATTGAAAACTATGATATTAATGGTATGCTAAGCGAAATATACGTTTTCCTTCTTTATAAAAAAGTGAATTTCTCAGATGAAATGATTCAGGCTAAAAATAAAGATATTATAAAGTTAAGAAATCATTTCGGAATAAAAAACAAAGATTATGTTGCAGATGATTTAATTACTGATATTCTTAATAACGAAGTTTCTATCTATCTAAAAAATAATCCTAATACAGATAAATCTGACGCATTATATAAAGTTCAAAAAGTAGGAAAAATAGGCATACATATCGGATTTATGGAAGGGTTGTATAAACTTCTGGAACTTAATGCAACTCAAATAGCTAAAAAAATAACTTTCACTTCACGAGAACTTTCTGAAATTTTATTAAGTTATAAACTTGAAGGAAGCTTTGATGATTATACTGATGATGAAAATTTACGTCCATACATAATATCAGCAATATATATGGCTATATTAAGCAAAGAATATAAAAATTTAAGAGCCGATTACTCTAAATATGTATCTGAGGAAAGTATAATTGAAATTCATAATTTGCAGGAGAAATTAGAAAATTCTATAAATGAGGTAAATAAATTAAAAGCAGATTTTGAAATTAAGGAAAAAGCATTAACAGATAAAGAACAAAGCTTACTGAAGGAAATTGAGCTATTGAAAAAAGAAAACTCTTTTCTAAAGAAAAATGTCAGCGATGCTACAGCACTGAAAACAGAAATTATAAAGCTTAGAGAATTTGTCTTTAATTCACAAAATAATATTGAAGACGAAATTGCAGTAACTGAAGAATTAGATTTATCTACTATTAAAGATAAAAATATAGTAATCATCGGCGGGACTACCTCTTGGACTAAAAAATTAAAAGAATTATTCCCTAAATGGCAATTTGTAGGCGTGGAACAAAAGAATAATAACTTATCATTTATAAATAATTGTGATTTTCTATTTATCAATATTAATATGACACATTCATTATATTTTAAAATCAAATCTCTAATAGAAAAATATAACATAAAATATAATTTTCTAAAAAGTACAAATAACATAAATAACACATTACATGAAATAGTATCTAATTTAAAAAACTAATTGGCTTTAAATAAAAAATGGACTTGCTATGTAAATATTCTAACAAGTCCATTTTTAAATTTTTTAATTAGAAATGAGCAATATTTATTATTTAAATCTATACCTTAACACTGTAACCTTTCCAACAGCATGCTATTTCTTCTTGATGGTACTTTTATCACTGCTTCATCAAAAGTTTGCTTATTTCCAATAATAATTACTTTTTCAATAGCTCTTGTGACTGCAACATATATTAAATTAGTATTAAATAATTCTTCTTTTTTCTCATCTACTGCTAAAATTATAACCTTGTTTGAACTTCCCTGCATTTTATGAATTGTTAAAGCATATGCTAAATTCAAATTTACAGTATTTTTATATTTAACTTTCTTATACCCATAATCTACAATTAAAGCAGTATCATTAAAATCTTCGCTAATATAAATTATTTTACCTATTTCCCCATTGAAAACCTCTAAATTATAATCATTTGCAGTTTGTATTACTTTATTATCAATAGAAAGATTTTTATTTATTTTTTCATATGGAAAATATCTATCTCCTATCTTTTTATTTATTCCTTTTACACCAGTTGCCCCTTCATTCACAGGAGTAAGTATAGTTATATCATCTAAATTGTACCCATTGTTTAGTAATATTTCTATTTCATTCAATATTTGATTTGATATTTTGTTATGATTGCAAGGAACAAATTTGAATTCTTCATTTTCATATTTTTTATATTCAAAATTAGGTATATACTTACAATTGGACTCATATTTCAATATCTTTTCTGCATTTTTAGCTATTAAACTTTTATATTTATCTTTCTGCCTATGATTCCCATCAAGTATTGTGATATTTACTGAGTTGCTTTCTTTTATATCTTTAAACGCTTGTCCCATTCCTACAGGTTGGAGTTGATGTTCATCTCCAACCAAAATTATCTTAGTACTTAGCTCTAAACTGGCAAACAGCTCTGAAAATAGCTTTAAATCTAAAATTGATGCTTCATCTATTATTAAGTAATCAATATCTTTTATTTTCTTTATTTTGTAAAATTCATCCTCTTTTTTATTTAAAAATCTGTGTATAGTTATAGCTGATATACCCAAACTATTTAATTCCAAATTAATTACATTTACCGCTTTACCTGCTAAAGATACTATAGAAACATTCTTATTTAAAGCTTTTATACACGCTACCAAGGTACAAATAGTAAATGTTTTACCACTACCTGCTCCGCCACTTAATATTGAGATATTCTTAGTTAAAGCTGTAGATATACTCTCTTGTTGCTTTTTATCTAACACATTAACACTATTATCAATTATTCCTTTAACTTTTTCATTATCCTCTAACGTTAATTTTGTATCTTTAATTGTTCTTCTTTTTAGAAAATTATTTATTAGAGACACCTCTAATAAATAATTTTCTGTAAGATATACTCTATCTTCTTTAATAATAACTAATTTATCGTTCTCTAAAATAGATAACATTTTATTTATATCTATATCAGTAAACTCATTTACTACATCTCCAAGATAAGAAAATACATGCCCCTTATTATCACAAGTTTTATACAAGCTTCTTAAAATATTACTTAATGTTATTGTATCATTGTCTTTTTTTATTTTATTTATATTAGTATCCTTATTTTCAAATCTTACTAACATATAAGGCTTATTTATTAATATGTCAACTATATCTTTAGCATAATCTTTACTTAAAAAATACCCTATCATCTCATTTTTCAATTTATATTTATCTTTAAAATTTATGAGATTGTCCTTGTTTTTAAAAAATAACAAATTATCTATTAAATTTTTTGTTTCCTTATCGTCATACTTATTTAACTTAACTGCATCTATAATGCTTTGCATAGAATCAAGATTTAGATAATATTCTATATCCTCTTTATTCAATACCCCTTTCAACAGTTCAGTTGCTTCTTTTAATACTATCCTATCTACACCACATTTAACTACATTCCCAACTATTGCATCGCCTTTATCATATTTTATTAGCTCTGCAAGATATTCATTTCCCTTGATAAAATTATAATAATATTCACAAATTATAATGATATCTATAATATCACCATCTTCATATTTTTGAGCGTGTATTTTGATAAACCCATTCTTCTTATCTCTTGCTATTATATCTTTAACAATAAATTTTATCTTCATTCCAAATCTTCTTTCTTACAACTTTATCTTTAAATACTTTTTTAGCTATACTTTCTCCGAAGCATTCAATTATAGTTTTAGCTTTTATTTTAGAGAATCGTGTACCTTTATCTAATAATTGTTTAGCTATATTTTCTGCTTTAACAAATGTTTCTTCTGTATATTCATGAATTATATATTCAGTTGTTCTATTTCTAACAGATTCATCATCATTAGTTTTTTTTACTTCTTCTTTTTCATAAAATTCAAGCACTGCAAACCCATTTATATAATAAAGTATTGAACTTTGACGACATCCAACTCTTTCTGCAATATCATTCTGTGAATACTTTATCTTGTTTATACTTTTTGCATCGCTTTGTCTAATAGCAATAGTTAATATCTCTTTTAAAACATAAACATGTTTATTGATTAACTTATACAAATTAGGATATTTAGCCTTAGATATATTTTCTATCATTTTAATATTATTTCTATAAATCTGTTTTAATAGGTCTGCGTCTGAAACATGAATATCTAATAACTCAATTAATTGTATAATTGCTTCTTGAGGATGTTGTATGTTAAATAACATACAATATATATCTATAAAAGAGTACTTTAATTTATATTCTTTATAACTATTTCCAATGTAAATATGATATTTACCGTCAATATCTTTATTTATATACGCGTTATTATAAATTGCTATATACGCTTCTATTACTTGATGTTTTTTATCAAAATCTTTTACATATATATTATTTAAACCATATTCTTTAGATAATTCATTTATTATATTTTCATATTCCTCTTTAGTATTATTTATTTTACAAGCTATATATTTAACTTCCACTGGTACATCTAATTTAAAAATTTCCTTTTCCTTATAATTAAAACCAAAGTATTTAAATAAATTAGTGTTATTTATAAGTTCTATTGCTTCAGCAGATGTTTTTACTGTCTTACTTAATTTATTATTTTTTATATTCTCTTTATAAAGATTTAGGTCTATTTTACATTCATTTTTCAAATTTTGAATTACTTTTTGAAGCATATTAATATGGTCTATAAATTCTTTTGTAAATTCTTCATTTGTATCTTCCAATAATTTTTTATCATTTTTTAATAATGCTATTTCCTTATTTTGTTTATGCTTATTTATAGCTTTTCTATTTAACATTTTTTTATTTTTCCTTTCTTTTTCACTTTTAATGATTTAAATTTAATACGAAATTCTACTTTACTATTAGTAGATATGATTTTTTCTATTTTCATTGTGTATATAACTAAATACTTCTTAATGTATTGCTAAAATTTTGTGTTAAGCACTGCATTTTGAATAAATGCCAAAATTCAAATAATGTAAATCGAATGGAGCATTTTCAATTAACATCTCACTTATATATAAGTCACTACCTCTTAAATGCTCCATTTTGATTTGTTGCACCAATTGCCTTGAGTTTAATATTACAAATAGAACTTTGAAATATTAGTGACATGCTGATTTAACCACTACATTTGAGATAACTTCCAACATTTAAACAGATTAAAACGAATGGAGCATTTTACAATAGCTATCTGCTTTATATAGAAGTCGCTGTCTCTTAAATGCTCCATTTTGATTTATTACATCAACTGCTATAAATGTAATATTACAACTAAAGCTTTGAGATATTGCTAAAACATTGATTTAGCCACTGCATTTAAAATAACTACTAACATTAAAACAGATTAAAACGAATGGAGCATTTTCAACTACCATCTCACTTATATATAAGTTACCATCTCTTAAATGCTCCATTTAGGCTTATTGCACCAATTACTTTGAGTTTAATATTACAAATAAAACTTTGAACTATTACTGAAATCTTGATTTAACCACTGCATTTAAGATAACCTCCAACATTTAAATAGATTAAAACGAATGGAGCATTTTCAATTGTCATCTGTTTTATATATAAATTGTTGTATTTTTGATGCTCCATTTTGAGCTTATGATATCAGCTCCTTAGGTTTGTGATAACAACTTATCAGTAACTTAGCTCTTTAGATTTATATATTCTAAAATTTAAAATTGTAACTATATAAATAACATTACTTATATAACACAAGTTCTTTTCTATATTAACTCTTTAATATTTCAATGTTTATCAATTAGTTACCCGGAGGAATAGTAATTGATAGTCTTAACTATAATTTAATATGTCAAGTAGGATTTTTATAATTAACATTGATAATTAAAAGAATTATAAAAATAGTTATACGACCGACTTTTTATAGTTATTTTTTGCATGATAGATATTTACTACCTACCATGCATTTTAACCTTTGGCCGCATCTCCAGAACTTAATAAATTTCTAATATACGTAACTAATAATTTCTTGATTTCAATTGCAATAGCTTCAATTTCATCATACTTTTCTTTTGCTATATACCCATTAATAAGAGCTATATCCAAATGGCATTGACTCTCACATAAGCTTCCTACAGCAATAGATAAAAATGATACCTCGCGCTTTTTATATAACTGCGAATTCCCTTCACTGATTTGCGCACCTAAACTCTGTGAACTGCGCCGTAACTGGTCTTTCAATATATATTCCTCACAAGCTGGCAACGAATTTATTACTTCTAAACATTGTTTAATGAATTCTAAGCTTAGCTGATAGGCTTTAAGCTTTCTAAAATCTTTAATAACAATATCTTTTTCTTCTAATTCCTCTAAATAATCAGTTTCCGCATCTATAATTGTCTTCATTTCTTTACTTCCTCCATTTTCTTTTTTAATCCAAAAATCATTTTTCTTATTTGTGATAATTCATTCTTTTCTACTTTATTCTTTAACAGCTTGTCTGCCTCATAAGTCCATTTAAGTGCTTTATTTAGGTCATAGATGATAAAATTAACGTATAAGCAATCTCCTGTACTTTTAGCAATATATTGTGCAATCCTGCTAATGGCTTTTTTCATCTTAAATCTATCCGCTTCATCATAATCTTCATTTGTAGTTGCAATCTTATATAACTGTAAGGTTCTTTTGTAAACAATAAGACTTCTAAAGTCTTTAACAAAATAATTCTCCATGTCCCTTTTCTCCTTATTTTTAATAAAAAAAATAAGAGCTTGTTAATTAAATAGACTATTAACACTCTAATAGCCTTTTCCTTTAAAAAACAAACTCTTATTACAATCATGAATATACATGATGTACTAAGCCCTTTATAAACTAATTCAATATTAAATTATTTATTATATTTTACCATTAAATAAATATTATGTAAATACATATTTTGTATAATATCTATCTTCATATAATAAATACATTTTCAATTGAACCCTTATCCCTCATTACCCCTTAATCCTAAACAAAGCAATTCTGTATTTCTTAATTCTAATTTCCCCTTTATCCTGAGCTTTAGCTCTTGTATCTTGACATAAAGCTCTTCAGTGCATAACTAACTAAATCTTTATTAGAAACAAATGAATTATTTTTACAGAACTTATTCCAATCTGAATTAATTTCTGAATCTAATGTTATACTTCTCGTAGTAAGTTTTTCTCCACAAGTTCCTGCACTCATTCTTATATCAGATTTAGCATTTTTAAACTCGCCATAATCTTTTATCATAGCCCTTAATACTGCCACTTCTTTGTCTGTAAAAGAACTTCCTACATCTTCTTTTATAAACTTCTTAATGGATGCTACATAGAAACAGCCTTGTTCAGCCATTTTTCCCGTAACCCATGTATAACTAAATCCTAAATCTGATATAGCTTCTGTGCCACCAGTTAGAATCTTATTATTTAGCAGTTCTATTTGCTCACTTAATGTTAACCTTAAGAACTCTTCTTGCGCATTTTTATTGATTGTTTTTTTTGACATAATTAACTACCTCCAGTGTTATTTATTGATATTATGTTATACTGAAGTCGGTTAAATTTTATAACTATATCTATGCACTATATATACTTTTTTATATTTTTATAGCCACCAGTATCTCCTTCTTTTATCACATACAAATTCCAATATTAGCTTTGCTTCAGAATATGAATCAATTAATGTTGGTTTAATCTCAAAATCTTTATCATGTAATAGTAATTTCTCATATTCTTCCTTATCTTCTTTATAAATTTTAGAAAACTCAAAATTATAATTATAGAATTCTTTCATTTGGTTTTTTAAATACCAAAATGAAGTATGATTATCTTTAGTACACTCAAAGATTTTTTGCAATATAAAATATTCTTTTTTATTTTCTCTATTTTTCTTAACTTTAATATAGGCTTGACATTTATTTGAATCATTTACTTTAAAACTTCTTAATATTATTTTACCTTTTGAAATTCCATTTTCTTCACATAATACATTTGCTTTTTTCATACATATTAATTTTATGTTCAAGAAATATGAATCTTTAGTTTCTAAAAGTCCTAACTCTGTCTCAAAACTTTCTTTATTAGTGATAACAATATTTAAATATTCTGCTTTTGTAATAAAATCATCAATTTTAATTTCAAAGCCATAATATTCGAAGCAGTCCAAAAACATTTTTAAAGTATATTCTTCTTCTTTTTCTCTTTGCTTAAAATATGCATTTAAAACCTTTCTAATGACTTCTAATTTTTCAGTATATGTCTTGTCCACTTTTATATAAGTTTTGAATGCAATTCTTTTGTCATCTACTCCATCAATAAATGTTTTATCATCATATTCTAAGTAATTTGTTTCCAATTCTTCCATAACATATCCCATCCTTTTATTTATAATATTTTTGTATTTTTACTTTAATCTTTTTGATTTCTCATTCGTCTAAAAATCTATTTTTATTAAATCTTCTTCTCCATCTGCAATATATAAATAATTTTAGTGCTTTATAATTGTTGTGAATTCCCTGCTCCCATCATCCTTGTTAAAGTCTGATGAGAAACTATCTAAATGCTCAAAACTCTCTATAGCCCTTGGCATAAGTTTTGACGCTGTGCAATTTTCAAAGAACAAAAAAACTGGTCTTGCTTTAGAAATTTTACATTTATAGTTTGTTTATGGTGATTTTTGATTTAGACGCACTGGTTGTGCATCATTAAAAAATCTATTGAAACATTTGCTGTTTCACCATATTCAATTTCTATAAAATTTCTAAAACAAGACCAGCATTGCTAATCTTTAATTAAATTATGGATTTATTTTATAATCTTTACCATAGCTTGTCAATATAGTTGCAAAAATAAAATATAACCTTTTAAATTATATATTGCCTCTTTTAATTATAAAAAACTTTTGTATGTCTGGTACTATTCATTACTTAAAGGTTTCCAATTTTCATCTTTTACATCATATATATCTGGCTTTCTTACATTTTTTATCATACTTTCTTCACACGCACCAAATTCAATAAAGTTCTTTTGTGCTTGTCTTAATGAAACAGTATTTGCTCCTCCATCAAGGTCAACCTTTTTTGATTGCAATGGGTCATCTTCCCAAAAGCAAATAGGGCAAATATCCCAACTAAATTGTTCATCTAATGTTTTATACCCACAACATGGACAAGTATACTTTTCTGCCATTGCAAAACCTCCTGAAACTATTTTACTCATATAACTATGATAAGTATTACTTAACACTCTTAATAACTTCTGGTTCAAACCTATATTTCTGTGTAGCCTTAGGATATTTAACCTTATCTACTTCACTTAGAAACATATTAATAGGTCTTGCATATACCCCACAATCTCCATATAATGCTTTATATATAACCATTTTTTCTCCTGTCTCTGTATGTTCTGCAATATCTATAAGCAAATACAAGTCACCCTTAAAATGTCTAAATATTTTTCCTCTTAATGTCATCAAGTCTATATTTTGCATTTAATCACTCCTTAATGAAAAATTTACCATTCTCAATCTTCTTTATTAGCTTATCAAGTCTCTTTTTTTGTGCATCAGTTAGAGACTCTTTTCTTTTTAGCAATACAGCTACAAATTCTTTGGAATTTTCTTCATTAATACATATAAAGGCTCTCTCTGCATGTTGTCCAACTTCTTTGGGTCTACAAGTTTCTAAATATTCAATTATTTTTTTGAACATAATCTTTTCGTAATGTGTATCTACTTTTGCTAATTCAGCAAATACACTAATGCTATTATCTCTGGTTATTACACTTCCATTTTCATATGCCGAAATAACAGTTTCTATATTTTCAAATACTTCTTTTGGTTTTAAGAATGTAATTTGAGATATTGCTGTCATACTCCCCCAAACAAGCCTATTATTTCTTGATTTCAAAAGTTGTATAAAATCTAAAACATAATCTGCAATTAATTTAGGCTTTATTTCACCTATTTCATAAAGAATTTTTATACAATCATTTGCAATTTGTTGCTTTTTATTTTTTAACCCATTAACAATTTCTCTAATACCCTCTAAGTCTTCGGAATTACTTAATTCAAGTGCTAACGTAATATTAGGCTCTTCATCATTTCTTCCAAGGTTATATGCTATTTTTTCTATCATATTTTACTCCTTATAAGAAAATCACAAATATTTGCTATAATTATATCTTAATTGTAGTCATAATACCAATATTTTCAATTTATATTTTAAAAACTTTACAAAGCCCTTATGATTTATATTCATAATACTTTTAAACCTCTTATTTAAGCGCAAATAAAGTTCAAAATTGAATTTAATTTTGAACTCCATTTTTCAACTATAATATAATATCTTCTCCTTCAATATCATCCTTTATTTGATTTAGCTCATTATCTACAGCTTGCTTTAATTCATTCTCTTCATCATACCAATAGATATTATTCAAGTTCTCATTAAATGTTTTATTAGCTAATTCTGCATCATCGCATTCACATAATCCTACATAACAATCTAAAAATACAGATGCATCTCCAAATTTACCATATGGATAGTATTCTCCATCATGTAAATCTATGGTCACATATATTTTCAATTCTTCAATTTTGCAGAAATCATACATTCCATCTATACAACATATAGCTTGCATATCGTCTTCACACCATACAGCATATTCGTAATTTCCATCTGCTATTATATTTTCATCTTCCTTAGCTTTTATTAATAGTTTTTTTAATTCTTCTTTGGTTAAATCTTCTAAATTCACTTTATATTCTGTCGTTAAAATGCTTACCGCTCTATTAGTAACCATAATTCTATTGAATAATTTAATACATTCCTTACATCCTGCTGATTTTTCTATTTTAATATTACTCATATTTTTTCCTCCACTTAATTTTTAACTTCTAAATCATCTAATTGAATCTTCAAGATAATCTGGTGTTTCTGATATATATTTTTCAATAATTATTTGTATTTCCTTTAATTTATCAGCATCTTTAATAAGTTCATTTTCATTAAGAGCTTCATCTGAAATTATAATTCCATTCTCTTCTCTCAAATTTAAATATAAGTACTTAGCCTTACAAATGCTTTTTCTATCAAAAACTACTTGTACAATATTATTTTCAAAATAAATATTAAATGAAAGTACTTTCTTTGAAGTTGTGTTGTCATCTATGCAAGCTAAGCTTTCATGAAGAAATTCTATCTTTTTATTCATAAGATTCTTAAGCCATTCTTGATGATATTTCTCATATAATTCTATTTCTTCATCACACCAAGCTTCAATATCTGGTTCTTTTTCCTTATTACTATACCCTCTGTATTTTCTAACAGAATTCCCTTCTACAACAGTATGCCATTCATTATCATACCTGCATCTTTCATTAAACCAATTTATAATACCGCTTGGATAATACCCTCTCGGCACCAATATTTTCTTAACTATATATTGTAACCACTCGTGGCCGCCATATGATTTTTCATTTCTATTCCATATCAATCCCATTCTATCTTCTGCAACATTCCAAACGCCCCATAATTCAGGTTGTTGCATTGGAGGACGATTATGGTCAATTACATACTTTTCTTCAAATTCTATTAATTTCTTACCGCTTAATCCCTCTATTCCAAAGAAAAACTCCCCTGCATTTCCTATTTCCTCTCTTCTTGCAATGCCATCTTCCTCTAATTTCTTAGCATCCCATATCATTCGTCTTGTTTTAGCTAACCCCATAATGATTTCATAAGTTCTATCATCTAATTGCTTATCTATATTTATAATTCCTTCATAATAAATGTTGTAACCCATATTTTCTTAATACTCCTTAATTTTTTATAATTTATTTTGATAGAGATTTTAGGATTTATTTTAATGCTTAATGAGCTTAGGCTATCTACCTAATAATAAACAAAACAAAAAAGGTCTATTTATTATTAGGCAGATTGCTGACTTTTTATAGTAACCTTACCTTTAATTAAATAAACCTTCGTTATAAAACAATTAATGCTATATAACTATACAAATAATCCTTTTTCTATATTTACTTTTTTTGTTTTTCCTAAAATCTCTATCTTAAAAGAAAAATCTCATTAAGCATGTATTGCTTTTATCCTTTTTTCAATTTATAAACCAAATAATTCAATCATTACTTCATCAAATTTGTTATCTCTAAACACATCGTCTTTATTACATTCAAAAATTATCTGAATTAATCCCAGTATTTCATCATCATTTAAAGATTGTACTTTATCTATAAGAACCTCTTTATCTACATCTACTTCTATATTTACATTTATCTGCTTTCCATAATCAAGTTTTATAAAAGCACTTATTTCTAATAGTAATCTATCTTTATTTCTTTTTCCTTCGTCAACAAACATTGATGAAAATCCTGTTCCTATTAAAACTAAGGCTTCATCTTTATTAAATTTTCCTTTTAAATTTTCTATCGCTTCAGGTTTAACATCATTTTTAGACCCTTCTTCTAATTCAAATTCTTCTGAATTTACTAATATCATAATGAACTTCCTCCTAAAAATTTTTTATTAATTTATAAACTAATGACTATAAAAGTTTTAGTAGTACCATGGTAATACAGCTTCTAACTTATATATCAGATAAAAACTTTAGTTTTGGTGTTAATATTTAAAAAATAGCATAGTTTGTCCTAAAAAAAAGCAAAAAAAAGGACTACTCACTACAGATAGACCCTTTACTTAAACTGGTCTCATCTTTAATCAAATAATCCTTTTTTACTATAACATTAAACGTTAAGTAATTATATTCATTAATCCTTTAAAATTTTAAATATCTTTTCCCATTTTCCTAAAATTCATATCTTTAAGAAAATTTCATTAAATTTTACTCAAGTATTTTATTAACTTTAATTTATCAAAACCATTATACCAAAATTTTCATATTATGTAAACCCCTTTTATTGAATTAATTACAAAAATTTCAACGAAAGAGGTTTACTCCAGAATTAAGGGATAAATATTTTACCCCTTATTACTGATTATCCATTAATTCTGGTCTATATCAGTTAATTTATATTTGTAATAATTTATAAATATTATTCTTTCTGAATTTTACCAATTTAGTTCCAAACCTACTCCTACTTCTTTTACAGGTAAAATTTTATGCATTTCTGCTCTAACAGCAAAAGAAGTACAATGGCAAGGATATAATTCCTTTAAATTATTTTGGTTTAGATAATCTATAGTTTTATTAGTTTGTTCATTTACTTCAAATAAATGAAATCCACCTATAACTCCTAATACTCTATTATCATTGCAGACCTGTTTTGCGTATTCTATTATATTACATATTCCACTATGAGAACATCCTGTAATAATATAAATTCCATTTTCGCTTTGATATACAAGAGCTGTATCATCCATCACATAATCATCAACTAAAGTTTCATCAACAATTTGTTTTCCAATAGACTTTCTATTTTCAAAGTTGTTTATTTGAGGTATTTCTCCTAAAAAAGTTATATGTTTGCTAACTTTAATAGGTTCTTTAGAAAGAATTAAATTGCATTTATCTTTTAATTCTTCTTGTAAAATAGGAGAACAAATTTTAAAATTATCTATTATTTTTTCTTTAAATGCATCTGGATGAGCAATAATAGAAATATTATTTTTATATTTTTATTCAAAA
>Ga0183101_1001044_pt2 | contig 14031 bp, 11 predicted proteins | sample Biomet3_FD_127790 | JGI IMG/M metagenome (GOLD analysis project Ga0183101, IMG submission 127790) | Microbial communities from bioreactor (seeded with sewage sludge) at LBNL, California, USA - Biofuel metagenome 3 | ecosystem: Engineered > Bioreactor > Anaerobic > Unclassified ... | reverse complement strand
GAAATACGGAGCACTGGCCTAAAAACGAGCGTATTTTACGTCATTTAGTACTAGACAGCAGCAGATTTACGCGTGGTTAAGCGATTTGTCAACCACACGATTGTTAACTGTTAGATTATTTAAATTATTTTATCAAAAAAATATCGCATCTTTTATCTTTCTTTTTTAATGATAAAATGAGTGATCTAATCGCAATTATATTAATTTTTCCTTTATTATTTTTGAATATTGATAAATTCACAACTTATAAGGTCTTTCTTTTTTTCGTTATAAGATTTGTTAATAAATATTATTTAAAAGAAAAATTAAGCAAGATTGAAAGAATTTCATTGGTTGGAATATTTTTTATAATTTTTGATCCATTTATTATTTTTCAAGAGAGCTTTATTCTATCTTTTATAATTTCAATTTTTTTAAATTTTAGTTATTTGTTTAAAAGGAAATTTAAACGTTTAAATTTATGGCTGATAGATATTGTTATTGTTTTGCTACTTTTAATCCCATTTAATATAAACGATACTTACTCTTTTAATATAATAAGAATAATATCAAATTTACTTATTTCTCAAATTATGAGGCCGCTGTTTATATTTTTCTATCTTTCAATATTTGTTTTTAGATTTAGTTTTTTAAATGGTTTAATCGAAACAATAATGAATTTTCTTTCTAGAGCGAACTTCGATTTTTTTAACTTAAACATGCCACAAATATCTCCTTTTTTTATCTTTATATATTATCTTTTATTGTCAGTTGTTTTTTATTTTTATGAAGTTAATTTCAAAAAAATCGGAAATTCTATATTATTATTTTTGTCGCTTTCTATCGCAGTTTATTCAATTCCAATCTCTAATATTTTCACTTTTGAAGTTTCGTATATCAATGTTGGGCAGGGCGATTCAACATTGATTAGATATGAAGGTGAGACTATTTTATTAGATACAGGCGGATTATTATATAGTGATGTTGCAACCGATTCTTTAATACCTTATTTAAGGTCTAAACGTATTTATAAGATTGATAAAATAATTATTACACATGATGATTATGATCATTCTGGTGCACTTGATTCTTTGATAAGACATTATCCAATTAGAGCTGTGTATCGCGATAATTCATCTTTTCCTTTAAAAATTAAGGATGATTTTTTAATTGATAATTTAAATGTTTTCAATTTTCAAAATGATGATAACAACTATAAATCTCTTGTATTAAGTTTTAAGCTTAAAGACATCAATTTTTTAATTATGGGCGATGCTCCTATTGAAGTTGAAAAGATGATTGTCGCTAAATTTCCTGATTTGAAATGCGATATTCTAAAAGTGGGGCATCATGGAAGTGAAACCTCAAGCAGTGAAGAATTTATTAAATTTTTGAAACCAAAAATTGCGATTATCAGTTGTGGATACAAAAACAAGTTTCATCATCCAAACGATTCTGTAATCAAGATTTTAGACAAATATAACGTTACAATTAGAAGAACTGATTTAGAGGGAACAATTAACTATAAATTTTGGCTATAAATAGTGTAAAATATAAATATGGCAATAATAATATTTGGTGCACAAAATTTAATGGTTAAAAAGCAGGTAAAAAAATTTTTAACTGAGAGTTTTCCTAACTCAAATAGGTATAATGTAATTTATTTAAATAGTCATAATGTTACAGAAGGAAATATCGTTGATGAATGCGAACAAATGTCGCTTTCAGCGGATACAAAGGTTGTTGTGGTAGAGAACTCTAATTTTTTAACAGCTGAAAGATCTAAAGACAAGATGATTTTTACAGATGTTTTGCTTAAGTATTTAAAAAATGAAAATGAAAATACAAAATTAGTATTTACGGTAACTTATGATAAACAATTGGATAGTAGAAACAGTATTGTTAAATTTGTTAGGGAAAACGGAAAAATTATCGAATGTAAAGATTTAGGAAATTCGGATTGGAAACTTTATGTTTCAAAATATTTTGAAAGAAGAAGTGTAACTATTTCTCAAGACGCCGTTAACGAGATATGCAAAAGATGTAATGGAGACTTAAATATTTTTATTAACGAAACTGATAAATTACTTCTATATAAAATGAACAATATTACTTTGGGTGATGTCGAACTGATTGTTACGAAACCGTTGGAAGATAATTTATGGGATATTCTTGATAAATTATTACATCATAAAAAAGCGGAAGCAATTGATATTTATCGTGATTTACTTTTAAAAAAAGTTGAACCAGTCGTTCTTATTTCTATAGTTTCATCTTCATTATTATTTTTAGATCGTGTTTTGTATTTGAACAGCATGCATTATAATGCATATAAAATTTCTTCAATGGTTGCAAGCTATCCAAAGAAAGTTATTGAAACGATTAATGATTTTAAGAATATAGATAGAAAAACTGTTTCAAAAGCGTTGGATGATCTTTATGTATTGGATAAAACGATTAAACACAATAATATTGATAGGTTTTATGGCTTTGAATTATTTTTGATAAACTTTTAATTAAAAAAACCGATTTTACAATCGGTTTTTTATATATTTACTTTAAAGTGTTAACTAATTTTGCAATTTCAGCTTTTTGTCTAGCAGCAGTTTTGGTATGTTGAATACCTTTAACAACTGAACGATCAATTAATGAAATAGCAACTTTTAAACTCTTATTAGCAGCATCTTTATCTTTTTTCTCAACAGCTAATCTCACATCTTTAATTGCGGATCTAACTTTTGACTTATAGTTGACGTTTCTAACACGAGCTTTTTCACTAGTAATGATTCTTTTCTTTTGTGATTTAATATTTGCCATAAACTAATCCTTTCGATACGTTAGAAATAATAACAAAAAACCCGTTAAAAAGCAAATATTAATTGTATATTTGTCTTAAGTTTTGTTTAAATAATGTATAATTAACATATGAATGAAAAAATTGATCCTAAAAAAGTGAAAATTTTGTGGCTAGGCACCCCAGAAATAAGCGCTATAGTTTTAGAGAAGCTTATACAAAGTGGATATAACATTTGCGGGGTTGTTGCCTCTATTGATAAACCTGTTGGTCGTAAGCAAGTTATTTTGCCTGTGCCAACTAAAAAAGTGGCTTTAGCTCATAATATACCAGTGTATCAACCATTGAAAATTAAGCTTGATTATGAATTTGTTAAAGAAATAAATCCAGACTTAATACTTTGTTTAGCCTATGCGAAAATTATCCCACAAGGATTGTTAGACATACCTAAATATGGTTGTTTAAATCTCCATGGTTCATTATTACCTAAATATCGTGGTGCAGCTCCTATGCAATACGCCCTTTTGAATGGTGATAAAGAGACGGGTGTTACTTTAATGCAAATGGTTGACAAAATGGATGCAGGGAAGATGTATTTAAAGAAAACTATTCAATTAGATGATAATGATAATTTAGATTCATTAGTTTTAAAGATGGCAGATGCAGCTTATTGTGTTGTGGTAGATGGGCTTTACGATTATTTGAACGGAATTAATGTTGGTGTTGATCAAGATGAGAACGAGGCAACATTTACATCGAAAATTTTGCCTGAAAATCAGATTATTTCATTTTTTGATTCAGCTGAAAATATAAAAAATAAAATACGAGCTTTAAATTCTGATCCTGGAACATATTTTGTATATAAAAATGAAAACTATAAAGTTTCTAGTAGTAAAGTAGTAGATATTCAGTCGAATATTGGTGAAATTGTTTCTTTTGATAAAAATGGTTTGATAATAGGCACAGCCTCTAAATGTATCTCATTTTTAACTATACAAAAGCCTGGCAAAAAAATGCTTTCTATTTCAGATTTTTATAATGGAAATAAGACACTTTTTATCAAAGGTGAGACAATAAAATAATGTATCGTAAAATTAGTTTAAGCGTTCACCAAATGGTTGATTTTTTATTGAGAAAAGGAGATATTGATGATCGAATTTTTAATAATGAAACCATGGAAGAGGGCAGTGAAATTCATAGAAATTATCGGCAAAAGCAAGGCCCTAGTTATTTAAGTGAGGTTGACTTAAAAACAACGATAATCTATCAGGATTATGAAATTAATTTGCATGGTAGAGCTGATGGCATAATTTTAGGTGATAAGGTTACTGTTGATGAAATTAAGTCGACGAATGATAGAATCGAAGACTTTAATGAAAAAAATGAAGCATGGCATTTAGGACAAGCAGAATGTTATGCTTATATGTATTGCAAGGCAAACAACATAAAAGAAATATCTATTTCTTTGACATATATATCTCAGATAAATCATAAAGTTTTAAAAAAGATTTTTGAATATAACTATAATATGCTAGAATCAAAAATTAATGATTATATCGGAAGATATTTTGATTTTTATAGTTTAGTTCAAAACAAAATTTACGAAAAAAATAAATCAATTAAGAAACTTGTTTTTCCGTTTTCATTGCGTAAAGGTCAGTCGCAAATAATTAAGTATTCGGAAGATTCGGTTTTGAATAAAGACTTTAGATTTTTGCAAGCAAGTACTGGATTAGGAAAAACAATTAGTGTCATTTTTGGGGTTCTTAAAGGCAGTGCCAAAGTTTCAACAGATAAAATATTTTTTCTAGCTGCGAAAAATAGTGGCTTCCAAAGCGCATCAGATACTTTGAATATATTAAGAGATTCCGGACTAAAAATTAGTAGTATAGAATTATTAGCAAAAGAGAAAATGTGTCTTAATAAAAAACATAATTGCAACCCAGATGATTGTCCTTTTGCTCGTGATTACTATGATAAACGCAATAGGGTTTTGCTTTCTTGTATAGTGGATAGATATGATTTTAGTAGTGATTATATCATTAAAATTGGACAAGAAAATTTCATGTGTCCTTTTGAGTTATCTTTAGATTTGTCTCTTTTAGTGGATTTTATTATTATGGATTACAATTATTTATTTAATCCAATAAGCTATTTAAGAAGATTCTTCGATGTTCCGGAATCAACCTATAACAACTATTTAATTGTTGATGAGGCGCATAATTTAGTTGATAGAAGCCGTGATATGTATAGCGCCTCGATTTCGCTTCTAAATTTTAAAAAAGCAAAAAATTCATTTAAAGATATTAAAAGTAAGCCTCTAAAAAATATTATATCGAAATTATCTGAAGATTTTTCTTTATTCAATAAATTTGAAATGGATAATAATTATGTTTTATTGGAAAAACTTGATGATGATTTTGTGGAACATTTAAAGAGATATCAAGATATCTTTCGAAAATATCAAAAAGATCATCCAAAATATAAAAATATGGATTGTAAAGATTTTGGTTTGGAAGTTTTTAAATTTTTGACTATTTTTGAATATAATGATGATTGTTATCGTATTTTTGTCAAAAAAATAGATGATGATTTTTTAATAAATTTGTTTTGTGTTGATGCATCTAGATATTTGTATTCGTTACTTTCAAAATTGAATGGTGGGATATTTTTTAGTGGAACCTTGCTTCCAATTGATTACTACGAAAAGGCTTTATTTGGGACTTCGACTTTTAATAGTTTGAGTGTTGAATCTCCATTTAATAAAAAGAACTTGATGGTCTTATATAATAAAAACATTTCAATCCGTTTTAAGGACAGAGAAAAGACAATTAAAGATGTAATCGATTGTATTAATACATTTATCTCATCAAAAATTGGAAATTATATTGTTTACACACCTTCTTTTGTTTATCTTAAGATGGTTGAAAACATTTACAAAAACAAAGATATTAATGTCATTTACCAAACTGATGAAATGTCAAATTCTGATAAAATAAATTTTCTTAAGCAGTTTAAAAATAATCCAAAGAAAACAACATTAGGATTTTGTGTCCTTGGCGGATCTTTTAGTGAAGGAATTGATTTAGTTGATGACAGGTTAATTGGAATTATTGTTATTGGTGTTGGTCTTCCTAGCATCAGTTTCGAAAATAATTTGATATCTGATTATTATGATAATAATGGTTTAAATGGTTTTACCTTCGCTTATACAAATCCAGGAATCAATAAAGTTATGCAAGCGGTTGGGAGGCTTATTCGAAGTGAAACTGATCGCGGAATAGCCTTATTAATTGATGATAGATATAGTCATAGTAATTACAACGAATTATTTAAAGATATTTGGCAAAATAATAAGAAGATTTCTTCGCTTTCAAATATAAAAACTGAAATAGACTCTTTTTATAAGGTTGAAGATAAAGTATAATTTTAAACTATGAAATACGATCAAAGTAAAATTCGAAATTTTTCGATAATTGCACATATTGACCATGGTAAATCAACCTTGGCAGATAGAATTTTGGAATTGACAAATACAATTACTAAACGAGAGATGGTAAATCAAGTTTTAGATTCGATGGATCTTGAAAGGGAACGTGGTATCACAATTAAACTTAATGCAGTTACTGTAGAGTTTAAAAGTGATGATGGCAACACATATATTTTCAATTTAATTGATACTCCTGGGCATGTTGATTTTACTTATGAGGTTTCAAGAAGTTTAGCGGCTTGTGAAGGAGCATTGCTTTTGGTCGATGCTACACAGGGTGTTCAAGCTCAAACATTAGCTAATATGTATTTAGCCGTAGATAATGACTTATGGATATTACCTATTATTAATAAAATAGATCTTGCCAGTGCGATGATTGACACTTGCAAAAAAGAAATTACAGATCGTTTAGGTCTTGATGGCAACGATAGTTGCCTAATCAGTGCAAAAACCGGTCAGGGTGTCCATGAGGTTCTTGAAAAAATCGTGAAGGATATTCCAGCACCTGGTGGAAGCAATGATAATCCATTAAAAGCTTTAATATTTGATAGTTTTTATGATTCTTATCGTGGTGTTGTTGTTTTGATTAGAGTAAAAGATGGAAAAGTAAAGGTTGGCGACAAAATCCATCTTATGACAAATAATCAGGATTACATTGTAACCGAACTCGGAATTCGTACTCCTGATGAAATTAAGAGTGATGCCTTATATTGTGGTGAAGTTGGTTACTTGTGCGCCCAAATAAAAGATATAAAGGATGTTATGGTTGGTGACACAATTACCTTAAGTGACAATCCAGCGAAAGAAAAATTGCCAGGTTATCGAAAAATTAGACCAATGGTTTATTGTGGTGTATACCCAACAGATTCTCAAAAATACGAAGATTTAAAAGTTGCACTAGAAAAACTTACCCTTAATGATGCATCGCTTACTTTTGAACCTGAGACTTCAACAGCTCTGGGTTTTGGTTTTCGTGTTGGCTTTTTAGGGTTACTTCATATGGATGTTATCCAAGAAAGACTAGAAAGAGAATATAATCTTGATTTAATATTGACGGCTCCTTCTGTCATTTACAAGGTGAATTTGACAGATGGTTCTCAAATTGATTTGACTAATCCATCAGAATTACCTGATTTAACAAAAGTTGAATCTATTGAAGAACCTTTTGTAAAGGCAGAAATGATGACTCCAAAAGAGTTTATTGGACCATTAATGCAGTTGTGTCAGGATCATAGAGGTGTTTATCAAGATTTGAAATTTTTCGATGATACTCGTCAAATTTTGATTTATGATATGCCTTTAAGTGAAATTATTTTCAATTTCTTTGATAAAATGAAAAGCTATACAAAAGGTTATGCTTCTTTAGATTATGAATTGTTAGATTATCGAGTTAATAATTTAACAAAAATGGATATTTTATTAAACGGCGAACCTGTTGATGCACTTTGCTCAATTGTTTTTAAAGATCAGTCTTATAATCGTGCAATTAAACTTGTTAGCAAACTCAAAGATGTTATTCCAAGACAACAATTTGAAGTTCCTATTCAAGCAGCTATTGGCGGGAAAATTATTGCTCGTGCTAATATAAAGGCTGTTCGTAAAGATGTTCTTGCTAAATGTTATGGTGGTGATATTTCTCGTAAGAGAAAACTTCTTGAAAAGCAAAAAGAAGGCAAGAAACGTATGAAAGCGGTTGGATCAGTTGATATACCACAAGAGGCTTTTATGTCGATTTTGTCTATTGATGATGATGGCCAAAAATAACTAGTAGTTTTTTAGTAAAGAATTAGTTAAATTTAATTGATTAAAAAAATATAAAAAATTATAATAAAAGAAGTTTTAGTGGAAGGAAAAATTTTATGAATAATACAGAATTAGCTATTAAGTTTAGTAATGAGAAATATTGTACTCGTAAAGATGTAATTGATACAATGAAAACGCCACTCATTGATAGTATCTGGAATTCTGTATTGGAATATAGAAGTAGTTTTTCAATCGTTTTACCATTAAAACATATCAATAATACTTCATATTCTGTTTGTTTGACACCAACTATGGTTGAGCATGTTAATAGTGTTGAAAGAAAATTAATGCGAATAATGGCTGACTATTTGAAGATGGGAAATTTAGCAGAAAAGGGTGTTGTGAGAGTAAATTCTTATGTTAAAATTCTTAAATGCATAGGAAAAAAATATGGTTTAAATTTGGAAGATGCAGTTATTGAAAATATTGTAAATGGAAACGTTTCTGCTTTATCTCCTGACTTGATGATTTTAAATAGATATTTTAGATGTTTATTAGAAATTGAGAATAATCCTGATTCAAAGATTAATGATGATACTTTTTCAAAGTTTTATTCTTTGCTAATGGGAACTGACGAACTTACGGAATATTATCGTACTCAAGAAGTTGATAATAGTTTTAGTAAGGTTGTTATTGGACGATTATATTTAGGTGTTCCTGTTAATACAATTGAAACTAACATGGATCAACTTTTTAACTTTATTGAAAATTCTCATGTTTCAATGTTTATTAAAGCAATATCAGCATTTTATTTTATTTATTATGTAAAACCATTTGAAACTTATTCTGAAGAAATTGCCACTTTATCTTTAAAGAAAATATTAGCTTTAAATGATATTGGAGGAGTGGCTTCTTTATTAGACTTTGAAGACTTAGTTTCGAACAAAGAAGAATTAGAGTCTTTTATTTTAGAATCTCAAAAAACATACGATTTGACCTATATAATTGATTATGTTTTAAGAAAATCAGAGACTTATTTAGATAGCGTTCTAGATAGTTTTGTTGCTGCCAGAAATACTGTAATTAACAAAGAGATTAATCAGCCCGAAGAAAGTAATATTTTAAATAAAACTCCTTCTGTTAATACTAGTAATGAAGAATCTTTTAAAAATATTAATGGAAATATTTCGGATATTAATAAACAACAACCAGTTGTTCAAGGAGCAGTTGATTATAACCAATCTATCGCTATATCAAATTTGCCAACTGGATTAAGTGAGGATGAAGCCACTAGACTTGAAAATCATTTAATGGAATTGAATCCAAATTTAAGCCATGGTCAAGCTTATTTTTATGCAAGACATTGTACTTTAGGGATGAATTATACAATTGCACAATACAAAAAATCATTAGGCTGTGCTTATGAAACAGCAAGAAGTAGCATGGACCACTTAGTTTATTTAGGCTATTATCGAAAAGAATTGCTAAAAAATAAGTTTATTTATACACCAGTTAAGAAAGGTTAATTTTGTATGAAAATTATATTTGCATCGAACATTTTTTCACAGCCTTGGTTTATTTTAGTATTATTGATTGCTTTTTTTGGAATTATTGCGTTATTGGTTTTTATTTTAAGAGCAAAATTCAAGATTAATAAAGTCGAAAAGCCAAAGGATGATAAACAGGTAGCTAAAGAAAATTTATCTCATTATCTTCAAGATGTTGATGATCCTGAAACTCAAAAAGAATTCGATGAATACGCGAAAAAAGAACAAGAAGAGAATAAAGATGGTAGCACAAACAAAGGTGATGAAAAGAAAAATAAATAGTTTATACGTTCATATTCCTTTTTGTCATAGTCTTTGTCCATATTGTGATTTTACTAAACTTTTGCTTAACAGAAAATTTGAAGATTTGTATATTGAACAATTAATAAAAGATTTATCCTTTGTTAAGGATGAATTTTTTAAATTTAAAACAATCTATATCGGTGGTGGGACTCCATCATGTCTTAGAACTGATAATTTAGAAAAATTGTTATGTATTTTAAATAATATGAGAGACGATTCAGCAGAATTTACGATTGAGGCAAATCCCGAAGATATAAATGATCAATTTCTTACGACATTAATTAAATATGGGGTAAACAGAATATCTATTGGGATTCAAACGTTTGATGACAAAATACTAGATTCTATCGGAAGAAATTATCATTTAGATTTTAATAAACTAATTTCAAAAACGAAATTGTATATTTCTAATATTAATTTAGATTTTATTTATGGACTTCCTAACTACACAAAGTCTATTTTAAGAAACGACTTAAATACTTTTTTTAAGTTGGATGTCAATCATGCTTCTTTTTATAGTTTGATTGTTTCTCCTGGAACTATCTTTTATAACAAAGGTATCAAGGAAGATGATCAAGATAAATCTAGAGAATATTATGATTTAATTCTAAAAAAAATGAGAGATAATGGTTTTGAACGCTACGAAGTAAGCAATTACTCAAAACCCGGTTATGAATGCAAGCATAATATTAATTACTGGAGAAATGGTAAATATGTGGCCGTGGGGTTAGGTGGTAGTGGATATGTTGGAAACGAAAGATATACTAATACTAAGAATTTTTCTGAATATATCAAAGGAATTAATAATAAAGAAATTGAAAAAATAACTAATAAATCACTAGAAGAGTACTATTTATTGACTAATTTACGCTTGAAGGTTGGTTTTAGTTTAATAGAATATAAAGATTTGTTTAAAAAAGATTTTTTAATTGTTTTCGATAGTCATATTAAAAAACTTTTGGAAGATCGATTAGTTAATATAAAGGATAATAGGTTTTATTGCACTGATGAAGGTTTAATTGTTTTGGATTATGTTTTAGAAGAATTATTTCAGAATATTAATTAAATTGTCGATTTAATCATAGTTTTTTGAATTTTTAAAAATTTAGCACTTTTCTATTGACAGTGCTAATTTTATTCATATAATATAATTAGCATTTGGAGATTGAGAGTGCTAGAAAGGGCTGTAATTTATGGAATTAGGAAGAAAGAATCAAATTTTCAAACTTATTGTCGAAGATTTCATTAAAACTGCAACTCCTGTCGGTAGCAATTACTTAATTGAAAAATACAAGTTACCTTACAGTAGTGCAACAATTAGAAATGAAATGGCTGAACTTGAAGAAGATGGCTTGCTAGAGAAGATGCATATTAGTGGTGGCCGTGTTCCTTCAACTTTAGGATATAAATATTATGTTAAATTTCTTAAGGGAGATTCTGTTGATTCAAAATTAAAAAATGAACTTAAAGTTGTATTTGATAATACAAAATCTGTTGAAGAGGTTCTAAATGAATCATGTAAAATTTTATCAAATATGACCGATCTAGTCAGTGTTTATCTTGGCCCAAATTCGAATCAAGAAAGATTGATTAGTGTCCAACTTATTCCAATTAGTACGACTAGTGCAACAGCTATTTTTGTTACTGATCGTGGTAATGTTGAAAATAAAACGTTCATTTTTGATAAATCGGTTAAGATTGATGATATGTCAAAGACAATCAAGTTGATTAATGATCGTCTCACAGGAACGTTAATTACTGAAATACCTGAAAAACTTGAATCTCTTGCTCCAATTCTAAAAGATTATGTTAATGATTATACTTACATTTTTAATTCTATAGTTAAAGCGTTCTTAGAATTCGCGGCAAGTAGAAGTGAATTTTATGGAGAAGAAAATATTATTAATCAACCAGAATTCAAGAACGACCCAGAAGAACTTAAAAAAATATTTGATTTATTCAATAAACCAGAAAATATCGTAGAAATGCTTCAACATCCAAAAAGTGAAGATAATAAAATCGATATAAATGATACTCATGCTAATATTGATGATTTATCGATTATTAGCAAAGAAATCAAAATTCCAAATACGGATAAAGAACTCGGTAGAATAGCGGTTGTTGGACCAAAACGTATGGATTATGGAAAGGTAATGAATGCTTTGGATTATGTTGTTAAAGAGATTATGAATTACCTTTCTAATGGTGAAATTGTTCAGGAGGATAAAAAAGACAATGGATAATGAGAAAAAAGATGTTGAAAACACGAAACAAGATGTTAAGGATGATAAAAAAGTTGATAATCAAACTGCGCCAACATCGCCTGATACTAAAAAGGATGTTAAAAAAGATGAAATTAATGAAGTTGATAAATTAAAGTATGATGTAGAACACTGGAAAAACGAATATTATCGAGCTTATGCTGATATGGCTAACCTTAGAAAATCTATGGAACGCGATCAGCAAACAGCCAACAAATATCGTATAGAAGGTTTTGTTCAAAATTTACTCGGTGTACTTGATGCCTTCGATATGGCATTTAAAGCAGAAGCAAAAAATGAGGAATTGAAAAATTACTTAATTGGCTTCCAATATGTGCACAAGCAATTGCTCCAAGTTATTACAGATGAAGGAGTTGTAGAAATATGTCCAAAAGTCGGTGATAAATTTGATGTAAACAATATGCATGCAATAGACGTTGTCGAAGATCCTGGTGAAGAAAATATTGTAAAATCCGTTTCCTTAAAAGGTTATAGGTTATACGAACATTTGATTCGTCCAGCTATGGTGGTTGTAACAAAACATCCTGCTAAAAAAGAAGAAAAAAAGGATGCTGTTGAAACAAATAAAGTTGTTGATGCTAAAGATGTTAAAAATGATGCAAGTACGGAAAAGAAAGCTTGCTAGGAGGAAAATATTATGGCAAAAGAAACTATTATTGGTATTGATTTAGGTACTACTAATTCAGTTGTTAGTTATTTACAAGAGGATGGAAAAGTTAAAGTTATTCCAAACCCAGAGGGAACAAATACTACTCCTTCAGTCGTTGGTTTTAAAGCGGATGGTGAGATTATTGTTGGTAATGCTGCAAAGCGTCAAGCATTAACTAATCCCGATACGGTTAGTTCTATTAAACGAAAAATGGGAACTTCAGAAAAAGTTCATATTAATTGTATAAATAAGGATTTTACTCCACAAGAAATTAGTGCCAAGATCCTTGCTTACATGAAAGATTATGCAGAAAAGAATGTTGGTCATCCTATTAAAAAAGCTGTTATTACATGTCCAGCTTACTTTAATGATGCTCAACGTCAAGCAACTAAAGATGCTGGGGCGATTGCTGGTCTTGATGTCGTTCGCATTATTAACGAACCAACCGCAGCGGCTCTTGCTTATGGTTTAGGAAAAGAAAAATCAGAAAGAATTGTTGTTTTTGATTTAGGTGGTGGAACACTTGATGTTAGTGTTCTTGATATTGGCGATGGTACATTTGAAGTTGTTGCTACTAGTGGTGATAACAGACTAGGTGGTGATGATTGGGATAATGTTGTCGCTGATTGGATCCATGCTCAAATTCAACAACAATTTAATGTTGATATTAATGATAAGATGGCGCTTCAAAGATATAAAGATGCTGCTGAAAAAGCGAAGATCGAACTTTCAAGCAGTTTAGAGACTACTATTTCATTGCCATTTATTGGTATGGGTAGTAATGGACCTATCAGTTTTGAAACAAAGTTAACTCGTGCTAAATTCGAAGAGATGACTAAACATTTACTTGAAAGATGTAGAGTACCTCTTGAAAAAGCAATTAGTGATGCAAAGACCGATTGGAGCAAGATAAATCAAGTTTTAATGATTGGTGGTTCAATTAGAATGCCAGCTGTTCAAAAACTTGTTGCCCAAATTACAGGGAAGAATATTAACTTAAGTGTTAACCCAGATGAAGCTGTTTCAATTGGTGCTTCATATCAAGGTGGTATTTTAAGCGGTGATGTCAAAGATGTAATTTTACTTGATGTTACTCCATTAACTCTTGGTATCGAAACTATGGGTGGAGTTTTGACTCCATTAATTCCAAGAAATACTACGATTCCAACTACAAAATCACAAATTTTCTCAACTGCTGAAGATAACCAACCAGCTGTTGATATTATGGTTTATCAAGGTGAACG
>Ga0183101_1002270_pt1 | contig 14032 bp, 14 predicted proteins | sample Biomet3_FD_127790 | JGI IMG/M metagenome (GOLD analysis project Ga0183101, IMG submission 127790) | Microbial communities from bioreactor (seeded with sewage sludge) at LBNL, California, USA - Biofuel metagenome 3 | ecosystem: Engineered > Bioreactor > Anaerobic > Unclassified ... | reverse complement strand
AAAATATTCTTTAGAGGTGATATTAATATGCAAATACAACTTAGTCAAAAAGAAAGAATGTTTTTGGAAGACGGAAAACTTCAAGAAGAAATTTGTATTGAAAAATACAAAAATTATTCTCAGCAGGCTCAAGATGCACAATTGAAGCAGCTATTTACTAAACTCTCTGGTGAAGAACAACATCACCATGATATTATTAATCAAATGCTTCAAGGGCAACAACCAAATTTAAGTCACAAACAACAAACTCAACAACCGTTGACTCAAAGTGCTCCCCAAGGAGCTATAAATAATCAACATGATAAAATGCTTTGTAGTGACTTATTATCTACAGAAAAGTATGTTTCAGGTACTTATGATATTGATATTTTTGAATCTGCTAATCCTATAGTTAGGCAGGCAATGCAACATATTCAACAAGATGAACAAAAGCATGGTGAAGAACTATTTAATTATATGAATAGTCATGGAATGTATAATGTAAAATAAAATTTTATGTAAAAAGATAAGTTTAATAAAAAATATTGAACTTATCTTTTTATAAAATTAATATAAAGGTGATTTTATGAATATATATACTATTTTCTTTCAAGGAGAAAAGTTAAATATACTTGAATTATTTATTAGAACATCTATTTTATACTTTATGTTATTTGGTTCAGCTAAGTTAATGGGATTTCGCCAGCCTGGTATATTAACTTCATACAACTTTTTAATGGCCGCAGGTATTAGTCACATTGCAGCTTCTCGTATGGTCAATCCTAAAGCAAGATTAGTGGACGCAATAGCTATAATTATATTATACACTTTAATTAATTTGTTTATTTCATACTTGTATTTTAAAGCTCCATCTATAGTTTCTCAAAAGCCTATAATACTGGTTAAAAAGGGAAAAATTATAAAGAATAATATTTTAAAAGCAAAACTAACAATTGATAATCTATTTTCTATATTAAGGCAAAAAGATGCACATAATCTTGAAAAAGTGGAGTATTTAATAGCTGAAGCCACAGGGGATTTTAGTGTCGCTGTAAATAATAATAGTATTGCTTTAACTAAATTGGATATGGCAATAGATGCTAAAACAGATATTCTATCGCAAATCCTTATTTATAAAGGGAAAATAGATGAAAAAATTCTTAAAAAGAATAGATTAAGTTATGATTGGATTGAGAATGAAGCTAAGTCAAATAATATAGATAATATAAATGATATTTATTTAGGAATTTTAACTCCTGATAAAAAATTATATGTAAGTCCATAGGAGGGAGTGTATGCTAAGGGTTTTCGGTGTTATTAAAGACATTTCACTATTTGGGTATATAATAAGAACCTTTATAGTAGGTATATTAGCTTTTTTGGTAGGAAGATACATATCAAAAAGAACATTAAATCAGCTAACTGCTTATGACTTTGTATTGGTATGGATACTTGGAGCACTTACAGTTGCACCATTACTAGATGGAGAGATTTCTTTTACATATATAATGGCTCCGTTAATAACTTTATTTTTTTGGCATTATATGATTAGTTTAATATCTCTGAAAAATAGAGATTTATCTTTGTTTTTTAATGGTAAACCTATAATTTTAATAGATGATATGAAAAATATTTATCTTGCTACCATAGACAGTTCTAAAAAATTATATGTTTCTAAAAAAGATTAATAGTTCTGAAAGACTAATATATTAAAAGCCTAGTTGAAAATTGATTTTATCTTATCAAAATTTAGCTAAGCTTTTTTTAAAATTTAGTTCTTACTTATTTAGATTTTAAATTATATTTTAACCTAAGACACTATCCAAAGTATTAATGTATCCATATAATATTTTCTTAAGATCTAATATATCTTTCATTTCGTAGTATCCGGATTTTTTATAAATATAGTTTACTGCATGGATAGGCATCTCTTTATCATAGGTTCACCATGCTTCCAGTCCATTTTCTATTTCATTTGATAGTTTTAGCGCAGTGCCTGAAGGTAATACTTTTTATTTTTGTGGTGAATTTCTGTAATATAATGGAATACTCAAAAGAACAATAGTGGTAAGTTCGAAAAACTTTAATGAATAATTAATTCTTGGGAATATGATTTCTTCTTTGATAGAAAAGAATACATATTATAGCAATAATCACAAAAAGATTATTTCCTCCTTGATTTTATGAATATTATCTACTGTAGTACTTTTAAATGGCGACAACATCACTAGTATTTTGTAAATCCTTATTATGGAATAATGAATTACATTATTGTAATACTAAGTATGAGAAAATAAAACTTTATGTGTTTAGCGTGAATCAAATAATAGATACTGGAGGTGGTAATGGTGTTTGATAAGATTGACATGAGGTATAAATTAATGCTAGTTTGGCTATTAGCATTTATAAGCTTATGGGCTATATTTCAAAGTATTTTTCCGTCCAACACTATGAAGCATCAATTAAATAAGATTGAAGAAAGCATCAAAAATAAGGACTGGAAACAAGCTAATAAGTACACTTTTGAGTTTAAGAATACATTTAGTAAAAAACGTTATTTTATTCAAATGAATAATTCAACAGAAGCGTTTATAACCTTTGAACATACAATAGGTCAATTAGAGACAACTGTAAAATATAATCAAGAGAGTGCTTTAGAATATGTAGGAGCACTAGAAGAATCACTGAATTTAGTTATAAAGCCCTTTTCAGGCCCTTAATTCTAATGGAAATTTAAAAATAGGAGGGTATTATGTACACATTGCTTGCTTATTCCGTCAGAGTATTTTTAGTTTATTTTTTTACTTATCTCTCTACAAGGATACTAACAAAAAAAGCTATAGCTGAAATGACAGCCTATGAAATGGCAGGAGTGATGGTTCTTGCAAATGTAGCCGCAGAACCTTTAGTAGATAAGGTAGTAATAAAATCTGTTTATGGAACAGGGCTATTGGTAGTACTTATGATTATTACTTCACGTCTAGCACTTGTAAATAAGTTTACATCAATTTTTGAACATACGGCTACTATAGTAATTGAGAATGGACAAATCAACATGAAAGCATTAAAAAGCATAAGTCTTACACTAAATCAACTTCAAGGGCTCCTGAGACAGCAAGGCTATGATAAAGTGTCAGACATTCAAACAGCAGTCTTTGAACCGCAAGGAAATATATCTGTTTTCGCCAAAAGTGAAAATAAACCTGTAACATTAAAAGATTTGAACATTACTTCTACAAACAAGCCACTTACTCTGCCATTAATATTAGATGGCAGTATTATTGAAAGCAATCTAAAACACATTAATAAGAATAAGTCGTGGCTTCTATCGCAACTTAAAAAGCAAGGAATTCAGAATTATGAGAAGCAGGTTGCCTTAGCTGAATTAGATTCTTCGTGGCGCATAGTTGTTCTAAAAAAATAATTAGGTAAAAAACTAAGTCATAAATTTTTCAAAAAAATATATACATTATAATAAAATAGATGTTGAATCATAATGTATATATTTCCCATTATAATAGAGGAATAAATATAGATTTTAGAGTTGAAGGGCTAAAGTTTAATATCATAACTTCCTGATAGTTTCAATAGAGGATTCATTGAGTTGGAAGCTGTATCCTCACTAGTAAGGATAACTAAATAGTCACCCAAATAAATCTTTGTATTTCCTTTAGGTATAAATTCTTTTTCCCCCCTCTAATTCCAACAATCAAGCATTTATCAGGCCAAGTTATTTCTTTTATTTTTTTGCCTTCTAATGCTGAACCTAGACATATTGGAATTTCAATAACTATTTTAGTTTTATATTCCCCTTCAAAGCTGCTGTTATTTTTGTTTAAAATCCTTTCTAAAAGTGCTTCGTAAACAGGCTTAGAATTCATTATATCGGCTACTATGTAGGAAATTAAGGATATCATTGCTATTGGTAGTAAGTGTGTAAATGAGCCTGTCATTTCAGTAATTAGGATACTTCCAGTTATAGGTGACTTTACTATTGCTGAAAAATATCCTGCCATAGCGAGAATTATAAAATTATCTTTATATATATATAATCAAATCCAAATAAATAGCTTAATCCATCGCTGTATATGTTTCCTATTAATGAACCTATTACTAAAATTGATAAGAACTGATTACAAATGCCTATACTTTTAAAAATATAGGCATTTATATAAAACTGATAAATTATAAGATTATTTTACGTAAATCAGTCTAGTTATCATACCTCCAGGAGATTCTCCATTATTTGATTGATGAAAAGTCTTTGTGCCATTTATAGGCCAGATACCAGGATTATTTGATAATAATTCAATATCAATTCTTCGTCCTGAAGCAACATCAATTGTATCGTCACACTCTCTTCTTGGGAATCCATCAACGGCAACTACAACAAAATCGTGTCCATGAATATGCATGGAGTGGGAATTGCTTGACTTATTAATAAATCTCAATCTAATAATCTCTCCATATTTTGTGCAAATAGGTGTGGTATCTGGAAATGCTTTACCGTTAATAGTAAAAAAATTTGGATTTCTATCAAACTTGTTTGGTTTATACACCCCAGGATAAACTTTTCCTAATTCTGATTGAGGTATTTGCCACTGCTGCAGCAGCATAACATAATCTTTATATGGAATCTTCCTATTTATTATAAATTCTTCCCTTGGGAGCACTATAAAAGCACCTATAAGCCCTTGAGATGCTTGCTGCTCCATTGAGGAATGATAGAAGAAAGTTCCTGCCTGCCATGCTAAAAACCTATAAGTAAAACTTTTACCAGGCATAATCTTAGGTGTGCTAGGCTCTATATCAGGGGCTCCATCTTGAGAGTTTGGTTTTGAAAGTCCATGTATATGTAAGGCTGTAGGCTTATCCAGTCTATTTTCTACCGTCAAGCTTATCCATTCACCTTGTCTAATTACTATAACTGGGCCCGGTGTTGATCCATTATATCCTAAAGCATCTATAGAAAGATTTTTAAGTATATTATGTTTAATTGGTTCTGCAACAAGATGAAAATATCTAGTGTTGTTGCTGAAATGATATCTCGCAAAGGGTACGTCTGGTGAAAAAAGTCTACTTTCCCAATTTTCCATCTATAATCCTTCTTAAGACTTATACATATACATAATATGAATGCAGGTGGAATTTTGGAACTAATTATTTATCAAGAGCTTTAATATATTCTTTCATCTGATTAGTATTCATTGGTCCTGTGTGTGTTGATACAATATTTCCTTCTTTATCAATAAAAAAGGAAGTAGGAATTGCTGAAATACCATATTGCTCTGCAACACTTTGATTAGAATCCAAAAGTACCTTGAAGTTATACTTATTCTGATCTATGAATGTTTTAACATCATTTAAAGGTTCACCAATGTCAACTGCAACAATAACTAAATCGCTACTTTTTGTCTCCTGATAAAGCTTTTCAATTTCAGGCATCTCAGCTTTGCAAGGAGGACACCAGGTTGCCCAGAAGTTTAAAAATACTTTTTTCCCTCTAAGATCACTTAAAGAAAGCTCTTTACCATTTAAATCCTTTAACTTAAAATCTTTAGCTTTAGTTTTAATAGAATCTTGATTTATTCCAACTGGATTGGCAGTTGATTTATTGTTATTAGAATCAGTATTACTTTTATCTGAACTGTTCTGATTATCGTTAGAGCTATAGGTACTTGTTGATGTTGTTTTATTAGAATTTGTTTTATTATAGTTATTTACAGTGTAAACAGCTCCACCTATAATTAAGGCAATTGTTAATGAAAATATTATTTTCTTCATGTTATATTTCTCCTTCTTTTAAAAGTTGACAAAGTTAAAGTAACGGCTTAATATACTCATTTTATTAGTAAAAACCATGATACCCATTATTATCATTAAAATACCACTTAGTACAGATACTACGGGAAGGTATTTCGAAAACTTTTTAAATTGCTTTGAAAAGCTTTCTATAGCAAGGGCTGTCAATATAAATGGAACTGCAAGCCCAAGAGAATATATTACAAGAAGTAAAATTCCCTTATTTAGAGTTTCCATACTAGTGGCATATATAAGTATGGAGGACAATATAGGCCCAATACATGGTGTCCAGCCTGCTGCAAAAGCCATGCCCATAAGGATCGGGCTAAACTTCCCATGAATACTATCAAAGGAAAGTAGTCTTTTTTCACGATAAAAAAGTTTAATCTTAAATATTCCTGTGGTATGTAGGCCAAATATAACTATCAGTATTCCTCCAATTTTTTTAAAAATCACTTGATGAGAAATAAGCAATTTACCTATGGAAGTTATAGAAGCGCCCATTAAAATGAAAATAATAGAAAATCCTAGTACAAACCCAAAAGATTTGTATAGAGTAATAAACTTTGCTCTACTATTATTCAAGTCTTGAATAGAAGAACCTGTTAAGTAACTCACATATGCGGGAATGAGTGGTAAAACACAAGGCGATAAAAATGAAAGAAGTCCAGCTGAAAAAGCTAATAATATAGATATATTATTCAAAGATAAACCCACCTCCAATGAATTGAAACTTAAATATAATACATACCAAATAAGATTATTATACAAAAAAATTGTGAAGATTTTATGTATATAAGTTGTAGTAATGATACTTCACATTAATTAAATATTCTATTGTTACTATTAGTTAAAACGAATACTAAATTTTATGTAGAATTTTAATTACAACTTATATAATAAAAATTTTAATATAGTATGGACAGCCTGGAAAGGATTTTCATATTATATTTCAAAGGTGTAATATAAATTATTGCCTTTAACAAATACACTAAAATGAAAGACAATGATAAACTCTCTTTAAATAGATAAATCATCCTTAAAGGAGATGTATTTATGAGTACTCAACTTGATTCAAATATAATTCCTAAATTTAAAAATCAATTAGTAATACCACCTGTATATAAACCTATAATTATCATAGACCCTAATACGGGAAAGGTATTAAGCCATAATTATGTTATTTATGTGCGAGAATTTGAACAACAAATTTTACCAGTAAAGTTTCCTAAGACTACTGTGTGGGGGTATGGTGGGACTATTATAAGCCGAGTAACTGGTAGGTGCATTGATAACTTTTATAGTTCACCAGGAGCTACTTTCGAAGCTGTAAGAGGTATACCAATTAATGTCCAGTGGGTTAATAATCTTAAAGGTCGAAATTTATTGCCTGTAGATCCAACTCTATGTTGGGCAGATCCCAATGGATTAGGAATGGTGGATCCAGAATCAGTACCACCATTTCCACCAGGCTTATCAAAAGCTCAAATACCAGTACCAATAGTTACGCATTTACACGGTGGAGAAAATAGCTCTGTTTTTGATGGACATCCTGATGCTTGGTTCACTGCCAATGAAGAGAAAATAGGACCTGCATTTGTAAGTTCACTTTATCATTATCCAAATAAGCAGCAGTCAGCTACACTGTGGTATCACGACCATGCCATAGGCATAACTAGACTTAACGTGCTAATGGGTCTTGCTGGCTTTTATATAATAAAAGATTTTAAAAATAAACTAGATCACCCAGGCTGTATATTGCCAGATAAAGAATATGATATACCAATTGTAATTCAAGATAGATCCTTTAATAAAGATGGCTCCTTTAATTTTCCTAATGTAGGTATAAACCCAGATATTCACCCTTACTGGATGCCTGAGTTCTTCGGAGATACCATTATGGTAAATGGTAGAGTATGGCCAAACTTAGATGTAAAAAGACGCCAGTATCGTTTTAGATTATTAAATGGATCTAATGCAAGATTTTATGAATTGAAATTTTCTAATAATATGTCCTTTATACAAATTGCTAGTGATGGAGGATATCTGCCTAGTCCAGTAAAACTAACTTCATTAACTTTAGGCCCTGGGGAAAGAGCTGAGATTATTGTAGATTTTTCTGATATAGAATGTGGAGCTAAAATAATTCTTGAAAATTATGCAAATGCCCCATATCCAGATGGAGATCCACCAGATTCTAATACAATCGGAAAAATTATGCAGTTTACTGTAATAGATTCACATGCTATAAAACCTAAGAAAATACCTAAAGAATTAAATGAAATTTTCCAGCTAATTGTAGACTCTGGCAAGAGGACTTTAGTTTTATTTGAAGTTGAAGGCAAAGATGGTCCGGTAGAAGTTTTACTAAATGGTCAAAAATGGTCTGCACCTGTTTCGGAGTTGCCAAAGGTTGGTTCAACGGAAGAATGGGAGTTTGTTAATCTTACTCAAGACACACATCCTATGCATTTGCATCTAGTACAATTTCAAATTTGTAATCGCCAAGCTTTTTCTGTTGAAGATTATAGGAATGATTGGATTGCACGTAATGGAGAACCGCCACTAGATCATCCTACAGAAGATTTATCTGTAGACCAATATCTTATAGGAAATGCTGTTAAACCAAATGATAATGAAGTTGGCTGGAAAGATACAGTTAGATCAAATCCAGGTGAAGTTACAAGAATTAAGGTTCGTTATGCACCGCTGGATATAAATCCCAGATTAACAACTCCAGGAAAAAACTTCTATCCATTTAGTCCTGAAATAGGACCAGGGTATGTATGGCACTGCCATATACTTGACCATGAAGATAATGAAATGATGAGACCTTATAAAATAATACCTTAATGCATAGGTGGCAATGGGAAAATTACATTGCCACCTTAGTTTTTCGCTATCATAAAATAGTGAAAATTATGTAGGTATGTGAATAAAATCAGCAGGAATCTTTAATATAATAATGTCTTCATAATATCTTCATAGTTCTTTGATAGAGTATATATTAAAAAGTGGTAAATAATATATAATATGTGTAAACAGATTCTATAGAAATTATAAAACTTAAATATATTGCAATTATTTATAAATAGTAGTAATATAAAAGCATACCACCCCTATGGGGGGGTGAGGTATCGTATAAAGATTAGATTTTATTATATAGATAAGAAATGGGGGAAAAGAAATGTCAAGCAGAACACTAAGAATAGAAGGAATGACCTGTGCAGCTTGTGCTAAGGCAGTTGAAAGAGCATCAAGAAAGCTAGATGGTGTCACAGAAGCCAATGTAAATTTTGCTACAGAAAAATTAACTGTAAACTTTGATGATTCAAAGTTGAAACTTTCAGATATACAAGTAGCAGTGGAAAAGGCTGGGTATAAAGCTTTAGTTGAAGCTACAACTAAAACCTTAAAAATAGAAGGAATGACTTGTGCAGCTTGTTCCAAAGCTGTTGAAAGAGTATCAAAAAAACTAGAGGGGGTACTAGAGGCAAATGTAAACCTTGCTACAGAAAAGCTAAGTATAAGTTTTGATGCTTCAAAGGTTGGTATTCCAGATATAAAGAAGGCAATAGAGAAGGCTGGTTATAAAGCTTTAGCTGAGGCTTCTACTAAAACACTGAAAATAGAAGGAATGACCTGCGCAGCTTGTGCAAAGGCTGTTGAAAGAGTATCCAAAAAGTTAGATGGAGTTATAGAAGCAAATGTAAATTTAGCTACAGAAAAGCTAAGCGTAAGCTTTGAACCTTCTAAGGTTAAGGTGCTAGATATAAAAAAAGCGATAGAAAAAGCAGGATATAAGGCTATAGAAGAAGAGATTTCTGTGGATGTAGATAAGGAAAAAAAGGAAAAAGAAATAAAAGCACTGTGGAATAGATTTTTGATATCTGCCATATTTGCAGTTCCACTACTTATAATAGCTATGGCGCCTATGGTTGGTGAAAAATTTGGTTATATGCCGCCAGCTGCAATAGATCCAATGGCGCATCCAGAAGTATTTTCTGTAATACAGCTAGTACTTGTATTACCTATAATGATAGCTGGAAAAAAATATTTCTCTGTAGGCTTTAAATCATTGTTTAGAAGAAGTCCTAATATGGATTCACTTATAGCTATAGGTTCTTCTGCTGCATTTATATACAGTGTTTTTGCAGTATATCAAATTCTCTTAGGAAATACAAATTATCATTTATATTTTGAATCTGCAGGTACAATACTTGCCCTTATTACATTAGGTAAGTATTTAGAGTCTGTTGCTAAGGGAAAAACTTCAGAAGCTATAAAGAAACTAATGGGTCTTACCCCTAAAACTGCAATAATAATTAAAGAAGATAAGGAAGTAGAAATATCTATAGATGAAGTTGAGGTTGGAGACATAATCCTAGTGAAACCTGGTGAAAAAATTCCTGTAGATGGCGAGGTTACAGAAGGAATGTCTTCTGTAGATGAATCTATGCTTACAGGAGAAAGTATACCGGTAGAAAAAAATGCTGGAGATTCTGTTATTGGTGCAAGTATAAACAAAAATGGTTCATTTAAATATAGAGCTACTAGGGTTGGTAAGGATACGGCTCTATCCCAAATCATAAGACTAGTGGAGGAAGCTCAAGGGTCTAAAGCACCAATTGCAAAATTAGCGGATGTTATATCTGGATACTTTGTACCTGTAGTAATAAGCTTAGCTACAATTGGAGCTTTGGCTTGGTATATATATGGTGAAACAGGAGTATTCTCACTTACAATATTTATTTCTGTATTAGTAATTGCTTGTCCTTGTGCATTGGGATTGGCAACACCAACGGCTATTATGGTAGGTACTGGTAAAGGTGCTGAACATGGAGTGCTGATAAAGAGCGGTAGTGCACTAGAAACAGCTCATAAAATTAGAACTGTAGTGTTTGATAAAACTGGAACTATAACTGAAGGTAAACCTAAGGTTACAGATATAGTTACAATTAGTGGTATAGATGAAAAGTACTTATTGCAACTGGCAGCTACTGCGGAGAAGGGATCAGAACATCCACTTGGAGAAGCAATAGTTAAAGAAGCAGAAAATAGACAAATTGAATTTAAAAAATCTGATTTATTTAAAGCTATACCAGGTCATGGTATAGAGGTTACTATAGATAACAATAGGATTTTATTAGGAAATAGAAAGCTTATGGTTGATAGTAATGTTTCCTTAGAAGACTTAGAAGAAAGAGCACAAACTCTGGCAGGCGAAGGGAAAACGCCTATGTATATAGCTATTGAGGGAACACTTGCAGGTATAATTGCGGTGGCAGATACTGTTAAAGAACACAGTAAAAGAGCTATTGAAAAACTTCATGCACTAGGGATTGAGGTAGCAATGATAACTGGTGATAACAAGAAAACCGCAGAGGCTATAGCTAAGCAGGTAGGTATAGATAGAATACTTGCAGAAGTTTTGCCTCAAGATAAGGCAAATGAGGTTAAAAAACTTCAGGGTGAAAATAAAAAAGTTGCGATGGTTGGAGATGGCATAAATGATGCTCCAGCCTTAGCACAAGCGGATATAGGTATAGCTATAGGATCTGGTACAGATGTAGCTATGGAATCTGCTGATATAGTGCTAATGAGAAGTGACTTGATGGATGTAGTTACAGCTATAGATTTAAGTAAGAAAACTATAAGAAATATAAAACAAAACTTATTCTGGGCATTTGGATACAATATACTAGGTATTCCAGTAGCTATGGGCGTATTGCATATATTTGGAGGACCACTTTTGAATCCAATGATAGCAGCACTTGCTATGAGTTTAAGTTCAGTGTCTGTATTAACAAATGCTTTAAGATTAAAAGGATATAAGCCTTCTATGTAAATTTACAAGATGAAAGAATGAAGTAGTTAGGATAGAAGAAGTTGAAAATTGAATTATACTATTTGAACATTAAGTACAGCCATGAATTTAAATGGCTGTACTTTTTATTTTTTATGTTAGATTCTGTTAGATATTTTCCTATAACAGAATCTAACTAATTCTTTGATTACTAAATATTTATTCTATTATTGATTTTATTTTTTTTAATATTTCATCCATAGATTTGCCCTTGATATCATCAGACAACTTGTCTATATCTAGTTTTTCTATTTTGGCTCTCATATCTTCATTTAATAAAGATAATAAACTATTTAGTATTGGAGAATTTATTGCAGATGAAGTTTTTAATCTACTTGTAGTTCCTAAATTTTGTGGGATAAATAAAACATCAATTTTACAGGTTGGCACTATTATATAAAAGGAATTATCAGTAGTGCTCTCTGAATATATTACATAAATATCATCATTAGCCACTGTTGAAATAGATCCAATAAAAAGGAAAATCAAGATAGTGGAAATAAAAACAAGAACACCATCAGGTCCACTAGCTATTCCTGCCGAATCACTTGACAAAGGTAATAGCAAAGTAAAATTAGATAAGCTATTTAAAGTATTACCTATTCCTGACATACAGCAGCAATCGTTTTTTTCCAATGTTGCTTCAGTCATAATTTCATTTATTATATTTGATATACCAGTAACAGGAGTAGGACTTATTGCTATAACAAAACTTATATTACATAGTGGTATGATATAGATAACTGCTCCATTACTTGAATCATTAGAAATATATACCATATCATTTATTATAGCATGAATATATTTAGGTGTAAAAAAATCATTCCCAGAAAGAGGTAACCTTGGTAACGTTTCGGTGAATATAATAACAGGAGTATTATTTTGCTTAAAAACTAGTAACATTTCCCTTAATTTAGTTGTATCACAACAACAACCATATTTTTTATCCTTTTTTGGTTTACAATCTATGCTATTATTTTTAGTATTATTTGTATATAAATTAATATTATTGTTTATATTGCATCTAGATTTTTTATCATTATAGTCTTTTTGTTTATTCTTCATATGATAATTTTTAGGACAATCCTCATCTTTATAATTACTAATATTCTCAATATATTGATTCTCTTTCATTATATCATCATCCTTAGTTGTATATTAAAATAGAGTGTTCTATTTTAATATATTATATTCAAAAAGATTTAATTTGTTCTTTCAAATAGTTTATGCTCTAAACGGATACTAATGATTCCTACTATAATTCTGATATATATGGAACAAAATTTTGATGAAGAAATTAAAGATAAGCTTACTAAAGTATGTTTATGTAAGGCTATATCAAAAGCTGCTATTAAAATAATTACTAACTATCATAAGTAAGCAATAGCTAGGTATTATATTTGAAATACGACGCAAAAACACCGTAAAATTCACATTTGATAATACGGTGTTTTTAAAATTATTTGGTTTTTCAGTTTTAATATTAGTGGTTGTGCTCTTCTTCAGCTGCTTCTGCATCAGCTTTAGTTGCATGAACTGTACCATATGGATGCTGAGGAGGTGCATAAATAGAGTACAATTTAATTGGTTTATTACCTGTATTAATTAGATTGTGCCATTTACCAGCGGGTATGATGAAGGCAAAATCATCATAGACTCTTCGTTGAAAATCTAAGTAATTTTTTCTATCGCCCATTTTAACAAGGCCTTGACCTTCTTCAATACGTATGAATTGATCAAGGTAAGGGTGACTCTCTAAACCTATTTCTCCTCCAACAGGGATGCTCATCAAGGTAAGTTGCAAATGGTTTCCTGTCCATAAAGCAGTACGAAAAGTATTATTTTGCTTAGTAGCCTCATCAATATTAACTACAAATGGTTGTGGTCCATAATCTTTTAGCTGAATTTTTGAAACGGCTGAGTTATTTATCGTTGCATTGACCCCATAAGGGCAACGATACATGTTGTATTCATTATACATAATGTCCGAATTATACTGTGTTGTGTTCACGTAATAAGGGCATGGATACATTTGATAATCATTATACATATGCGCATTCCTTTCATAGTAACTATAACATTATCATATGCTTTATATCTGTAATGTGTTCAGATTCACAGAAATATTATGCCCAACATTGTATGCTAAATTAATTAACTAAGGAATAACTATATAAATATAGGCTAAAAATTAAATTATAGTTATGCAGATATACTATTTGCACATTATGTACATCCATGAATTAAGATGGTTGTACATTTTTTTCTGCCTATATTTCCTGTAACTGTATATATACTAAGTGAAGGGAGTTGATAAGTATGGCTGCAATAGCAACAAAGCTGCAGACTACACTACTAGTTAAATATGAGGATGGTGTAGATGCA